>Ga0181612_131932_pt1 | contig 10254 bp, 8 predicted proteins | sample HoacroProtozoa21_FD_119630 | JGI IMG/M metagenome (GOLD analysis project Ga0181612, IMG submission 119630) | Hoatzin crop microbial communities from Cojedes, Venezuel. Combined Assembly of Gp0051906, Gp0051904, Gp0051908 | reverse complement strand
TTCAATTACTGTAGACATTTATACCTTAACAGTTACGGTAGATCCACAATAAAAACTGGAACTATAACATTAATAAATGTGGAATTGCTGTATTTCTCTTTGAAGTAAAACATAGCTGAGTGAATTGGAATCTACACTTTGACTCCTGAATATACCTTCTGCCTCACTGTTGATACTGTGTTGCTGTTCTTGACATTGAATTTCTATTACTATACTCCTTTGTCTCAGTGAGCAAAGAATTTGGAATAAGGGAATAAGATGCTTCTCTTTGTGTTTTAGTTATTAGTATATAGTAATGCTACCCTTGCAGGAGGGGTCCACTCTGAAATTACTGGGGAACCATAATAAAGGCTCCGATTTGCATCACCTGAAGTTTAAATAGTTACAACCCAAGTAAGAAAGTTACTAGCCAGTAAACAGAGTAATTGGAAAATACCACACTCTAATACGGAAAATACCACACTCTAATACATTTGTCTAGTCGACATAAAAGTAGTTGTGGTGCTTTGAAATCTGAAATGATCCGGCAGGGACTGAGGGAATGGCTGCAACATGATGCACATTCGTAACAGGCCAATACGAGGTCAAAAGGCAGGGTTAAAATCTGACACTGTGTGAATTTTGTGGGTTTTGAAATTTGTGGGGTTTTCTTGGGGTTTTTTTGTTTGATTTTTGTTGGGGTTGTTTTGTGGTGATGGTATTTTGTTTTGTTTCTTTAACACAACCTGTGTATTCTTGTGTTAGCTCTTCAGAAGCGAGCTGTGGCTTGGTCCACCACTGGCTGCCAAAGGTTTTAACTTCACTGGACAGGCCTTTGCCTTTGAATGATTGGAGCTGACGGGGAGAAGTGTGGCTTGTGGCCCACTACGTGCACGTCCAGCTCTGCGGTGGATGGCACGTTTGCTTTCTGGTGGCAGAGAAGTCACGGGACTTGGGGATCTTTGCAGACGTATGCGTGTCCCTTACCCAATTTGACAAACGTGTCCATCTTTTTTAGTAGTGGGGAACTGCTGTCAGCTCAGCTCTAACGTGTTTTATCTTTCTTTTTGCACCGTGGAAGAAGTGGAGGAAAAAAAGTACAAGTGATTGCGTTTGACAGCACTGTCTAGAAAGCAAACACCATTATTATCTGTACTTCTCAAATAATTTGTAGGCGTTGTTTAAATTTAAACAAGCGTGTCCTTGAGATAGTGCTCCGATTTATGTATACACCATGCTTGTTTTCTAGTATGGCTAGCAGTAGAAAAATGTGATCAAAAAGACTAAAGGTCAAAGCGAGTGCAGAGCCATCTCTTTCTAACTGATAGACCCATCTTCGAGTGGCACCCAAGCTTTAATTGCTTCCAGGCGTTCTCATTAGCAGGATTTCTTTGTTTCCCGGAACACTGGCAGTGGGTGATGCATCCACGCAAAGACATCCAGCAGCCACCAACTGCCCAGCGCTGGTGGCCAGGGCTTTTTGACGTTTTCCTATCTTCCTGACAGAGCCATGGCGCGGGGTGTGGCATGCCAGCAATCAGTTTCGGACATGCGTGGCTCCTTGGAGTGCCTTCTCCTCTGATAACTAGCTCGGGTTTTAAACCTTACTAACATGCACTGACGTTGCAGCTGGAGAGAGTAGTTGCCTTAAATTTCTGTACGTTGGTAGCTATTTGGAAGATGAGTGGTTTAACTATCAAAATTGTTTGATTTAAAAGTTTTAGCTATCGACTACATATTTCTTTTTTTATTTACAGCAATTCAGTAAAGTATTTGGAAATAGCTAGGTTTATTTAAAGGCCAGGTTAGCTTCCTGAATTTTAGATTTCATAGGGTATATCTAGTTGTAGTTGACAGGCGGGCTGATTCAATTAAATAACTAGAAGTATTTTAAAATATTGGGCTATTTATTTCAAGAATGAGGTACATGCACTGATTAAAGTCAAGGATTCCACAACAATAACTCTCAGTTAAGCATCTGAAAAACTCCAGTGAAACATGCATTCAGTGAAGAATTGCATTTAAACACAATTGTCATTCTTGGAATTTTTTTACTTAACCTTATAGCTTTTTTCCACTCTCAGCAAAGTGAGAGAAGTCCCTATCAGTGCTAAAACTTCTTAGCAGGGTATATTTTTTTGTGTAAACTGCTTACCTTCCTGTAAATCACTCCTACATACCAGGTAAACCAAAAGACTAACTTTACATTGGGCTACTTTGCATACAGTTAATTTTATTTCTTAGACTTTGCTTATGTTTTCTGCTGCCTGAAGTTAAAGGGTCTTTAAAATGGATAGTGAGCAAAATAATGTATCTGTACAATGTCTAGAACAGTAGGCAAGTCTGGTGTCAAACGGTTTAGTGTTCTGTCTCCAGTACGCTTTAAAGCTGTCCGGTTGACTTGCAAGTCAAGCATGGAAGGAAAGAAGCAGCAGCAAACAGAAATGGGAGAGTGAGAAACAGTGCAGTTACTAACAGGAGGCAGGCTGTCCTTAAGATGTGTGTGTGTATGGCACACTGCTAGGATCTGCTTCCATCAGAGCTGTAGGAAGATCAGTTCAGCCTAGGAAATGCTTAGAAATACGTGACTGTATTGGGAATACATTGTGGTGAAAAGCAAAAAAGAAATAAATCTCTTTTAGATAACAAAACGGACGGCGAGATTGGTTGCTGAGTGGCAATGTGTTGGGTTTTGCCACGGCGTGCTGAATACGGATAATATGAGTATAGTTGGACTAACCATTGACTACGGCCCTTTCGGATTTATGGACAGGTCAGTGTGGCGTAATTATTTGAAATGCGTGCGTGTATTTGCTGTGTAAAACAATCCTGATGTTCACCATTGCTTTAATATTTTAACTCAAAAGTAGATTTATGAACTCTCTTTATGGCAAAGTAGATTAACGTAGTTCTAGTTGTCTTGTAATTCTTCTTTTCAGCTCCTTTTAACTGTATTCACAACATCTCTAACTGTTAGACTGTTCTCGTAGCCTGTGGGGTTTCTCAGTGCTTGAGGGGGCAGGAAAATACCTAATGAGGTAACTGGGGGAAAGGAATCAAGAAGGAGCATTCCCTTTTGAATTTTTTAGTTTCCTAAAAGAGGCCGAGATAATAAAAATAATAGCTTTCATGGTATCAGTGTCCAGATAGATAGAAGAATGCTAATTGTTTCTTCATTTGTAGATACGACCCTGAGCACATTTGCAATGGTTCTGATAATACAGGGCGCTATGCTTACAACAAGCAGCCAGAGATTTGCAAGTGGAACCTGGGGAAGCTCGCTGAAGCTCTAGTTCCAGAGCTGCCCTTGGAAATCAGTGAACTCATCCTGGAAGAGGAATATGATGCAGAATTTGAGAAACATTATTTGCAGAAGATGAGGAAGAAATTAGGCCTAATCCAGCTGGAATTAGAAGAAGATAGTAAGCTGGTGTCTGAACTTCTTGAAACCATGCATCTCACAGGTTGGTGAGAAGCACGGTGGGTGGTTATTTAATAGCCCGTCAGTATCTTACAGTCAAACCAAAATCTATTTTTTTGTCTTGACCTTACAAGAAAGCAGCCTTGTGCAAGCACGCTGTCGTCCGAGCGAAGAACAAAGGGCTGAAAAATAATCACCGCCTTGTGAACTGTGGGGCAGTTGTGGCTGTGATGGCGGGCAGCGTGCCTCGCGCTTGCGCCCACGCTGAGGGAGCGGCTGGTTTGCCGCTTCAGAGAGGCGACCTGCACTGCTGCGGGGCCCTGTGCCTGGGGAGGAAAGTAGGGGGCCGGTTTTCCCGCTGATTTATTGGTTGCGTTACTCATGGAGTTTACTTTTTCAGGTGGAGACTTCACTAATATTTTCTACTTGCTGAGTTCGTTCTCAGTAGACTGTGATCCTTCAGGACTGGAAGATTTCTTAGAAAACCTTACAAGTCAGTGTGCTTCTGTGGAGGAGCTGAAAGTCGCTTTCAAACCGCAGATGGATCCAAGGTAAATACTCTACTTAAATGCTTTTCACCTGTGCTTTTAGTTTCAGCAGAGCCGCAATGAACTGCGTGCTGTTTAATATTTGACTAAATTTGGAAATTTCACTGTTAGTAGACACAGCACGGTCTAGAGCAGTGCAGATTCTTGTGTGTTTTGTGACCGGTGAATTCTCAGCAGTGACTTGCAGCAGTTGGCTCTTGGGTGAAAGTTGTCTTTGTTTGGTCCTTTCCACACCCCACACCCCACACCCTCCACTGACTCTGCTGACTCAGGCAACAAGAGTGCCCATTAGCAAAGTGATACAGAAGTATTTTGTAGAAAAAATGGATTTACTGTGTTCTGCCAGTGTACTGTCAGCAAATAATCACCGCCTTCTGGGCTAAGGATAGCCTAAATGCGTGCTTCAGGCTCTGAAAACCATGTGGCGCTGGCCATGTCCCATTTGATGGGTTATGTTCCACAGCCCAGCTGCTCTGGGCGTGGAAAAATGGTAAGGTTTGTTCAACAGCTGCTCATAACAGCGATTGCAGCGGTTCTCACTTTTTGGAGCAGTGGAAAACAGGGAATGAGTGCAACCCCTGAATTTGTCATTTTTTTTTCCTAGCATCTTGCCAGGTGGGGGACAAAATTAAAGTAGGGATTTTTTGGGTACGGTGTTGTGTTCCCAAGTTAGTAAGTGTTTCATGAAGGTAACAAACATACCAAATTTTTCAGCTTTTTCTGTGTGTTGATATCGCAGTTAACTTGAGGAAAGCGGAGAGTTGAGAAGATGGTTTGGAGTGCAACTTGTTCAGACAAGTGCGGTGTTACGCCAAGGTGGCTGGCTGTAGTCATTTATCATTTTGGAGATATTTCTGGTTGTTTAAGTTTTAGTAATGATACACTAAAATGAAAGGGAACTAAATTAAGGTGGTGTATGGTGCTTGTTTAATTAAACATTTTTTAGTATTTAATTTAAGTTCCAGGTTTCAGCTACTCGGAAATTGTAAACAGATATCATGCAATATGAAGATAGGTCGTGTGATAGATGAGACAATATTGTTTTAAACATTAGTTTCAGGCTTAGAGGAACGTAAAGGGAGCTATAAATCATCATATGGATATAAAGCTTTGGAGGGCCATAGTACTGTGTTAAAGTGAGTACATAACTGATTTCTGTCACAGCACTTGGATATCATAGAGCTGGGCACATCAGATGTGCAAATCAGATTTGGATAGTACTTTTGAGTTTATATAAACTCAAATATCAAAGCAAATGGCTTCTCTCTGCTTATTAAAAGTAGGAAAATACAATCTGATATAATGACTTGTCTGTTTTGAGGCCAGGGAGTAATGTTACATTTCTCCTTTGTTTATAAATGCTTTCATAAAAAGAAATAAAAATATTTAGTGTGCTTTGATATGCTGCAACTTAATGCTCTGTTTTTTTATTTTACTTTTTGCTCTAATGGAGATATTAATCCAGGAAAAATAAAAGTTTGCTGACATGGTGTCGAAAATAAGGTGAAGCTATTGTACAACACTAGCTAACAGAGTCAAATGTAGAAAGATACAATCCTAGTCAAATTTGCAGCAAAATAACCTGGGTATTGTTAGGACTTCACTACCACAAAGCAGTTCTCATTCTGTGATTTAGACTGGCTAAATAAAAAACATAAATAAACTCATCTCATATAAATTAAATGAAGTATCTTTCCCCATTTGATTTAGTTTTTTCTTAGTACTGTTAAGGTTAGTAGGTGTTAGATCCTTATTCTTCGTGCTGTTACAGTATTAGGGTTAGGAAAAGAAATTTAAAAAAAACAGTCCTATGGATTCTGTGTTACCTTGGTACCTAAGTAAGATCAAATTCCGTTCAAAGTGGCAAGGGTTTTTTGATGAGAATTGCACATCTAAACCCAACGGGTAATTCTGAAAATCTGCTGTCTGCACTTCATGTACCGCGGGAATGTGAGTTAAGCACACTGAAGAAGGGAGAAGGAACAGTAAAATTAGTATAATTTATTATAAACTTGATCTGTTAATTATGAAGAACTGTTGTTTAACCTCCGTAGTGAAATCACAGGTTGTTGTGAATGTTTTCATATCTACTTTATGGTTGCAAAAAGATGCTTCTTGACAGGCATCTCAGCTTTAATGCGTTTGTTTCTCTTGTTCCCAGACAATTGTCAATGATGCTAATGTTGGCTCAGTCTAATCCTCAGCTGTTTGCACTAATTGGAACAAAAGCGAATATAAATAAAGAATTAGAACGCATTGAACAATTCTCTAAACTGCAGCAGTTAACAGAAGCTGATTTACTAAGCAGAAATAAAAGACACTGGAAAGAATGGCTGGAGAAATACAGGTGAGGTTTCGCAGTATTCAGAGCGGCGTATTTGTTCTGCATTTTATTTGAGAACAGTGTGTCTGTCTCACAAAAGACACCCTGTCTCCAAGCGTACAGGTTGGGAGGGGTCTGAGGGGTGTGCAGCTCGGGTATTAACTACTCCAAGATCAGTATCTGTGCTGCTGTGAAAGTTCAAGGGCATCTGTGTGTTTTGGTTACTAGATTTTGGGCAGAGGTGGGGGTATAGAAACCACCTTGCATCAAACCTGCTGTTGAAAGTGCGTCAAGAATGTTGAGGTTGATTCTAACAGAGACTGATTTAATCTGTGAGCTGTTAAGTGCTCAGTAACTACAGTTAACTGATCTCTTAAGTATTCTATCATTTTCCTTCTTTTTTTTTTCTGAAAGAAAAATCTATGTATTAATATAGAAATGAAGTAGAAGTATTCTTAATCAATCAGTAACTGTAAAAGTCATGGCCAGAAAAAAAATATGTCCAGACTATTCTAACAGGCATAACTTAAAATCCTAAAAATTCAGTGTTAGCAGGAGACTTTCTATGAAGAAAACCCCTTAGCAGTACATTTGTTGTTTCTGCTGCAGGGGTTATGTTAGGACTCCTCTCCTCACCTGGCTGCCTGTGGTCTTGTCCTCAGTGGGGCTGAGAGTTTTAGCAAGAATTCCTGCTGATGGGTAGATCAAACTGTCTCAGCTGTATTGAATTCCTTTACTTTTATCAGGGAACAAGTGTAGAAATTGCACAGAATGGTGGGTGTTGGAAGGGACCTCTGGAGATATCTAGTCCACCCCCCCTGCCAAAGCAGGTGGAAATACTTGAGCCAAGTTCTGAATGTGAAGGTTTTTGCAGAGCGACATAGGACAGAGCGTGCACCAGTGGGGAGGGGGTGGTCGTGCTGGTGTCGGAAGCTGACTTTTCACAGAATATGCAAGGTGTGCCGCTTCCTTGCGCCTCGTCAGGACCTGCTGATGGTCTGTAATGCTGCCTTTAAATGAAGTGGTGTTTTGTAATCTGTTGTTGTACTGGCTTTCATAAACTGAGAGGATTATAGATGATGTAATATTTATTAAGAACTGCAAACTAAGGATCTCAAGGCAAGGCAACGGGTCAACTTTTACATGTGTTTCTTGAACCAAACCAGTTGCTTTCACTTGGTGAATTTCAGAGTCCGTTTGCAAAAAGAAGTAGAAAGTGTTAGTGGTGCTGATGCCTGGAATACTGATCGTGTGAAGGTCATGAATTCAAACAATCCAAAATACATCTTGAGAAATTATATTGCCCAGAATGCCATAGAAGCAGCTGAAAACGGGGATTTCTCAGAGGTACGCTGTTACTGCTTATCTCTCTAGGTCTGCGTGGACGTGTAGTGGTGCTGTTGAGTGACGTTATGCCAGGCGAGATTCGCTCTGGTGTCTCGGGCAGTTAGAGGCTGTTCGGTAGGTCTGTACTATTTTCGAGGGAGCTGTGGTTTTAATGACTGCGGAACAAAGAAAGGAATTGAAAATCTGAACCTGAACTTGACCAGCTTTTGTAGGCTGAGCCCAGGACAAGACGCTTACCCTGCTTTTACTGCCTTCTGAATGGCATTTACTGTGGGAGGCAGCTGGGGATGAATTTATACTTGTTCCTTGCGGTGCTGTTGTCTTTTAAAAGCCTTGGCTTTTACCCATGGAGTTCAGTATGTGGATTGGTACATGCAGAATATGGGAAAACTAATTTGTTTTGAGAAATGATGTAAGAACTTTGAGACTTGCATTTCAAGTTATTTGAGCTTGAGTTGCATACAAACAGTTTTTGGTTTATTTGATATGCATATTGTTCATCTATTTAAGATTTGGCTTGTCTGAAGTTCGTGTAGTAAATATAATATATTCGATCATTATTTGGTGTGAGGTTCTTCTCTACCTCATTTTGCCTTTACTTTCTAAATTCTCGTAACTACACTGTTTTCTCTCTAGGTGAGAAATGTACTGAAACTGTTGGAGAATCCATTCCAGGAAGCAGAAGGCTTTGGGGAGGTGAAGGAAGATGCAGAAGAGGAGGGAGCATCTGCTCCAGCAGCTGCTTGTGCTCAGGAGACCAGAAGCAGACTGCCATACTGCAGTAAACCTCCACTGTGGGCTTCAGAGCTCTGTGTTACATGATCTTCCTAACTGCCTTGTGTGGTTTTTTTGCGGTAAAGTGAAGACTCTGGTCCTCCTTCAGCAGTGAAGAATTCAGCAAGGCAAACATCAAAGTGCTATTAAGTTATTGAAACAACCCTGCATTTGGATGCATCTGCAGCAGTCTTCAGCTGTGCTTAATTTGGAGCCATCACAGGTCATTGGAACAAAGCGGTGACAATCTGTGGTCCGCACACATCAGTAATTTAAATGTTTCGAAACTGAAAGCCTTTCCTTTATCCATACCACACTGCAAGTAGAAAGCAATATTTTATGTTGAGGCAGGCTGAATTTTGAACATCCAAATGGAGTTGTTATGTGAAGACAAAAATAGCAAGTCAGGAATCTGGTCTGTTTTTGTCTGATGTCTTAACTAATAGTACTTCTAACATATATTTACTGCTTTCTCTATGCAGGGACTTTTAGTCCTCTTTAATGGAGGAATAGATTCAGTGTTGCTTGTTTTAAGCTATGTTTCATTTAATTAAGCAGTTCATTTCTTGTGAACCTTCGGGTTGATTATCTATTTTTAGAGAATTTATGAAGGCTTGGGATAAGCAATTGAGTGTGGTGTTGTTTTTTGTTTTTTTCTTTAATACATAAGAGCAGAATTAAGGGAGACTATATATATTTGCACTTTAAAAACACGGTGGTGAAGTTTATTCAGGTTCAGTATGTTTGTGTACAACATGTGTAAATATTTACTAAAGACATGGATGCAGCTTGTAAGCCAGCTGACCCGGGTGAGGCCAGTTAGCCAAATCAGCGTGAACCTTAAACTGCCCCAGTGCTCAAATCCAGGTTCGTCGTCTGTTTATCTGTGTACTCCCAGCAGAGTCTCTGTGCGTGAGAAGCGTGCAGGTGGGGTACCTGTTGGTTCGCGGTGGTCGGTGGGATTCTCCCCGTCCCGCTCTGGTCTTGTACCATTTCCTTTGCTTCCATGGTCTTTGAAAATCTTTGCGCTGAAAGTTGCTCTTCAAGGAACAGGCTCTCTGAGCTTGTGTGAGAGATGATAGAGGCTGTGGGAGGAGGATGGGAGCTGACTTGCTTGCAAGTTACTTGCTGATAGTGCTTCAGTTGAGGTTTCAGGGGAAAGTTGGTTGCCAATATTCCCACGTCGGCAAAAAAGTTGTTCCGTAGTTAGCTATTACTTAGCTTTCTGAACCTCTTGCTGAAGGACTCTGTTACTGCTTCAGATACCTGAAATCTTGGGAAAAGTTTGGTTTAATGCAAAGGTTTCTCTTTTCCAAAGAGACCACTGTCTTACACTGTGAGTTTAAGTGTACTCTCATAAATTCTTCCCCCACCCCCGTGCAGGCTTGGTATTAGCTCAGGTTGAATTGTGCTCCTCTAAGTCTTCCTCAACATACAAGCTGTGGAAAAACAGGGAGAACAGTTGGGCTACTGCTTATCCATCTGTACTAATAATCAGTTTGTCCTCCTTGCTGCCACTGTAAATAGATGATGCTTTGAATGTAAACACTCATTCTGCCTTCCCTTCGACCTGGAGAAACCGATGCCAAATAAGGATTTGTGACTAACTAGGATCTCTGATAAACATGGTGCTTTCTCTGATGTTTCGGAGTCCTTACAAAGAAGGGTTTCACAGTGCGGCCACATCCAGTGTGAGATCACTCAGTCCAGGCTCTGAGCTAAATCACGCAGCCAGTACCTACGTTACACCTTCCTTTCATGGAATCATGGCATCATAGACTGGTTTGAGTTGGAAGGGACCCCGAAGTCCATCTGGTTCCAACCCCCCTGCCATGGGCACGTACACCTTCCACTAGACCAGG
>Ga0181612_118752_pt1 | contig 10254 bp, 6 predicted proteins | sample HoacroProtozoa21_FD_119630 | JGI IMG/M metagenome (GOLD analysis project Ga0181612, IMG submission 119630) | Hoatzin crop microbial communities from Cojedes, Venezuel. Combined Assembly of Gp0051906, Gp0051904, Gp0051908 | reverse complement strand
TTCTTGAAGTGAGGAGCCCAGAACTGGACAGAGTACAAGAACAACTACAACACTGAGATACCGGTCTGCTGAGCCGAGATCCTCTCTGCCAAAAGCAGCCAGCTGAAGATGTCTGGAGATCGTGTCTGAGACCCTCACAGCCCAATGCTGCTCTGGTAAAGCTCAGCAGACCACTTTTAATTGCCTCCCTACCCAACTCGCTTTTACAACTAACAAGCCAATAGACCTGCACTGGGAAGAGGTCAAACAGAGGTAACTGTGGTAGGGGAAGATTGCGACCGCTGACTAACTTCAAGACCAAAAAGACTTGCCCCCCCACACCTGTAAGGAGCATGCGTGCTAATTTACATGGAAAGTGAGGCTAACTTAACTTATAACAGAAAGAGTGGTTATCACCAACTAATTAATTAGCATAAGAAGCGAGAAACTCAACTAAGGGAGGGGGCCAGCTACCTATGAAAACTGAGAAAATCACTGTAAAGGCGGCATCCCCCAGGACCTGGACCCCCCCTCTGTTGACTGGATCATTGCTGGACCCAGGACTAGTGATATCTTTTTATTTCTTCTTCTTCCTCTTTTCCTCCCTAACTTTTCTTTTCTGTCCCCTCCTTATATTTTTTTTCTTCTCCTGTGAAGTTATAAAAGCAAGGCTTGTCACAATCGTACCACAGTAACTTGTTTATCATAATCATGCCACAGTAGCTTGTCTATCATAGTCATACTACTGTAGTTTGCTTGTCGTAATCGTACTACCATAGTGTGCTTGTTGTAATTGTACGGCTGAAGTTTGCTTACTGTAGTCATGACCATAATCGTGCCTCAGTAGTTTGCTTGTCATTATTGTGCATAATTGTGCCTTAGTAGTTTGCCTGTCATCATTACACCACAATAAGTTGATTTATCATAGTCGTGAATAAACCTTGTAAAGTAATACAGGACCTCTGGTGTTGTCTCACCTTAATACAACCGAGGGGATTGGCGATCTGGGTCATTCTTTGTGGTTAATGGAGTGGGGCATTTAATCACTCTCATTATTGGGATGTGACATGAAGAAGAGTCCAGAAAGCAGAACAAAATAGAATGGATCACAAAGAGAGCATGAATTAAAGTGCCTTGCTGTTAGAAATAGCAAATGGACAAGGCAATATAAACAGAAAGAGATTAGAAAATGCATGAGTATAAACTGTGCTCAGCATCCGCTGAAGAGCTCTTGTGAAACTTTGCATCTTGATGCTTCAAAGAAATATATCATAACTGGAGTCAGCAGAGGAGAACACAAATATCAATCATCAACCTATCAGGAAAGACTGAAGAAATTAGGGTTGCTGAATTAAGAAAGACTTTTATTTATCATCTAGGCTTTTACAAAGTAGGAGGAGGCGCTTTCTTTCCCATTTTTCGTCTTCGGAATTATTTGAAGTTAACAGGCTTAAATTATAACAGATGAGGTTCAATTCTGAGATTAAGGAACTTTTCTAATGTTAACAATAGTATTGCAGTGTTTAACTGAAGTTTGATTTAAAAAGATGTCACAGTTCTGTCGGATACCCTAACAGTTGTCTGTACCAAAACTTGTAATCACAGAAATGATGAAAGGGATATTTTGTGTAATTACATGAACTTCATACCGCAACATTTTTTTCCCGTATACGATATATAGATTTTTTTGGTTTATGCATTTGCCCAACACAGAATAATTCCAATAGTTCATTATCAATAAAACAGCTTCAATCCTGAAAATAAAGTTATACTGTAAATACTGATACAAATTTAAATACAGAGGGTTGAACACTCTGCTATGATGGTAATTAGTAATAAAGTCAGGAGGATTATTGGTAGTGATGACAACTATCTATCTACTCTATTGTTTACAGACAGTGAACGTACAGTTTAAAACACAATATGTTACAAGGACTTAATTTCTGTATTTTGCATTAAATTTAATGATAAACTTCGATAGTGGATGTGACAAGTATTAAAAAATAGAAAAATATTTCTTCACTTTTAGCAGACTTTACACATTAGTTGAACATGAACAAAGTATTTTACATGCTATAAATTAGGTGCGTGTGTGCATGAATAGTCAACTACCCTTGGTTTTGGACAAGAAAAAATCTGAGTGTAATCAGACTGTAAAATTGAGTCAACACCTTTAAGAATAAATAGAATCAATAAAAGTGCATAAAACAGTCAAACTAGAAAAATATTTATCTTCATAACAACTTGATGACTTTGCTGTTTCTCACACTTGCATCAAATTCAGTGAAGGAAGCAGTGAATGTTTTAACTTCAAATCTTAAAGAGATGCCTGATGGAATAAACTCTTGGCTATTTAAATTAAGAAGCATTTCCAATGCGCTGCAAAGATTTTAAGAGACCTACTCCTGACAAAATTACTGTTCTCAAAATAAAAAATACGTAGAATACCCAAGACTAATATTTAGGGACACTGCTGTACTCTATGAAAATAAATTGTTGAACATACAGGCAAAAATCACAAAGAATTTAGGAGAAACTCAAGGAATGTGGCAGGTATAGGAGACACTGAGACCTAGACCCTTTCCAGTGTATACTGTATGCATGCAATGAGTGTCACAGTTACTTGGTCCAGTGCTTTTCTTTCAAAGTCCTCTGACTTCCAGTTTACAGACCTGAAAACTGTTTGTCCTCTTTTACACACCTGTTATCTTTGTAGAGAAGGTTGCTCCTCACTGTGTCCTCAACCTCAAATTCTGCTGTGCAAGAAATTTAGGAATGTCTGTGGCTAGAGATAAGAAGCAGCTCTTTTGAACTTGAAAAACGAAACAGTACTATTTCAACTCTGCCCTCATTGAAGCAGGATGAGTATTTGGCTTCTATTGTATAGAAGAACTTCTAAGAAAAAAATTGCTGTGTCTTGGTTTTTGTTTTGTTGTTATTTGCTGATTTGTTTGTTTCTTACCTAACATAACTTCTAAAGATATAACATTTTTTGTTGAAAAAAATTGAAATGTACTACAGTTTGCACAGAAATAATGTGCTGCTTCCACTCGTTAAGGTTTTGTAATAGAACTGAAAAATTTAAGTTGACAGTAATCCTTTCTTTGGCCTTTATCTCTACTACACATATTAACTCTGTCTTAAGCTGCCTCCTCTTAGGGGAAAACAGAAGACTACATTGTAAAATGTTTATTTAGGTTGCCTTTTCCATCCTACTGCTTTACAGCTGTCCGATGGTCAACCTTGCTGTATCCTCAAGACTCACTTGTGTAAAAGGTGACTTTTTCTAATTTGAACAAATGTTACCTTCTGAACAATGAAGTCTGAAACATGCTTTTAGGAGGAGGAAGGAGGAGGAGGAGGTAGCACTATAAGAGAAAGTAATAAAATGTTTCATTCTTTAACTTCTTACTAAGCATGGCTACCAATGATATTTTCATTCAGGCATGTATGGTGTTAGATTTACATCATCTTGCCAGGCCAAAATCATTTTTCATCATAGTTAAACTCAATCCATTGCCTATTTTTAATGTTACAAAATATATTCTATCTATTTAACAAGCTTAAATACAGAATGACTCTGCAGAGGTAGTCTACATAATTTTAATTCTTGAATGGTCTACTGTACAAAACTCACAGACAGGTTCCCAACTCCTATACATTTATCTCCCACTAAATTTATTTCTAAGGACTTCTTTAAAATCCAGTTTCTTCTAATATATTTCATCTGTGACACCTAAAAACCATGATTTTCAACCTTTATGTAATAATTATTTTCTTCAAAGTACTAGCAGAAAGCCATTCTTTTTTTCTACCTGCTTAGGGGATCATTATCTTACCTTTTGCACTGCTGAATCCCCACTGTTTGAATTGATCTATACATATGTGGTAGTTTTGGAAATGGCACTTCAGTGCTAGAAAAATGCTGATTCACTGGCACCAAAATAACATTTACGAAAATGTCACGTTCTCAAAGGTATTAACTAATGTTCTTTCTTCGCCTCCTGTTAGTTCAGTCTACACAAAGGATAATACGCAGCAAGAGGCAGCACAAATGCAATTATGAGGTTATCAATCTGGATTGCAAAAAAAAGAATGTAGTTAATTTAAAAAAGGAAAACAATAAAACAATCAAAGCAAAGTAACAACAAAAAAAATTCATGAATCTGAATGAAACATTCTTCTGTTAATGAACCATTCACCCAACCATCAACTAAAAATGTGTGTGTTTTATGTATGCTGCATAATTTAACAATGGTTTCAACTTTCCCAGTGAAAACCATTTGCAGAAGTTGGACTTACAGGGAAGTATAATAATTTTTAGCTAACCAAGAACTGTGATACGTATATTCTATCATGTTTCAAGTGATTTATGAAATATCATGTGAAACAGTAATTTAAAATTCCATAATTAAGAAAAGAGGGGTCAACAGTTTAAATGGATTTGCACTGTGAGCTGACACAAATGAAAAAGCCACGGCATTTCTCAGCTAGGAAAAAACTCATGAAGCATGAGTAAAAAAAACTTGGTTGGAAAAAAATTCAGCCTGAGAAATTGTGTCTGATTTTTCAAATATTTTCTAAATTTTGTTTAAAAGTTAACAATATTTGCAAATAATTCTTGTTTACTTTTTTTCAAGAAAAGGCTATGCTGCTCCTGAAATGAATGATAAAACAACCTGCTGTCCACCTAGTGACCAAAGTCAAGTCTTTGTCTTAGGGCTTCTGCACTGTAGGTGAAACTGATCTTGTATGTAAATACATTTAATTCCATTTAGTCCTGGTTCAGACATGGCAGTTGCCATTCTTTTAGTCTGTTTTTCTGTTACTAAATTTTCCCTTTTCAGTGTCACTGTTCTCCAATTTGGCCACTGTCAGGCTCCATGTGGTACCTCATTCTCAAATCTCTGCAATTTCAGATCCTGTGATATCTATTGAACTTAGCCTAACTATCCCCACGGCATGCGAGGCCTCCTAAAGGCTATAGTTGGATCACCTTTCACCCCAGTTACAATTCACAGAATTTTAAATGTATGATTGACATAGATACCAAATTTTTCAAAATATAAGCTACTACTTATAACAGAATTAAGCAAATTTCGTTCTTCCTGCTTAGGGCTTTAGGTTAAGCAGCCTATCCAGTCTTAATCGTATTTTGTAAACATGGGGAAAATGGCAGGTTATGCAGTGGTTCCCTGTAGCATTAAACTACCCCATTTTCTAGAAGCTCAAGTATTCCTTCTTTACTGTCTACCAAACACGCATACTAAACTATTGGTCATTTGTTGACTCAATACAAAACAATTCTTTTTTAATAACAGGGAGAAAAAGTACTGATATTAGTCAGGCACTTCTTTATCAATAGGGCAAGACAAACATCTAGTACCATCCAAGTTTTTTCTATAATATAATCCACAATTTACAGTAATGATGCACTTCTAATACACCTGCTGTGCCCTGCAGCACATTAGAAATCCATTGATTCTTTGTCCATAAAACCATGGTAAATTTCCATGCTATTCTTATGTACATTATTAATCAATCTCATTCAAGAATAATTTCAATCAAATCTTATATTTCTATATATTATCACATTCTTATATTTATATCATATAGTCATGACAGAACAGGCAGCCTGAATTCATTACTTGTGGTGCAAAGGGTGAAATTACTCTGAGGTAAAATACGCTTTCTATTCTTGCTTTTGATATTGTTACTGAGACTGGCAGAAAACCTGGGAAGGGAAGAAGTGTTTCCACATATATTCATTTATTCACATTTCTTTGGAGTCTGTTGTAGAACATTTTTTTTTTTTATTTTCAGTTATATTCTTTGTGGCAGTTATACCGATTTGTAGTGCCAAAACTGACCATCATCTTGTACAGATGTTATATAGACTTTTTTCATTGCTATTGTCTGTACCTTGATATATCAGTAGTCAACTGCCTCATCCCTGCTTAACTTTTATTTTGTCAGGTAGTGTTAAACTCAGTCCAGACACTGGAAAAAGTCTAACTGGATGAACCACAAATAGAAACTCTGTCTCAGCCTCTGTTAGACTGAGTGAGTTCTTATAAATGGGGACAGCCAACAAGAACACCCTCATCATTAAGAGTATCTGCGAAATTATGATTATCAGTTTCAGTTAATTTGTTTACTGAGTTCAGTTTAGGTAGTTAGGTAAGAAGTCAATGTAGAAGACAGTAGTAATATTTAAAGGACAAATTGTAAGCCATACTCTCCTACCAGTAAGTCATTGGAAGTGAGTTTCTGGAGCAGCACTATAATATACTATTGTGTTAAACACCCTTTAAGACACAGGCAGCTTCCCTTCTGTCTCTTAAATTAAAAATCTAACTGTTCTTAATGGGTGGAGAATAATCTTGGACAAAGACCATAAAGTTGTAGGTAACAATATCCAAAATAAAAAGCTATAAATTTATCATTGAGCAGATGCAAAATTACAAATTAAGAAGTATTCTAATTACTACAAGCCCTAATTTGAAACGAAAAAAGAGAAAAAAAAAAGCAATGAAAAGCTAATTAATGTAAAATCACTTCTTTTGAACATTTGGTGTCTTTTCAAGAGAGTTTTAATAGCTCTATCTTAATCTATATCTTCAGCTTTCAGAAGATACTTCCTGAAGATATTCTATTTTTCACTATATATATACGTGTATTCATTTACCTGTTAGTTGAATGGAAAAGAAACACACTCTTGATTAGTGTCTTTGAGATTCATAGTAGAAAAATTCTAATCTGTAAACATATTCACTATATGTTAAAATGATTAATTATAATTTCTGTAACTGTTTAATTTTATTTGTTTCCTGAAGCCTTTTCTTACCCTATGCCCACTTACCTAAGGGAGAAAAAAATATAAATCCAAACATCTGCACTCATTTGTGCATATAAAACAAACAACTTATTTTAGTACTTAGGAGGTTAAGAAAAAGATAAAAGTGCCCAAGAAATGCAGAAAAACCTTCTGTTAACCTCACTCACTTTTGAAATATTCAAGCTTAACTATGTAAAATGGAAGCTGTGACTCTTTGCCAGAGACAATGAAAATGCTCACCACCCTTTCTCTGGAAGGAACAAATAGTATTTTTGAAAGATACAACATAATTGAGATATTTTCCCCATCTTTCACTGTTGATTGTTATGCATTTTCAACTTCTTCTTCTCTTTCTCAAAAGCCATTAAAAATTAGAATTCACATGAACATCATGGGTAACGGAAAAGTTGTTCCCTTAGCAACAGAAGCAATGTGAAAACTCTTCATAGTCAAGATTCAGTTATTATTTAGGTTCAGATGTTTTGGGCAATGCATATTAATTAATATCTTGTCTGGCAGATGTTTCTCTGAAATAATGTATCTCTTTAACAAAGAACTATGGCCAGCTTCACACTAGCATTAAAAATTTTGAAGCTCTACAGAAAGCATTGCATACAGGACAGATCCAGTGTTTAAAAAATGCAGAATATAAAAATTTAAAAAGGTCTCTTCGGGCCACTCATTGACGACAACCTCTAATAAGAAAGTTTTCACCCTTGCTTTGTTTCATTTCACTTCATGGAAGGGGAAACGTCCTGGGGTGAAAAAGTAGAAAGCGAACAATTTTTTTGGCATCTTCACACCGTATATGTCTGTCAGTTGAGAGCTCACCTCTAGGGACAACTAGGCTGCAGTAGACAGAAAAGGCAACTACTTGGTTTGAAATAAATCAAAACAATATAGAGTATTACTATTAATTTTAAATCTTCACTTCTTATCTTGGAAAAAATGAGTATGCTCTTCTTACTCAAATGCATAGTGATAGAACTACTGCAGATTTCTTTCTTCCAGTTTAGGGTGGCATTATTACAATATTTCTCACAAATCCATGACAGTCTTTGCATTTAATTCCAACAGGCTCACAAGTTGTCACCTGTACTAACTGAATCACGGGTTTACTTCCCTGCTAGTACCCTGTTACCATTCATCTTCTTCAAAGGAGCTGTTCTGATTCAGGGGAGGCACCGGTCAGTACACTGCTGTAGAGATTGCAGTCACCTCTGTGCAACACAGAAACTTTAGTCCGACTTTCTGCTTACATGAATATCCAGAGTATTTACATTTTTATTATTCTAGTTTTCATTTGATATTCATAGTCATTGTATATTTTCTACCCATATTTGTTAAGAGCAGGAATTTCTCTTATGTGTTTCATTTTCCCTCCAGGCTACTGATTTGTTTTTCATTACTGGAGACTTGCTTATGCAACTTATCTCAGCTGCAATTTCTTTCTGTCTTTCCTCCAAAGACACAGCAGTTTGCAGTTCACCTCTGAGCAGTGTCTTAGCATCCGTTTTGCACAAGGATATTCTGATTTGTTATGATCCCAGTAAGAAAGGCATACAGACCCTGTAAGGTATCAATACAAATATCTTTTGTTAAACACTAGACAGAAAGAGAGGATAGTATAGGTAGTCTTGTATCTCTCAGATGCTGGGAATCTTGAGTTGTGCAACATCAAATGTGCCTCAGATCAGGACACAGCACACAGTGCAGCTCCTGTCTGTTGCAAAGTACCCCATTTTAATCATTCACTAAAAAGAAAAAAAAAAACTTTATTCATAATTTACACTGCCAAACACTGAGGATTTTCACACAGAGTTTCTGGCTGAACTTTTACATAAAGACAAGGCCATACAGGTGGCATAATGGATAGTACCAAGTGGGAGCTGTCTGCAAGCTCATCTGTTACCAGCTGGCTGAGCTTTCCTTGCAGCCACAAGATCTATGCAGCACAACATGTCCTGAAGGCCACGCTCGACATGCAGGACAGCAGAGCACAGACCTGCACCTTTGCAGGTTAGCTGTTGTGTGGGTCACCAGCTTCTCTGTGCACAGTGGCCTTCTGCTCAGCACCATGAAGGCATCTTGCTGCTTTGTCAGTTCATTGTAATCTCACATCTCATAAAAACCCAGGCTTTGTTTGGTCATTAAGAATCAAGGATGGATATTTTTTTGTTAGAAATTTACGGTTTGTTGAAAATAGAAGTTCTCGTGGAATTTTTAGGTCCAGGATGGAATTGTGGATCAAAATGGCAGTTGAAGCAGAGGCGTTATTAGTCCTAAGAGAAACAGATGATGGTAAATTAAATGGAAGAAGTTAAAATTCTGGCCAGATTGTCACGAAAATATTTCCTTATCAAATCCTGTGGCTTGACTTCTTCTACATTCACATTGATAACTCTGCTGCATAATATAACCCACAAAAAAACCCCAAAACATAACATACTGCATACTTTGGTATTTTTGCTAGTCTGGGGCAAAATTACATATTAAAAGAGACTGTAGAAGTGAAAATATGTTCAGATTTTTTCATATTTCTGTTATTACAGTTAAGGCCCTAGTCAAACTTTAGGTGAACTTCTGAATTCATTTTCTTTTTTCCAAGTAGACTAACAAAACTCAGTACTAATCTTACTCTATCACACATAGAGTAATGTGTAATATAATCTAACCCATTACTTAGTGTTATCAAGAACAAGACAAAGAAATTTTTTTCTGAGTTATCAGTTGAAGCAAATGAATCCAATGAGACTGCAAAGTCTCCAAAATTAGGTGATACTAAATGTAATTGCATTGAAATATTAACATCTTCCACTACTCTTTCTGTTAAGACAATTCTAATTTACAATGCAAAGACAGTTATGCCATCTCTTCAAATAGAGACATATTGCTCAATTTATAGTTTAATGTTCTCATGGTCTGGAAGAAGAGATAGGATGTTCCTGTCAGGAAAAGGCTGTTGTACTAACTTATGAGATTATATAAGTTATTGATGTTTTTTCTCTTCATGAAAAGACATCAAATTTCACAACTTATTACAATAAACACAAGAAATTATGGAAACACAAGTAAACTATATAGTTTAACAGTAATTATATTTAATATTCATAGAGCATCCTACAATATGTTATCCCTCATGTTACTGGATGGGAATATTGGGGAGAAAAATTAACATGAGTGATCTGCAAATGCAGAATAAGAAGAGATGGGGTAAGTGCTTAGGAGGTGTGGGCTCTCTAAACTATTTCTGTTGCATAGAGACAGGATTTTTAGATACAATAATCCTGTATTCAAGAAATGTGATACCCTACCCATGCAGATGTTTATTCTTCTAACTGTTCCCTTGCCCTGTGAGTTACTCTAGATAATCTCAGGTACAGTGAAAGGGAAAGACATTTTTTAATTTGTTACTAACCGCCACTCAGCTTACCTTT
>Ga0181612_176119_pt1 | contig 10255 bp, 8 predicted proteins | sample HoacroProtozoa21_FD_119630 | JGI IMG/M metagenome (GOLD analysis project Ga0181612, IMG submission 119630) | Hoatzin crop microbial communities from Cojedes, Venezuel. Combined Assembly of Gp0051906, Gp0051904, Gp0051908 | reverse complement strand
TGTAGAAATAGCCAAAGCCCTGTTGTCCCCTGGGGTTTGAAATCACCCTGCGGGGACTGAGCTGGTTCTGGGAAGCCATAGAAAATCATCCTTCAGACGATGTTGCATCCTTTCCAAACAGGTGCTAAATTTGGCCTTCCTACTATATGCTATAGAAAGCAGAGATTTATGAGCCAGCTCCATGACATATAGCATTTGATCCTAGTCCTGATGGCTTGCAAGATCTTGGACCTTGGGCTGTTCCTGATCCCTAGGCCTAGCAATGCTGTGCTGGCACAGCTCCAGGGCAGAATTTAGCAAGTCCTGCAGCTCAGGCCAGTAAAACGTTTCTAACTACTGACAAATGTGATCTTCCTTTGCTCTTTACCTTTGATTTGCCTCCATTTATTTTCCTGTCACTGAAATCCCTCATTACTCCCAGTTCAAGCTGTTCACAAACCTTGCTGAATTTCTGCAGCCATTTTTTTTTTGTTTCCATTTTCTTCAGGCTGAAGCTTTGGTCTGGCCTTATAATTACAGCATTATTAATGTATTTTTATCATTGTTAATTATTTTTACATGCTGAAATTGATTCAATATGCCTGGAGCTGCCATGCTGGAACACGCCTTGATTCTCTTCCAAGCTGGAGCCCTTGCGCACCAAACGTAAGAGTTCCAATGGCTTTAAATCACTATAAACCTCACTGAGTGATCTAAGTTATTGGAGCGCATTCAAGTTTTTATAAGCCCTCGAATGTGAACCCTGCTCAGATTCTCGGTATGTATAGTGCAGTAGGATCTAAAATGATTTGAGTGCTCGACATATTTTCTAAGCCCCCGGTCAGCTGGGGAATAGTCAAGCTTCTCGGGCAGTGTACTGTGCAGGGACTTTGTATGATGGGAACCGTCACATTTTAAAGATGCTTCTAATTCCTTTAAATTGAAACATTCCTACTTCATTTAAGGGACTTTGGGTAGAGCTTTCTGTGTGGCTTGAAGGATCGGCAGTATGATCCTGGGGTTGATGGATTGACTCCTGCACAAGGTCAGTCTCAAGGCAAGCCATCACCACCCCATCTCTGGTGACAGGCCAGTGGAACTGTGATCTGGAACTGTGTACCAGGACCCCAGGTGTTGGGGGAGCAGAGGACTGAACCCTCCTCTGATCTCCAGTTCAGGTCCAAAGTCTGAGTCAGGCAGTGTCTGTCCTGATCCTTGTTTAGCGATGTCCGTGCACCAGAACAAGTAGTCCCTCAGGCAGATTTTCTAATCAAGAGGGCAGCAGGGACATCAGAGGCTGACAGCTGGACATGCTGAAACTTTTCAGCTCCTTTTTGTTTTAAAAGGTCCTAGGTCATCAAAAAGTTGTAAGGATATAGGTGAGAGGATGGCCATGTGGTGGAGGGGGGACAGCAACATGGGTGTGAGAGAGAGCATGGCAGAAAGGCTGGTGTTGCTCAATAGTACTTTCACACCATATTGATCTTTCTTGGAACCCTATCATCAGGGCCACCAAGTGCAGAGTTCCGAGATACCCGATGGAGCTCGAGTGCCTGCCTGAACCCTTGCAGCAGAAGCTGCAGCCTGCAGCTGTGCCCAGCATGGTTTGCGATGCCCTCATCCACTGCAGGAGCGTGGCCCAGGGAGAGCTGCAGGCTCAGGGACTCTCAGCTGCAGTTCCAGCAGGCACAAAAGCAAGTAAAAATGCAAAATCTTCTGAAATCTGAAAAATGATCTTGGAGTAGAGATATCACTGCAGAGCAGTATGAGTCACAGCTCGGAGATGCTGACTTCAAGGCCGAGTGGATTGGAGACAGCAGAGAATCCACAGTCCTGCAAAATATTTACTTGTTTCAGACTTCAGCTTTTATGGATAACTGCATAACACCTCCACTATAATTCCTTGACCTTTCAATCAAAGAGAAAGCTCTGTTCATATTCACAAGTGCAGCTGCTGAACACGTTGCGTTTTTTTTGAGTTTTGCCTTGATGAATTGTTTAATTTGGTTTGATATCATTAGGTATGTATTGTGTGTATGTGAACCTGTGCAGTAAAACCTCTAAGGTTTGCACCCAGAAGGCTAATTCCTGCTGCTCCTACTCGGTAAATAATGACAGCCTTGAGACCTGTGAGTACTGAGGAACTTGGAAAACTCAGATGCTTTTAGTTATGTGCCTATATGGATTTAATAGTCTCAGTTTATTAAAGAAGTAGTTTTTTAATGTTAATGAACTAAACTCTGCCCTGAATTACTAAGACATAAACTCAAAGTAACTTTAAATAAAACAGAGAAAACCTGAGTTTACCCACCTATGAATAAGGGCAGAATGAGGCCTGTTATACTGCTCAAATCATATTTTAATTGAAAGAGATAGTTTTATTACTCATCTTAATGACAGTGCAAACCCCAAACTACTGTACATTCAAGGAACAGGTTCTTATATTTTAAACAACATATAATTCTCCTTAAAACCTCTTTTATTAAAAAGTTTTAAGAATAATATTAATACATAAACAGCCATGTTAATTAGATTATATAGTTAATGTACATTGGAACTATGACTTATTGCAGAGTTATTGACCATGAAAGCACATTTTGATCATTCCAGGCTGTAATCCCCACTTAATCCATTCCCAGTCTGTCAATCAGTGGAATACAATCAGGATATTTATGATCACATCAGACCAGAGATCTGGAAGAATTTAGCAGCTTTGCAGAGCTGAATCCAGAAAAGAAGGGGGAAAAATGTTTCCACTGGCAAAATGAACCATTGCCAGGAAAAACATTATTGTTGACTTGGCCCATGTAATTGAATTTTCTACTCAGAAGTAACTTACAAACCAGCAACTAGGAGAAATTATCAATACTGGGAACTCTCATAATAACAAAACAGAGGAGTTTTACCTGGCACAGCACTTTTTTAAAATCATGTTTTTCTTTTTTTAACATAGTGCTGTGGTTTTTTCCTCTCCTAGTTTTGCCATCGTGAAATAATTCAAATCACTTGAGCAGCAGGAAAAAGCATCCCTTTCTCAGGCCCCCTACCTTCTGACATCCACCACAGCCCCTGTTATATGACTGCAAGTGCCTCCCAGCAAGAGCTGCATCCCTGTGGACAGGGGAGACCCGAATGTCGTTGGGGCACCCGATCCCCTGCCCAAGTTAGGGAGTGCTTCAGGATTCCCTCTGCTTTTAAACACCTGATTCATGCCTCAGCATTTTTGTAAGGGATGTGCAATTTGATAGTAAAATCCATGGCAGTAGTGAAGGTGGTGTATTGGTACGTGATACCTCTTGTAACCTAAGAGATATGGGGATGGTCATCTTTCGGGGACCACAACTGTTGCCTTGCGGGTTATTTCAATACCCTCCAGTTTTGAAAACATTTTCCATGAAAGAAATGAAGAAAGAGACTGTTAAAAAGAAAGCTGTATCAGAAAGGACGGGGGGGCCCTGGGAAACCAGATGATGAACCAGCAGTGTTCATCTTGGGGTGGGGGAAACTGAATGGAGCTTTACACGTGGGGCATATGTGCTCTCTCCACGCTTGCCATCAAGCCCAGGACAATCCCCCTGTATCTAGCCATGATCCTACCTCTCAGTGACAGGATGTAGTAAATAGCATCCACTGCAGACACATTCTCTCACTTTTAAACAGCGAGAGAAACTGAGGTAGGAGGCTGTGCTGTCACCTTCCTTGCAGCTGTTCATAGCTATACATGGGTTCAGACATCTAAGTCTGGTATCTGGGTACTCAAAACAGCGTATAAGACATTGATGGGGCCATTTCTGCCTTAAGTAATGTGAAGCAATATTATGAAGACTTTTGCCTGCGATCTGATGCACAGTCTATGTCATCAAGGTCAACCAGTAGATGTCCTTTTCCTCCCAAGCCTGAATGAATGTAAGCACGTGTTTCACACTTTGTCATTTGGTTGTGATTTGGTCTTTTGTCTGGATGGCAAAGGGCTGGATTCCAAAGAATGTTTTTTTCCGTGAGCTTCAGTGATTGGAGCTCTGCTGAGCTTGGATAGGCAATCCTCTGATCAACTTCCCAAGTTCCAGTTGGCTTTTTAACGAACTCCCCCTCTTTAAGCTCAGAGGGCCACTGGAGACTGTGTGCGAAGAATGAGCGTGCTGGGCTCTTGATGTTGACTCCTCCAAGGCATTTTTTCTCCTTTGCTACTTTGTCGCCTCTAACTTAGAACAATCTCAATAACACTCTCAATATGAGAAGTGAATAAATATTTCTTTGGGTGTTTTGTTGTTATGAAAGGGAGAACTAGAAAATAGAAAACAGCAGGATAATCAATAGTCCCTGCGCTTTGTCAGGATCCATCTGATAAAGAGATTCAGTCAACACCCTTTCCCTGCTCTGATAACAACAAAGTCCTTGGAAAGGAGCGTTGTCACGGGACTAGTATTCTGCTTGTTAAAGAAATGCCTTAGTAGTTAGTTAGCATCATGATGCCATTATCTTGTTGACAGTGCTCTGTGTCATCGATATTGTCTCTGATGCAGCTTCTGTTCAGCCATGATTTATTTTCTTTAAGCTTTCATCCAAGCTCCCCCTTTTATAAGGCATTTTTCTTCATTTTTCCTACAGGTGCTAGAGCATCACTTGATAAATATGTAAACTAAAAGTTCACTGAGGGTGTTTAATTTTAAGTGGGTGTTAAAAAGGAAAAAAATCCAAACAGCTCTGGACCCTTGGCTGCCCATAGCGTAACATGGCTGCTTGCTGGAGAACTTGAAATATGTCAGTTGTAGTTTGTTTCTATCAGAGTAATGTGGTAGTTGTATATATGCCACTTTTCCAGGAATGTAAATGCTTCGTTAGTTCTGTCCCTGTCCTGAAAAATCTAATATGGCACAAATAAAGCGCGGTAAATGGCTTCATGGAAAGCAGATGTGAGTGGAAGCCTAGACTCCTACCAAGGCTTTAGGGGACTTCAAAGACTGAAGCAAAGAGCTGAACAAAATATTCAACTGTGCCAAATTTTCGCTGTTCTTGATGAAAGAGCAGAAGTGAGGAGAAAAAAAAAAAGAAAATCTGGCTCCTTGTTTTAATTTTCTGCTAGCCTAGGGCAAGACATTTAGAAGGAATAAATTACAAGCAAACAAGGAGAGAGACTGAATGGAGCAACTACTGAACAAAGGGAATTCTTGGAAGGGTCTGGTTTTAGAGAACCTAGAAGTTGTCAGCTCAGTTATCAGGAGGCAGTCTCCCTCCGCGCTTGCGAGCTCGCTGCTTTTGAGCAACGCCACAGCTCCCCATGAGCTGACTGCATGTAAATGCTGTCACTGCACGGCGGTGGTGAATGCTTGGGAAGTGTCCTCTGCAGAAGTGTTTTGTAGGACAGCCAAATGGAGAATGCTTTGAACATTTGGCAGCAGATGTGAATGCGACATAAATGATTGCAACCTTTAAAGTTGTTTTCCAGAACAAGCCATTTGGGCTGGACTTGGAAATGATGTAGTGTATAGATGATGGTATTCAAGAGACTAAAACATGCCAACTTTAAAAACTAGGATAATTTATTCCTGTTGTTTTGGGTATCATGTACTACGTAAGGATAAAAACACCCCCACACAGAACAATCAGATTTTTTTTTTTTTTTTTCCTCGAATACTGTGTGGGAGTAAAGGCTGTGACTTAACAAGACCTAGTCAGAAAATGGAGGAGAAATATAAGAAAGCAACTAAACCATATTACCTGTGGCAGTTTTACAAAATAATGCTTCATCTGTTTAAGATCTCTTCCTTCTCTAATCCATTCCAAACTGCCCCATAGCCTCCATCCCTGGTGAAGATTTGGCTGGCACAGCCTCGCTGGTGGGAGCTGTGAAGCTCTGACTGTGTTCTCCAACAGCAAGCATCTCTGAGGTGCAATTTATGTTGGTCAGCTCTGCATTTCCCTCTCTCCATGTGAGAGTAAGCTGCTGGAGTGCCATTATCTACATGGCCAAGGAGGTATGATTTGCTCTATGTTATCTGAGACAAATAGTATTCTCCCCACTTTTCCTGCTGTCTTGTACTTCCTTCTCCAGCTCCTAAAAGTGAGATACCTTTTAAGTAATCTTAATCTACTCTTAGTTGCGTGATTCAAAGCTTAATTTATACAGATGCTGATTGTGACTGCACAGGACAATGAGCTAATGGTTTGCAGAAATCATTTGGTAGATGGACACATAGTTGTAAATCAGCTGTGGGACCTCAAGACACACTTACCAAATATAATTGTGTTGCTATGTCTGCAAATAATTACATTTGCCTGAGTTTGGGCAAGGCTGCGTAAAGATTCTACACATTATAATGAGCTGTTGGTGACTTGGCCTGTGGTTCAGGTGTAACTATGGGTGGCTTTTTAATTTTGATGGTAGTTTTTTGTAGTGGTCATGTAGCACAAGAAAACAACAACAGTAAAACAAAATAGGGCAGCTGAAGTGGATGAGCAGTGATAAAGGAGAAGAAAAACCTGCTACTTGCCAACTGCTTAGCTGATTTACCACTCATTTTTCTGCAGTAGCCCAAATACCAGGCTCTATTTGTTTGCCGCTGCCTGCTGAAGCCTTCGACCTCAGCCTGCCCTTCTCTCCCTCAGTGCTGACAGTAAGTGAAGAAATGTTAAATTCATTCATCTGCCCAAGATCCCTTTGAAGTCCACCACTAAAAGCTCTATTGTTTTATTAGCTGTTTATGTGGCATGGGGGAATTTGGCTGTGCACAGCGGAGCTGGGGTGCGGGGGGAGCCCTTCCTGGTAATTTGTCACTCTTTAGAAGTATGACACGTTCTGTTCTGCAAACACGCTGGCAAGTTGGAGCGCTCAGGGCTGAGGCTAGAGCTGCTCGGCACAGGGCGCTCCCACCACCGTCAGCAGGGGTCCCGGGGCTGGGGTGGCTGAGGAATTAGGATGGGCTGAGGTCACACACCTTGATACTCTCTGCTGGACGTTATGCAGGCCAAGGTCAATGCTAAATTAAAAATCATGGGCTTCTGCACAGAGCCAACCATGCTGGCTACAGGCTGAAGAGAGCCTGCTTGTCAGAGCAGGCAAATTGGCGGCAGATGCTCAGAGAGGAGGTGGCTGTGAATACCAGGATCAGGGGTACATTGCCTCTTCCCTTCTCTGGATTAAGACGATTTGGTAATGAATGCTTGAACACAGCTAATCTAAATCCTTTTCCTGCCCTTTCTCCGATACAGGGCTTGCGGAGCTGCAAAGCATGTGGAGCTGCAAGGTGGTGCCTGCCTCCTGGAGACTTGTCCAGCACCAGCAGTGCTCTGTGCTGGCATCATGGGCCAGGATAAGTGACTGGTGTCTCTCAGAGGTGATCCAATGTCTGAATATCAACACAGCTTCCTAACTAAATGCAAGCACATGCTTGGAATACTGCTAAGCTGCAAGACGAGGCTTGTCTTCCTCCACATGCACCCTGCACAGGCAAACGGCTGGTGATCCACAGGTAATTGATAAAGCACCCATCGCCTTCTCCTTTTCGCTTTCAGCTCTTTGTAACTCTCCTCTCTCCCAAGATGGAGGGAGCTGCAGGGACTTGCTGGTGTGTGATAGTCTGGAGAAGACATACACTTCGCAGCTGCAAGCTGGCTCCTGTGCATGACCTGAAAGCTGGGCACAGTGCGCTTACGGCTTGAGGATATGAAGCGGATGCTGCCTCGGGCTGTTTATTGCTCAGCCCTCTTGGCAGGTACGAAGGGTCTCCACAGAAGCCATCCATCACCGGAGCTGCTGCTCCATGCAAGCACAATGCAGTTAATGGCAGGAGCTATGTCCTGGTAAACACAAACAGGAAGGCAAGCACAGTCTCCCAGCCGCGGCAGCCTGCAGGCAGCGTTCTTATTTGCTTTGCTTTGGTCTGCTTGCTTCTCACTAACTCAGCCCGATCAGTCTATCACCAGAGCCTTTCTTTCCATCCGTTCTTCCCAGTGCCTTCTGGGGCACTGAAACTAAGTCAATAGAAATGCAAAACTTCTGTCTTATTTCCTCAGTCATCTGATGAATCTCAAGAACTTTGCTGAGGCAGCTTGGTGGTTTGCATAACTGCTTAACTCAGTGCAAAGTATAGTTTATGTCATGAAGCGTGCTCACTAATGTCACTTTTTGCAGTGATACAGACCTGCTGCTGTTTGTTCCTGCAAGCAGGGTGAAATGAGTCTCCCAACACTCTCCCATGGCAGAAAAGCGAGGGGTCAGGAGGAGCTTGTTCGCTAACATCCGTAGCCCGGGAGTGTGCAATCGATTGGATCTGCTGTGCCCTCACCTCTGGGCTCGGACACAGGCAGGCAGGGCTGTGCTGGAGCAGAGGGGACAAGAGCACATCAATGGTGAGATCGTCATTCATTTTCGGTAGGGTCATTTCAAATTCAATGCCTTACAAAAGCACTGCGCAGTGGTAGAAAATAGCTCCCACTTTAAGGTCCTGATTCAGCACATCACCTGTGAGACTTCTGCGTGTGCTCTGCATAAAACAGATCCCTCACTGCACAGGAGCTATCAGGTTTGAAATGTATATCTGTACTGCAGCCTTTTGAAGGTTTATTGTTACTGATCACAGTTTTGCTGAGAGGTAGCCTTGCAAGGCAGTTATTATAGAACTAAACTCAATACACAGCGCACATTAAGCTGCTTTTAAGTAGTTTAAAAATCAGTGGCCTCTACAGGCTTTCTCCTAACATCGCTAGTGAGTTTGACATTCTTATCAAAATCTTTGCAACCACTTTGGTCCAATGTAAGTATTTATAAACAACAAAAATTACAATAATAATGAAATACTCAACTCTTTATGATGCTAGAGAGTTTTTCCTCTTTTGTAAAAAAAAAAAAATAAATTTGGTGGCACCTTATTATCAACAAGATGTGTGTGTAGTTGCATGACCAGCTTTTGCATGTGGTCACAGCTACTGCATGTGCAGTCTGGGTAGCTGATGAGCACTTGCAGCTGCTGCAACTCCCTCTGCAAATCCCAGCCCCCTTTGGAGCAGGTAACCACACACTGGTGGTGAGGGAGACTCCTTGCTGTTGCTCATTTAGTAATTAATGGCTTCTGAGCTGCTGTGGGGCACCACGCACTGCTCCAGTGCACTGCTGGGTTTCTAAAGCAAGCCTGGGATAAGCTGCTTTACACCAGGAGAAAAGTGTACCCTCTACTCATCAAATTTACTGGATTTCCATGCCCCAGTTCTTGTCCTGATGGCCAGATGAGAATAAGGGGTGCAGTGTGCTCCCATGCTCTCCAATTGCTTAATTAGGGAAGCTTTAGGACGACAGCTTTCCCCTCAGAGGCAAAAAGTGTCAGTCAGCTTTGGAAAGACCTTATTCTGGGACAAATCCCTGCAGGCACTGCGCATACACCTTTTGGGTGGTCGCCCTAGGTTTCAGGGCTTTTATCAGAGCAAACAAGGGTGCTCTTTTTCCCACAGGTGATTTGCTCATGTGGGTGCTGGCTGCCAGCAGCCCCAGCTTGGCCACTGCAAAACCCTCGAGCCATGAACTGGAGCATCTCTGCAGAAGTGCAATAGATTGCTTCCTCACCACTCACTTTCCAGAAGTTTAAGAGATTTGAATGCTATCCCAAATTTCTCTGCTATAATGCTTGGAAAATACATTTAAAGGAGGCATTTACTCAAAATGCTGCTTTACAGAAATGGTACTTTCATCACGTTCCCATTAACCTTAGAATGCTTTTAAGCACTTTTTCTTCCATGGGAATGAAACTGGGGAATATTTCTAGCTACTCAGTTTTTTTTATTTCAGCTCCTGGGAATTGGTCAAACCTGAGGTGTCAGAGTCCAAACCCGACTGGCCTTTTGTCGTCTGAAAAAGCCCTCTGCCCCATTGTTATGGCTTTGCATTTAGAGCCCCATTTCTGAATGTAACACAGGGATTTGATGAAGCTCACCAGCACTTCTAATGCCAGTGCGGTGCGTAGTGTCTGGCTGCTGCATTACAAAGGTAGGCTTGTGCTTACCACGTTACTTCAAAACATGGTAAGAAAGACATTTTTAGAAAGTGGTTTGGTACCCTGTGCACCTGGCTTCCAGTGGGAAGATGGTGTCGTGTCCCAGGTGCGTTGAGCCTCCGGAGCTGGGTGAATGCCACCGCAGGGTCCTGCCTTTCTCTTAGAAAACAACCAGTGTGTGTGCTGGGTCTTCCTCTCTCTCTCTTTTTTTTTTTTTTTTTTTTCCTCCCCCTCTATCTTACAGCTACTGTTCAGGGGTTGTGAAATAAATTGAAGGTGAGGCCAAGGGGAAG
>Ga0181612_170575_pt1 | contig 10255 bp, 7 predicted proteins | sample HoacroProtozoa21_FD_119630 | JGI IMG/M metagenome (GOLD analysis project Ga0181612, IMG submission 119630) | Hoatzin crop microbial communities from Cojedes, Venezuel. Combined Assembly of Gp0051906, Gp0051904, Gp0051908 | reverse complement strand
GTGGGTTAAGAATTACAATATAAGCTTTGACAAAACATGTCTTATAAGTGTATCTCCATTTTCTCACATCTTCCTCGAAAGCTATAGAAAAGAAATTGAAAAATATGGGCTGGGAGAAAATTAGTCCATTTCGTGTCTAGGAAGTAACTAACTCTTTAGAGTTATCTAGATCCTGTTGAAATAGTGCTATTATAATTGACATATTCAAGAAATGCTCATAGAGGTAAGGTCAGGGCCTGTGTGTGTTTTGAGGGAAGTGGTTTGATACAGACAATTTAAATAGCAAAAAAAATTATCCTGAAATGCTGGGTATAATTTGTTCAGTCTATCTTGCAGACATTGTTTTTTAAAGACCTTCTGAGGCCCAACAGAATATCAGGTTTAAGCTTTTTTCATAAGTTAGACTGAATTACCTACTTAGTTGTGAATCTGATCGTCCTTCTGCAGAGATACATGTACCTGGAAACCTCTATTTAAAGTGTACCTTTAAGCTGAGAACTTTGTTCTTGCTTTTCAATCATAATAGTTAAAAAAAAATAATAAATATTTAAAAAATTTATAGTTACAAATACTTAGTCTTCAGCTTTCACACTTCAAACTTGGTATGACTATTAACAGCAACCAGATTTTGCGAGTACCCAAAAGTCTGCAGACTTTGGCCATGACAGCATTGTGTCTTGGACGCCCATTTCACTTCCTTCTTGTAAGTGCTAAGTTTAAATCCTCTGAAGTCCATTTTCTTTCATCCATTTTCACAGCATATGAACATGGCTGTCCATGATTGTTTAAAATATAAACAGAATCTATTTCTGTTCAATGCATTAAGGTTATTTTGGGCTAGCCTTCCTTTTGCCTGTTTTTAATTTGTGCGTGTGTGCCATTGTCCTGTTTAGTAATGTCTCTACAAAAGACACCATTCTGTTTACACAGTCTTTCAAGTCTCTGCACGGATATAATTGACTATGTTAAATGTTAGGCAACAGGAAAGCCTGCTCTTAGTAGTCACACATTAGATTCCAGCTCCCACAGCTACCAGTTTTCCCTTCTCTGCAGCTTTTGAGCTGAAAATTCAGCCCTATATGATATGGATATTAAAGAGAGATTTGGGGGGGGAAGAAAAAGTTTCTACTCAGAAGTTTTTATTCCAGGGTGCTTCAAGCTAATCCAGTTGCTAATCAGGGCTTGTTTGTGACAGACACAACCTACATTGCACAAAAATGTAAGTGTCTTACAGGGGACAGAGATGTTCCTTTCTAAACATTTAAGAAGTAGGTGCAACACATACATAGGTAATAATAAAATAATTACAGTTGGTGGGATGAACAGTGACCACAGAATGCCAGTTGCTCATTAACTCTCAAGAATTCTGCAGGAAACCAGGCACGAATACGTTTCTATAACAGTGTTCATTTCTTTTCACATTTTGATGCTATGTTTTGCCAAGTAGTTCCTTGGCTGGAAAGCCAAGATAATTTTGCGTTTTCCCACTGTTCATTCCAGAAAAGTCAGACACTCAAATTATCTTACGCATCATCTTATCCTCTATATTTTTGTAGGCCTAAAAGTATAATTTTATTTCCAGATAAATTTGTCTGTAATTCTTTTTCAGTGGTTCACAAGTACTTTATTCAGCAAGCTTTACTGAAGAACATCGTTACTGAAACAATTGTGTGTCTTTCTTTAGCCCTTATTTAGGTAAGGTCACTTTTGACTTGTTAGAGTAAAGACTGCCGGGTGAAGATCTAGCTGAGATTTCTTGAAAGCGATGACAGGAAAGCTTGTTTGAGCTCTTGTCTTTTCCAGGGCTCCTTGCTTCTGCATTGCAATCTCCTTTGGGGAAACCAGATTTTCTTTGAGACAGGTGGGGTTTTTCTCCTTCTTGTGCAATTGGCTTGAGGATATTTTCAGTTGCTGTCTGCGAACCCAGTTGTGTGTGCCTGTCATTTTCATTTTCTGATGTTGGACTAATCTGGAGGTGTTTTGCTTATTGTGGTTTCTGTTATATCCTCCCAGTATCTGTTTTCCAAAAATGTAATTTCTAAAAGTAAATTTATGATTGTTACACTTAGAATTGCTCTAACAGACTGCTGAAATCCTTTACTTAAGCTCTGCTGTTCCCACTTACCTTCAAGTAGAGATTGGTGCTAAAACACTGAAAACGAAAATAGCTGTTGTAACTGAGATATATTGTATTATGACACATGATCAAATAAAGTGGTAGAAATATAGTTGAAGTTATTTCTTTGTATTAGCCATCACAGAATTGATATTCAGTAACAAAACTGTATTTTATTGTGAAACAATAGTTCAAGATTTTCATGCTTTTCAGATTCAGTGTAACTTGGCCAACTGGTTGGGGCTGGCTATATATTCTTCCAAAAAGCAAAGATGTAGCTATAGATACATGTCTTCATGAAAGTTTAGAAATTTAGCCATATCTATAGTATGCTAAGTGTTACCAGATTTTTAAAATTTCTGTAAGCAGTGCGGAAGATTTAGGCCTGTATTTCCTGTAATTTTTATTAATATCACTGTTTAAAAAGTCATAAATATATCACTATATTCAGACCACAGGTTTATCTTTCTATGTGAATGTTTTTATAATGAGAAGAGTACAATTTCAATATCTGAAATAACAGCAGGTTTGCCTCACATGTACTATTGGATAAGAAGATGACACTTTGAAGATTATAATAATTTTGGCAAAAGCTATTCCGTTGAGCAACATCACAGTGTATGAAAAGGCAACATGCTGTTATGTGGTAGTGTTAATTGGCCTATAACAATGAATGCATTATAATCGTCTTACATTCTTTGGAAGTACAGTCATGTTATGTGTTTGGTGGTGGATGTATTTAGAAGATTAAATAGACAAGCTTTGAAGAAGTTCAAAGTGGTTTTGGTTTGAACCACATCTAACAATGATGTGTACTTTACCTGAATTAAATTAACAACTAAGAAAATAGTTTTTTCATCCCGCCTTCATTGAAAAGTCCTATTAGAATCATTTCTGAAGTAGCATTTGTACAGGGTCGTTTTGAGAGAAAGAGGGAAACCTGCTATCTAGTAAAGATGATTATTTTCATATTCAGTTCTATAAATCACTTTTGAGAGTCATATAATGGTCCTTTTCATTCCTCAAGGCTCTTCTGCCATGCAGGGTTGGGCTTCAGTGAAATCTATGTTGTGCAGAATGGACCACATAGTGTGACTTCAGACTTGCACATGGCTCTGTGCATTGACTTTTCATAGCTCTGGTTCCTATTACAGAAAAATATCGTTGGTAGAAGCCATGTGTCCTGCATAGCTTTACTTTATTGTTATGCAGCATGTTAATGCTAGAAGCAAGGCCTTGATGGAATTATTATAAATAAGACCATATGCTTATACGAGCATTTCTTAAACTGTGACAATGGGAATTGCTCAATTCCATCAGTCATCAATCTGTTCCAAAGTCTAGTACATGCAAAATATATGTAACAGAGGATTTAAAAATCTTTACAGGGACTCTGTGTTTGTGTAGAGAAGTAATTCTTGTTACACTCTGTGTAGAAGCTTCTGTATAAAGCAGTTGTCCTTCGTTCAGTCTAAATGAAGGAGCAGTTAATTCCCTTTTGTTCAACTGTTGCAAAATAGTAGAAGCTGAACACAGGCCCCCATAAGAATGAGCAGAAACCATTTAGGCTAAAGCTTTTTCTTGGGAAATGATAAAGCGCATGCAGGAACTAGGACTGACTGGAGAAAAGGGAGAAGGAAAAGGAAGTGCAGCCAAATTAAAAGCAAAGGTGCCGAAGTGCACCTGAATGGAGGGAAAGGCAGTCTTGGGTAGAGTGCTGACTGCAGTAAGGCCAGGAGTTCCTTACTGGGGTTCAGGGAAACAGGAGTTTATACTCCTGTTGTATATGAACAAGGTTACATTAAAGGCATTTGTGCTTCCATCATCAGTTTTTCCCCTCCAAGGGACTAATCTGAAATCTGCCAAAGACTGCAATACACAAAGACTAATTCTTTCAGCCAAGAAGTGGGCAACAATAACCTGAGTCAGACCCTGACCAGCTGGTGACCAGGTATTCCAAGACAGTCATCTGCTAGTAGCTCAGCTGGTCTGGTCATCAAGAATAGTAAGCCATAAGAAGACATTAAAAAATTACATTGAAGGGTGTATTGGAAATGTGTGTATCTAATTGTTGGCTTGCTTCCAGGGTTAGCTCCTTAGACTGTGGAGTCAAAATGAGCATTTGGATGATCTAACAGTTCCCACTGCAGAGTACAGATAATAAATCTGCAATTAGCAATTCACTCACTAAGTCCATTTAGGAGGACAACTATTTTGTAGTTAAAAGTTGTAACAGCAAGGAACTTTCTACACTCTCTAGGCTGCTCTGCACCTAATCAGGATCAGTGAGGAATGGGGAAAACAACCCAGTCTCAGTTTTCTAGCCTCATTTTTCAGCTGTCAGAACTAGTTACAGTTCTCTCTTATAAACTGAAAAATGCTGGCAGTATAAATGGATGGATCAGATTTGCTATTCTTGTCAATGGGCACATTGAAATTAATGCAGTGCCATTGAAATTGCCTGTAAATACCATTACACTGTTTAGGTGTATGCTGTTTGGAAATGTGACCTTACCTGGGTTCATGTAAATGATCAATTTTATTTGCAGTTCTTCCATCTCTTTGCCACCTCATTCCTGCAATTGCAGTTGAACCTATGTATAAAAATATTTGAATGGTTAAGATGGTAATTTGCCAGCTTGAGGAAAACTTTATTTTATTAAAATGAGTTACAGTAGAGTGAGTCATCTTTATTTTTTGTCCTATGCTAGTCAACACTCAGAATATGAATACCTTGAAAAATAATGATGCTAGAAGAAGACTGAATGTACGATTGATAGCAGAAACATGGTTGCAATAGTATCATTTTCCCACAGAAACAAAGGGAGAGAATTTTTGAAAATACACTCCAGGTTAGCCTTTCAAGTCAGCTTTCCTGTCATCAACACAGATAACTTGTCTTCTTTCTGAGCTAATCCTGATGTTTTTTCCCCAGTCAACCAAGTAACATAGCTGCTGAAAGTCATCTTTGGCCTCACTCAGATCAAATCAAAATCTATAAGTTTTGACATAATAGAAGTTGAGGAATGCATTCTCTGCCAGCATTAGACAAAGCACAAACACTTTTGCTAGCCAAGTTGCCAGGAAAGGAAAGAAGAATTAAGATGCCTTTTTGGGAAATCCAGAAAGCTGTAATATTGAAGACCAAGAGGCTGATTTGTCAAAATAAATGGGGCATGTAAGCTATGTAATGAAGATATAAACCAAAATTTACTTAGACCAAGAAGTGCTGAATATTAAATGACTCAGTTCTTGTACTAGATATTTGTTGCTTTGGTTGTGCAAACCTTTGGCTTCCATTTGCCTAACTCAGCACTTCAGTATTTGTTCTTTTTTCTACAGACTCCTTTAGGATCAGGGGCTTCGTTAGAGTGGCAACCTTTATCATTGTAAGACTTCAAACTGTACTTCAGTGATGTAGTGTTTTCAGTTCTCCTCAGACCACTTCTTCACTTTTTTCACTTCTCCAAGTTACCATTTCAGAAATACTGGAGATAAAAGAACTTTGCAAAAAAAATGCCCAGACGCAAAGCATCTTGTAAAGGAGAGCTAAATCAACAAAAGCTACCTGTGTGGCATCTAGTTCTTTCAGAGGCAGCTTTCCCTAGATGCTGTTTCTGCCCTAACAACAATATAAGCACAGTTTAAGAGTTCCATCACATTTAATATTTTCTTTGTTGACAGACTCTTTTGTTCATATCAGATGGTGAAGTAAGTCCTTTTGTGAACATGAAACCTGAAAACAAAATAAGTGAGTGCATCAAGAATCCTGGAAAAAGAGGAGTTATAAAGTGGTAGTAGTCTAGAAGAGACCAGAGCCCTGAGCTGTAAATTGTCAGAAATCCATTAATACAAGAGCATAATTGCAACAGATGAAATCCTGGACATAAACTTTTCAGCAAACTTTTCGTATTGTAGTTGTTATGTTTGGGGCTTTTAAAATCCAATATTGATTAAATTGGCATGAGTTTGACATTTGCTGCTTGTTTTTCCTTATAAAACAGACCAACTACCCATATGTCTACATAGGAGACAAATACTGTACAGACTGTGAGCCTGTATCCAGACAGGAAAATGAGCATGTCTGTTCATCTTCAGTGTATGCAGAGATGTCTGGAATTGAAACAGACACAGAAGAAAAGAGGCTAAGTAATTCCTGTCTTACTATTGTTAAGATTTAAACAGCTTGGTCAGCAGTCAACACAAATAAATTCCGGAAGGGAATTACAATCAAGACGCTCATGTTCTCCCATTCAGCCCAGACCAACATGGAACACTGTTACTTCCAACGTGAATCTCCAGAAATGATGGGTAAAAGGAAACCAGAACCCTAGTGAAGATGCCAAGATGACAGTAACTAGCCATGTCATCTTCTCAAATGTTAATTTTATTAAGACTGTACGGTTTGTGATATGTTATAATTCAGTTGTTCTATTTAGAAGGGAAGTAAACAGATTTTTTTTATAGCCTTCTTTAGGCAATTATGAAAATATTTATTGATAGTAAATGATCTATTTTTTGGTTAACCTAATCTTCTGAGGCTTTTTTTATGCACCCGGCACTGTGATATCTTACGACTACCCCAAGAAGCGACTAAGGAATTTTCACATTGGGATAGAAGTTTCTTCCTGACACAGAAGCATGCTATTTGCTACAGTGTATACTGGAATACAGCGTGGTTTGTTTCATGTAATATGTTGCCTTGCCTTGAAAAAAAACGCCAGTTGTGTGAGAAGTGGCTTGTAGGACAGGATGTGCTGACACAAGATAATACACAAGTTGCAGTTGCTGATGACTTAAAACAGCCTGGTTCACCGTGGCTGGTTTTTAAAGTTTTACCAGACTCTTTGCTTCGGTAATACCTTGCAGCACTGGTTAATATGGTGCGTATACAAAAAAAGTATTTTAAATATTGGTAAGTGCATGCTGCTTGTTTTGAAATTGCAGGGCATGCTAACTGGGCCTTTTTTGAGCTTTTGATAAATTAATGTACTGCTTTTGATCGACTTGTATCTGAATGTCCAAACCATGACCCTATCCAAAGATCCAAATGTGGTGGCTTCTGCAGAAATAGCAGCGATGGAATCCTGTCTCCATGTTGGCTTTGGTGGGATGATAGCAGATCTCTGGCCTGAACCATGACTACCATGATGTTAGCGTCCCTGGGACTACTGTGAAATACAGTCATGGGCAAGCATGAAATACGGGCCTTCACGTCAGTGCCTGAGGGATGGATTTAGTATTTTTTGATGTCTAGGGCCTGAGGGATGGACTAGAGGATCTGCTGATGTTCCTACTTGTCTTACTTTCTGTTTTCTGTGCATAGTCTCTTTGTAGCTTTTTTCGCCTCCCACACTGGCTCTTACATATATTGAAACCCTCTTTGTCTTTTTTGAATATTTCCACAAAGGTTGGGAACTATTTTGGAGTCTTATTTTTCTCTACCGCTAATTTTTTTATTCTGGAGTTTCTTATCGTTAAGAAAGGTCCTGTGACAGTCTCCACCTGTCTCTAAGGCATAGTCATACTTTTTTCTTCATTCTGTTTCTACTGTATTGTTTTTTGAGATGAGATCACACACCTGCATGTAATATTGAAAGTGAGGATGCACCAGTGATTTAGATATAAACATTATAGCTTTAACAGTATTCTGTATTTCCTTCTTAATGCAACCTGACGTCTTATCATGATTTTTAGGTACTGGCTGCACATTAATAAAATGTCTTTATTCAGTTCTCCTTGATGACTCCTTCATTATTTTTTCACCAGGATCTTATAACTAATTCAGAAGTTATCAGTGCACATGAGTAGTTTAAATTGTTCTTTCCAATATGCACTACCTTGCAATTTTCTACATTCAATTTAATCTCGTCGTCATATCATCCAATTGCTTTGTTATAATAGGTCCTTGTGGAGCTCTTCAGAATCGTTAGCTCAAAGGTTCCTGAGCATTTTATCCTGCTGCCTTTCCTGTCAATATAGTAACATGCAACACTTTAGCGGAACTTAGGAGATCAATATGCTACCGTAATGGGAAAGTCTTACGCAAGCTAATAGAAATAAAACCAGGAGGTGTCCACATATGTTATTATTAAAAATACATTTCTCTTGTTATAACATGACCTATTTTTCTGTGGGTTTTTGCATTACGCCTGATATAACCCTTTATTTTTGGATGAACTTTAGTTGCGAATTCAAAAGGATAAGACACCATGGAAAATTTATGTTTTTCTGAATGGCATTGTATAAGTTTCTTCCATAAGGTATAGTCACAATCAATGCTAAAATATATTAATGCGTTTGAATAACAAAATGTACTTTCAATGAGAAAATCAATGAGAAAATGTTAATAAATTTTAGAAAAGACCTATTAATAGCCCTATTATTAGAGACAAATAGATACAGAATATTCCTAGAAGATGACAGTATTGAATTGTTCCTGGGTTGGTAGATACTGTTTTAATCTTGATTCAGTTGCTGTATATGTGTACCCTTGTGTCTGAAATATATGTAGTACCATGTCAGATGCTTTATTGCTCTTGGCTTTTGATGGTCTTCTAGCTGTGGTTAGAAAAGTTGACTTTTACAATTTTGACTTGCTTGCATTTATTTGGCAATGTTTTTGCTCTCACTAGGCTTTCAATTAATGATACAAAAAATATTCTATTTTGAACTTTTGAATTAAACAGTTTTTTAAGGTGTTTGGGGTTTTTTCCAGGCAAATGTTTGGTTTCCATTGTAAATTGAATCTGTTCTCTTTTTGTTGTTGTTGGTTACCCCGTCTTCCAATCTGTTTGCTAACTGATTCAGGAGAATATTGAAAACTTTTCAAACAAGTCCCTGAAATATAATTGTGTTGATATATTCAGGGCAAATTATTCTAACATGAAAAAAAATAAAATCAAGGCTTTATTGAATACTGATTTTAAGTAAATATTCCAGTCAATTTACTTCTTCCCATGCAAGCCTATAGTTCAATAAAGTTATCATCCAGTTAAACACTTGGAATTAACGTACTTTTCTGGGCGTTTGGGGCCACAGGGAACTACATGTGTCAGTAAGGCTATTGTCACTCCTTCCGTACTTATGCATCCAATATTAGATTAGTAATGAAATTATATAATTGATTATATTATTATTTTCCTTACTTAATTATACATAAAATCAGATCCCAGAGGTTTTTTTTTATGGAGTCATGAACCTCCCATCACATCCATATTTATCACTCACACTAGAAGATTAAATTAAAATGCTTGTGGGGTACATGTTGCATATGTAAAAAGGAATAGAAGAAGCGAGAAATTAAATCAAAATTGTGTTAATTGTTAATAAATGCAGGATGTGCAGCTGGAGCGAAATTTCGTTGTTGCAGTCCCATTTGTAGATAGAGCTAAGATTCATGTTATTTAGATGTTGAACAGTATCTGCAGACTTGGTTGCCTTTATACATTCCTTCCATTTTCAGTGCTTCAAAACATGGCGGTGGAAAATGAGAAATTCAGATTGATGCCCTATCCTCTCTATCATCATTGTTGAGACAGCAATAGCATGAAGCTATGGGAGAATACTGCGTTTGACAGACTCTTGCTGCTCGTATAAGCTATTCATTTGCTTCACATATATGTGAGGAATATTATATGGAAAGGTTCTTTCTTACCCAAAATGCTGACAATGCCCCTACAAATAATATCAAGATGTAGACTGAGAACAATATCATTTTTCACACTGTCAGAAATATGAGGATTTCACAGAGCACAAAAGTACTCCCTCTCAAAAATCCATGCAAGATGTCAGTTAATTCTTTCAGTAAGATAACAGCCTGCTTGCCCATTGTAAACAAAGCACCAAGCCATATTTCACAATTGTGTAGTAGATGCAAATATTTTTCTGTACTATTTTAAATAACAGCCTCACGAGAACTACAGTCTCTCCTTCATGATTAAAACATTTCTACAGAGGGAGTTAGAGATTGAAATCTATTCATTATGGAAACTATTTTCATGTTGTTGGAGCTTTTATGAAAGATTCCAAGTTTCCACACCATTTATTAGGCAATAACATCATAAGAGAGAAACCCCAGGAATATTTTAGATTAGAACAAATCTAATAAGGACTTTCAGAATTGGGGTGAACATGTTG
>Ga0181612_164099_pt1 | contig 10255 bp, 3 predicted proteins | sample HoacroProtozoa21_FD_119630 | JGI IMG/M metagenome (GOLD analysis project Ga0181612, IMG submission 119630) | Hoatzin crop microbial communities from Cojedes, Venezuel. Combined Assembly of Gp0051906, Gp0051904, Gp0051908 | reverse complement strand
ATTATTATTATTATTTAAACACCAGCTTTAATGTTTTGAATATATTTATAAAACATACTTGTCCTCTTCATAAAATTAAGAACATCTGCTATGGCTTTTCGATTAAAATGTTGTGGACATGCAAGTCTGGTGATAGGTCAGTCTGCCATTTTGAATGGCAATTAAGCAGACAGTGCACCCTGTACCAGTGAGACTGTGAAAACAAACAAAAAAGGCAGATGGTTCATTTAGTTTAGTAACAGTAATTTGTTGTTCATTAAAAGTAATTCCCACACAGGCATTCTCTATGCAGATGGAGTATGGAAAATTTCATTCTGCCAGCCTGTCCTAATAATTATTTTTGTTAGTGTAATTTGCACTGACGTTTGATAGGCAGTTGATTGGAGCAGTATGATTTCATCAGAATTAAAATTAATTGTAAATTTTGCTGCTTTCATTAGTCTGCTTTTATAACTATCATGCCCAAGCAGCAGGGGTTTGGCTCTGAAATACTCAATATCACAGCAACATTTGTTGTGTGTTTTTTTCTTTCTGAGATGATTGAACCTTTTAATTGAAGGGTTTGTGTTTGGAAGAGTTTTTTTATACCTACAGAAGATGAAAATTAGTGGGAAAACTATTTCAGGATGATTCTAAAATATGCTTTGAATGAAGGAATGTGCAGAGTTAAAAAAACAAACTCCTTTAGTTAAGCTTGAGATATTTTTCAGTCTTCTTAAAGGTAGTGATAGCGTTGTAGCTCCATGCATCGTGGTAAGTGGAAAGAAACCTTATGGTCAGTAATTAAAATATCTTTACAGGTATAAAACATATTGACTAATAGGTTTTATACAGAAATTATTTTTCCCCTTTAGAGTATGTAATTGTGTTATATAAACTTCAAAACAAGGAAATGGGTGCCCTGTTGATAGTTATAATTACAGAGCTGCTCAGTTTGATAATCATGATAAAGTCATTCTCTTCTTGATAAAGTTGTTCTTTCCTAGAAGGCTTAAATTACAAAATAATTATTCAAAAATAAATATTAGAACATCTTGGTACAAATGTAGACAGAGAATTCTCAAGGCAAATCTGAAGGGCTGACTGCAGTTTAGATATTTTACCTCACTGCATGTTGTAGCACTTCTATCAACCTGCGATATTAGAAAGTAGATAAATGCCGGATGTAAAATCCGGAATGCAGTTCTATGAGCTTCAGTTTGCTTTTAGACTTTTGTCCTGGTATTTTTGGTGGTTGATCTGTTTGTGTTTTTGCTCCATTGCAATATAACATCGGTAAGGCAACAGAGTGGACAAGTCAGGGCTGACGTCCTTGTCTTATTCAAGTCAATGACAGCTCTGTCATTAATTTCAGTCGCACCACGTAAATGATGGAAAAACCTAATATTTTAGAGAAACACCCAAATAGCGTATAATCAGTACTGTTTTACAGCATTCTAGAATAAGTTATTTTTTTTCTTCTAGAGACTAGGGATGATTTATGCTTCAATTTTTCTTCTTCTGAGGTACAGAATCCACCGGGGTGTAATTCCCCTTAGAACTGGAACTGTTTAAGACAGAATATGTTTGACCTACTAACTTTCAGTGACACATTTTTCTCAGAATCTTAAATTTTTAGAATTATCTATATCTAGGAATTGGGATGGGAAAAGTAAGAAATTCTTCTGGTTTATAACTTGACTCCTGTTTCTGCAAAATATGAACAAGACAGTGTTTATGGTAGTCAGAAAAATAGTTGACATGATTGTGTGTAAGTGAAGAATCTCTGGATTGTCTCAAAGTGTTAGCTGCCCATTTGCAGACAAGCAAGCTTTTAGTGTGCAATTTAGGTCAATGGATAGAGGGGAGAAGACGTGTTTAGGCGACAGATTTTAAATCACTATAATATAAATATGCTTCCCTTTTCATCCGGAATTTGCTTTCTTTCAAGGTAATTTAGTGAGGCAGACATGCACTTATGCCTGTCTTTGTAATTTTAGGGATTAGGATAGTGAGGATTAAATGCTGACCCTTAATCTTCAGTATCAACTTTAAGAGCGAAATATAATATGCAAATGGAATACATTCATTTTGTGTTTATATATTTTAATCTCTGTAATTTAGTTTTAAGAAGATGGAAACTCATCTTTGCCTTATTTATTTTGAATCCCAAAGCAAGATACCATTAAAATCTTTATCCTTGTATCTTAGAGGATAAATGTTTATCCTTTAGGGATTAAAATATAATTTTTAAAAAAAATGAGTTTAACCTAACACTCTTACATCAATTCAAGAGTTCTGTGTGTCTGATTTAAATGTATCCTTGAGTGTCACGTCAAACATTGATAGTGGGGAAAAATCATCCTGTGTTTATATTCTAAAATCACTGAATGGGATTTGCATTAGCAGAAATCAATTGGTTACTGTACCACAGATCAATTTTTGTCAGTTCATTGTAAGCTTTTCCTGAAAGTTTTGGATATATTTAAAGTATAGACTCCGAAGTCTGAGAAAGAGAGTGCTTATAAAGATATTCTGCAGTTATAAACAAGTAGGACATCTCAACCTGTACAAATGAATGATGCAGTATTAAGGAATCAGATCAAAAGGAAAGATGTAATATGAAAACCTGGCAAAAAAAAAAAGGATATGTGAAATAATTTTCCTTTTGGCATTAATACCAGAAATGTAAAGTACAATTAAAATACTTGGCCTAATTAGATTTATAATGGGTGCCCATACAGATGTGATTTTTTTTTTAAAAATATATATTTTGACATCACCATTCTTGAAACATTTTTAGGTTAGGCCATTATACTGATTACTTTAATATCTGCATGCTTCCTTTCTCTAATTTTTCTGATTTTAACTAGTTTTGTAGCAAATTTGAGATTTCTTCACACTGAGGGTTTAGAACACTCTTGTACGAGTTGTACATTGAAGTCTGTATCATTAAATGGTAAATTGATCACAGCAATGTACCACATTCCTGCCCAGTGAGTTATCATACAAGGACCATATTCTGACAACCATAGTCTTACAAAGAATAGTTTCTTCTGCGACAAATCTTTCAAGTATTTTGATGTCCTTTGGGAAGTCAAATGCTACCCAAACTGATACAGTTGTCAGAGCACGGATCAGCAGGGATATTGTGAGAGCTGAATAACAGCATGAACAATATATAAATAAATAAAAATGTCACCTACCAACTTTGATTCTATTATGGCCTTAGAAGTTGCATTGGATTACTGCACATGATTTGTCAGGAAATTCCTGAAACATCTAATTGTTATTTACAGATTAATTCCCTTGAGAAATATTGAAGAAGCAATAGAATGTGTGTTCATACTTCCGTTTCTCTGGTTTTGGGATGCTCTCTGGCCCTGAGGTGGCTCAGAGGTAAAGAAAAAAAAAATCAGGCCTTTTATATTGAGGATAAAAGTTTGCTCTCATGTCTGGTCCTTCCACAGATATTATGAAAGTGAGAAGCTACTTTGTGTCCTTATCATTCCCGAACACTTCTGTAAAAGCCAGAAACTATCTGGATTTTATTATAAGTTTCATGTTTTATTAATTTCCCCAATTGTATTGAATGGGAAAGAACATACCACACAGTAAAAATGCAGTCACACCTTGATTACTGCTCAGTAGAGACCTAACAAGTGTCAAGTGTTTTAGTTGTGCTTCACTGATATGCGCCTGAAAGACTGTGAAAGCATGCAGCAAGAAAAGTCAAGAAAAAGGGCTGTTACGTGATATCCTGTACTCAGAGATAGCCAAGAGGCAATATACAGTATTTTAAGGCCTATCACAATGGTAACTTTGCATACGAATAAGTCATTTTAGCAATTCTTATTTATGCTAGGTTTACTAGCATATTTCAAAAAGTGTCAGAACATCTAATGGAGGATACTTGGTCCTTCCATCAAAGATAATATTATACTTTCTAAAAGTTTGTCTGTGTTAACAGAGTACATGTAGAGGATCACACGCTGTTACAGATGACATTTCTGGAGGTGGATTTTTCTTGAAGTTTTCTGCTAATTTCATGTTATATTAGGCTTAAGATGTCAGCAGGGATGTCCTCCTATTCAAAAAGAGAATCTATTTTAACTGTGTGTTGGTGTTGATTACTCAATGTGTTTTTGTGATGCTTCAGTCAAATCTTTCGTCCAAGTGTCAGGGACATTCTTTCTATACTGCAATGGTGTTAACTCAAATTAAAGCAATAAGTACTACGGTAAATAAGTGAGCCATCTAATATATGATTATATGGATACTTGAAGTTATGTGAGTAGTCAAACATACCTAACAGACCAACAGTAGTTTAAAAAAAGAGTTAGATGTTACGGAATAATCAGTAATGGTTGTTAGATAGTAGAAGGTTGCAGTGTAAAGCATGCTGTTCTGAGTTTCTAATCTGAAAATACTTTTTCTTGTTTTTGAAAGGACAAAAAGGAACCTTTTCTTTACATTGTCCTTGTAATATTTTTAAGCCCAAATGGTTGGAACTAAACATACAATTTTGTAAAACTGCATAAAGCCAATCAAATTCCAATAGACCTGCAGATTTATCAACCTACCCCATTTTTTGTGAGAGTATGGTTGATGCGATGGGTGTTGTGGTACCTCACAGAAATCAGCAGACTTAATTTTTGTTAGGGCAGCTGAACTCTGTGATCAAGGGACTTTCACTGACACCAGCTCATGATGCCCAAAGCTATAAACCTTGTCTGGAACCTGCTGTTAGACACAGGAGGGAGGGAGTGGCAGAAATCGAGGCAATGTGTAGATGCCAATACTTAGTTAATGGCTTTGATGAGAACATGTTAGCTAGCTCATTTTTAATGTGACATGATCAAGCAATGTAAGCTTTCATATTAGATGCTAGTCAAGTTAAAACCTAAGACTTCTCCGAAAGATTAACTCGATCTAGCTGAGTTAAAGACTTGTAAGTTGTGCTAGGAAACATGTCCTGACGTGTTAGAAATCCTCATCTAAACAAATTCTTAAAGATTCACGTAGGTAGGAACCAGCAGCAGCTGCAGTGTCAAGGGCATAAGTGCTATCTACGAGAAAATTTGCTAAATAAGTGGGCAGCTGCTTTCAGCACTAGCTGCCATTTCTCAGTGGTCTTCACAAGTGGCCTTCAGCAGAAAACATTACTGTAGCCCTTGAGGCAAGTGCGCAAGTGATGCTCATTTGAGGGCATTGGGGCTGACTGTACAATAGGCACCTAAAGCGTGAGCAAGGTTCAGAGGAGGCAGCCTCGGTGATAGACCTGGGCTCTGCACCAAACCCTGGCCCTGACACAGCCTGCTGCTGTCAGAGATTCAGGCGGTTCATGTGCCTGCTAGTTTAAGCTGTTTCAGGTTGTCTCTGGCACCCTTAAATACACAAAGTCTCTCAAACGCAGCTCAGATTTGGCAGATTTGGGGAAAGGCTGCATCCAGGTAATTTTTTTTCTGGAGGAAGAGAATAAACAGCAATGATGACTGCCACGCAGAAGCACATACAGCTATGCTGAAAAGCATGCATGTTTGTGCCTGACGTCTGGACGCCCAGATGTGTTGTATCCCCAAATATCCATACATTACAAGTGTAAAAACCTCAAAGCAGGTATGTCCATCCAGCCCCAGAATGCATCTGTGCATTTCCCTATGTGCTGTGGTGAACCAGTGTAACCTTGTCCTATCTTGAGCCTTACACCTTTAGCACTTACCCAAACCCCAATTTCTTCAGGCAGTAGGAGAGCTGTATGATTCACTGGTCTTATTAAAGTAACTGGAGAACTTTAAGAGTCCTAGCAAAATGTCCAAAGTCACTGTGACATAAAAAATTGGGAAGGGGAGGAACAATGAAACACTTTGGCCCAATAATTTCTTCTAATCCCTTAGAGGCACTGATTGTTGGGATAGTCTCCATGGCACTAACCACCAAAAGTGCGTGAAATGTTTGTTGGGAAGTAATAGTTCCTTGCGGAGTTCACTTCCAGTGCTCAAAAACCTGTCCATTTAGAAACACGCTATTATAACCTCTGGGACCGGTCTTGCTGTAAAATCAATATCTGAAGGTAGTCACTTTATATCTGATGCATGAGCCCGGGTGATTTTACTGGCTGCCTGTTGTTAATATGGACCACTGCCTAATTGTCATTCCAGAAGAGGATCCAGATGTCCCTTACCCTCTCTCTCCAGTCCACTGTGGCTTTCATTACCAGAAGAAAATTCCTAAAAGGTGATATCATTTACTGTTAGAACCTAAGCAGTACGAAGGCCATCCCTCCTTACATCTTTAGGCTAGCAAACTGATTTTAAAATGAACACCTTTCCTCAGCACCAGAAATGCATGTGATTGCACCTACTGGTCCACATGCAATCCTGTTTGAATATTCATAGATTTACCCTTAGCGTCCTTAAGCCTGTGTCTTTTGCTGTAAAATCTCAGTTCTCATTACTCCCACATGTTGTAGCAGTGGCACAGGATTTTTTTCAGCGTGTTTGCTAAGGAGAGGTACAAATGTGACATTTGACTCTTGACTTGAGTGGTTGTATTTCACACACAGTATTCAAATGCCAGCACAAAAGATACATGTGGAGAGAGGTCAAACTTGCTCCCAGTCTTTAGGTGAGTTTACATTCTTAGCAACCAAGTTGAAGCTTTATTTACAGAAGATACCTGGTCTTTTTTATTTATTATTATTTCTTTTCTTCCCATGGAAACATTTTGGTAAGAATCATGAGTCTAAATTACCCCCAAACACAAGAAGATCTTCAGGTGTTCTAAGTCTACCCATATGCTTGCTGTAAAATACTCCATAAGTGCATTTTGTAGTGTTTTACAGAAACATCACTGCCTGTTTGAGAATTGCTGTTTGTTTGAGGTTGTTTTTTTATGGAGTAAGTAAAAATGTAGCCAACGTGGATACTGTAGGTAGCTTTTAATACCAGAAACCACCCTTGTTTATATTAAATTTACATTTGTTTCCCCTTATTTCACTGACTGCTAAGATAATGATGAAGGCCTTTCAGGCCGTGATTTGCTAGAGATACCCGGAACCCTAATAAACCTTTCTATCACTTCTGTTAAAGAGAACATTTTTAAGAAAATATTCTCTCACCTCAAAGTACCATCACCTATGCTCTTCCTCTCTTGTTCTTAAAACTAGACTGTTTAAATACAAGTCAGGAAAAGCTTGTTTTTGCAAGGATTAGATTTTCTGAGAATGCATAGTCATAATTTTTTGTCATATATAGAATACAAATTGCATAGTGTTTCAGTTTAAAAAAGCCCTTAAATTAGTTTTAAAAGCTGTGGGACAAAGGACTTGTCTTACAGGGGGGTGGGGGTTGAGGAAATGTGCTTAATACATAGTACTGAGCTTACTGTATATTTAAAGTAGATATATACCTTGCTGCTATGAATCTTTGACAGAGTGCCAAGAGCTGCATTGCCAAAGGTATAGCATTTCATTTATTTCTTTAGGCTCAACAGCGGTTACTGGTAACATGTGTTTGTAGGGTGTCAGTTCTGATGGAATTTTTTTACCTGGCCTTTTTCCAAGTAATGTTGGTATGTGTTTAAAATGCTTTAAAAATAAATCAAACTTTTGTGTTTCTGCAATAGAAATTCCAGACAGAGTGATAAACTGGGATTCACTTGCCATCACAATTTTTTTCTGTATTTTGTTTATGGAAAAGGACTTTGTTCTTATTATTTTGATTTTCAGTAGGCTAAAGCAATTTAATAACTAGGAATAAGTACTCAGGACAAATGTCTAATACTTTAAAAGATCTTTTAAATAAGAAAAATATTTTTCTCCCCTCTATCAGAAAATGCTTATAATGTTCCTTCCTTTGCGTAGCTTCTTTTCTCTACCACATCTGATATTTTTGTGTATTGCATCTTTGCAGATGTGCTTCTGTGGCTCTGAAATATTTGTCGCTTCTCTTTTTGAGACACAGACACCTATTATAGACTGACCCTTTTCATACTGAGACTTTATGTTGATTGCTGTGCACATCTAGGATCTCTTCTGGGGGAGGCACTCGACACATGCTGTGTGTTTGATAGCTAAAGGATGCTTGATAACACCTTTCCCCATAACTCTGTCAGGACTCCCAGAAAAAAAGGATTCCCAGGAAAAAGGAATAGGGCTGTGAAAAATTCAAGTCTGTGGGTCCTCAGGACACTGTAGCCAGGGAGAACCCCCTGCAAGTGGAAGTAAGATGCCTGCCGGGAGCAGAGTTTCTGCAGCAGTACTTCTATCCTCTGATCTCTGCATGCTTTCCCCAGGTGACAAACTTCCCCTTTGCTTTGTGGGCATCTGCTACCCTGGGCTCTTTCTCCTGTGGATGAATATATAAATCTATCAGCCTGGTAAGGTGGCCAGCTAAAGCTTGCCAGCACTTTGTACCAGCTGTTCAAAAGAAGCTGCTTAATGCTGGTGCCCTGGTTCATATACCTTACACCTGCATTTGCAGAAGTGCTGAGCACCTGCAGCTGCTAGCCTGCTTTGTTCCCTCTTTGTGAAAGTTTGGCCTGTACTGTCTCAAGCTGAGCCTCTAGAGCTGAAATTCCACCCCTCAAAAATCAGTGACTGTTTTCCAGAAAATTACAGGAATAAACACGAGCTTCTGATAAGCTGGGTCATATTTTCTGTCAGTTATTTTTAAAGCAAACGGTTTGACATATATTAGAATTTGGCCTTTACCTCTGTCTGCCAGGGAACTTCAAGTCTTTCTTGCTTTAAGGAAAGATGTTATTTTCTTCGGGAAAGACTTACTGTTGATTATTCTGCGCTGTGATGGCTTTTTTTATTTTTCAAAGGATGTTCAAATTTAGAATGATTTTACAGTTTTATAACGGCATAATCCATAAGCTGTTTATAAAGTGTAACGATACTGAAAAATAAGTATTCAATATTCAGCATTTACTGTGAATATGCAATAGCAAATATTTACTGCTACATTTGCTTCCAAGTTTCATTGCATATCTGGAAGCTTTATAGCAGTTCATATTTTCTTACCAAACTGATAATGTGTTATTAATTCAGATGAAAAAAGAGGTAGCTCTACCAGATTCTTCTGTTTTGTCCCAGGTTTGAAATTTTATGAGAACCAGACTACACATTCCTCTGCTGTTAGACAGTAGTATTTTCAGAGATGCTAACCTGTTAGTGATTAGCCCAGACTGGTGTCTTGGATGCTTGTGGTATCAGAAAGCCCTTCCCTGAGGACTTCTCTGGTCCAAAGAGAATTTCCACATTTGAGCTTGAAAAAAATGGTCTGAACCTGCATATATTCCCAACTAAGGGTCAAATCCCATGAGTCCATGGGAATTCTGCCTGAGTAAAGACTGTAGGTTTTGACCCTTTGCGATTTATTTGTTTCTAGTACAGATGTTTAAGTCATTTAAAATTACGTGGTCCAGTGTTCAAAGAATTTGTTGCCTAACAGACCTTTTACTTCTAACCCCAGGTAATTCATTGTCTCTGCTTATTGGTGTCTTTGTACTTAACTCATCCTATATGGCAAATTAAGGAAAATTCAGGCCTCCAGTAAAATGATTATCCAGGAAAGTAAGTTACAAGGTATCGCATCTTGTATGTGGCCCAAAAGGTCATTTTAGATTTATTTGTAAAAAATAGCTGTCATCTTTATGATATTACTATTGGTAGTGCTAGAAGGTAATTCCTTTGCTATATTTGTACATTGTGCTATGGAAGAATCTGCTTAGTGATCCTGATCATTGCCTCTATATGTTCTACTGCTTTTACCATAAAGGTATATTTTTAGAGATTCATCTATGAATTTTTAATAGGTGCTTCCTTCTACAGCCTATAACTTCAGCTCTCTATTCTAATTGGATGGTAGAATAGCTATGATATTTAACATGGTCAAGTTAAAGACATTAATTGGAATGTCAGAATATGCCATGTGTTGTTGATTTTGAGTTTGTGCATGCACAAACATACACACCTGTTTTCTGTGTATGTGCATTAAATCACGTAAGCACATCACAATATAGAGACATGTTTTATCACATGGGTACCTGATGCTGTTTTTTATTAGAGTAGTGCAGAATGTTCTATAGAAATTCAGTATCTACAAAGATATAAACATGTATATATTAACATATACAAAGATATTAACATTTCCTGTGCAGCCTGCTGTAGGTGACCCTGCTTCGGCGGGGGGGTTGGACTAGATGACCCACAGAGGTCCCTTCCAACCCCTACTATTCTGTGATTCTGTGATTCTGTGATTCTGTGATT
>Ga0181612_151527_pt1 | contig 10255 bp, 9 predicted proteins | sample HoacroProtozoa21_FD_119630 | JGI IMG/M metagenome (GOLD analysis project Ga0181612, IMG submission 119630) | Hoatzin crop microbial communities from Cojedes, Venezuel. Combined Assembly of Gp0051906, Gp0051904, Gp0051908 | reverse complement strand
AGCCAGTTCTCTATCCACCTCACCGACCAAAAAAGAAAGAAAGAAATTCTTGCTCATCAGACCTCTGAGATATTGCAGCTAGCAAGCAATGGCATCTCTTCCCAGTGTCCTAGTTGTCTGCCTTCACTCCCATCTCAACATGAAAGCAGGCATGGGATGTTTGGGAAGAAGTCAGAAGACTGCTGCAGTGGAGCAGTCAGTGATATTAAAACAAGACCTCAAAGCTCCACAGAGACAGCTTTAAGAAAGGAGTTGGCTTCAAAAAAAAAACCAAACCCACAAACGAAAAACCAAAACCAAAACCACTAAAAACATATAGAAGCTTGAATTATATATTCCTGACACCAAGAGCTCAAGGTGTTCCAGCAGGCCGTGATTCCAGCAGTGCATTTTCAAGCCCGGGATGGCTCAGTCCTGGTCCGTAACAGGGTACAGTGAAAGGAATTCCATGTATTAAAGAGACCCGGGAAACCAGAGGCATGACTGGTTCCCGCGCAAACTCCCACTGCGCATGCAGTTGTCATCCTACTTTGGTGACAGTGAAACACCGTCTTCCCTACACTGTCCTCCTAGAATTTGGCTGATGGGGCGCACGCATGCATGTGCAAAATCCATCACCACTGCCACTCTCAACACCTCCAAGATGCTGAAAAAGTTAACCTCTATCAGAGTGAAGGGCTTATTGCTACTTTTTTAAACATAGGATTGACCCCCAGAGCAAGGCGGGGAGGCCCAGAGACCCTCTGCTGAGCGGACGGGTCTCAAGAGAGCTGAGGAGGACTGTCCAGGGCCCCGACGCAGCCCTGGCACAGGCTCTGTGTGAGCAGACTGCCTGCAGAGCCCTGAAGCTGCAGCACGGCCACCTCGCTTCACAGAAGCTAATGTCTTCTTTCGCACTGTAGCCATCACTTAGTGCCCAGCCGAATTAGATTTAAGCTGTTCCATAGTAAAAATAACAGCAACCAATAAACACTGTGTCAGATCACAGGAAGGGGAAGCTCTTTCTTGATAGATTTCCTAAATTTAGCCGCTTTGATAAACCAGAGTCATCTGAACATGAGAATTTTCCATATCCAGTGCGTGTATCGTTATCTGAAATAAAAGCATCAAAATCTCTCTCAGACGAAGAAAGAGCCTGTTCAGAAGGAAGATTTAGAGAAATGCAGAGAGCGCTGAACACTCATCTGGTTATGCAACGCGTGTAAGTAGGCCTGGTGCTTGCTGCCGACTCCCTGGTCTGGAAACCTGCCACCAAGCACATTCGACCCCATCTGGCAGTCCTGCCTGTAAAACACAGCCGCACGCAGCAAGGGGGTAAGAAGGACCATGCAGACCCAGAGAGGAAGCACACACAAAACCCTTCATCTCTTCTTCTCCTTGCAGGATGAGTCTGTGCCTCCCTCTCCATCTGGGAGGCCCTGGCAGCACGGACAGAGGTCCGCCTGCTTGCTCCTCTCTGGACGCACATGCTGGCTTCCTGAATATACAGCCCAGATGAGGCTTCCCCAGCAAAGTCGGCCCATCCAAAAGATTACTTAGGGGCTACTTTGAACCAGCACTGATCACCCCAGCTCTCACTGCTTGCTCCTGGTTGGGCTGCCCAGCAATGCAGTGGTGCCAGATGTGACCTGGCTGGCTCAGAGCCCACATTAAGGTAGTGGAAGCCAAGCCAGCAGCTGTACCCTCAACCTACAGCACTCTTTAAAACCAGTTTCGGCCCAGGAACAGTTCCTCATCATTGAGTGAGCGTTTGGCACCACACAGCCATTGCTCAGTCTGACACCAGTTTGTCTGGATATGCAATTCCCTGTGCCCTTGGGCAACTCCTGGGTGAGTCTGCAATCTGCAAGACACCTTCCACACTACAGATCTCTCGACTGTGCAGAGCGGCTCAGCTGCCTCCTTACCATCTCCTCTGCTCCAGCTCCTATGGGTGCCATCATGTTTAAATCTCCCTGCTAAGGAAGGTCATTGCTCCTGTGAGCCACTCCCCACTTCACAGACAGAGAAGAGGACGAGGAATTACAAAAGGAAAGGGACACCTAATTTATACAGCTGCCCCAATTCCCCTTTGCTCCCACACAGACAAGGCCCCAGCTGCTCAGCTCTTTTTGAGGAAAAGACAAATGCACTGCACATAAATACTTTGAAACACTCCCTATCACACACTGCACTAAGTACAGCTGCATCTCACTCGCTGTTGAGGATGTAATCCTGAAGGGTGCAATGGTTAGCAATTTGACAGAAGTTACACTATTTTTCCCCATAATGTAAGAGAAGAGAAAGTGTATACAGACTAGTGAGTTACAGACAGTACACATACAGAGGGAGGGTGGAAAGATACAAAAGCAAGTATCAGGATGCTCATGCGAGATGATTGCTTTTCAGAATGGGTCACTATCCCCAGCCATTACCCCATTTTTGGGTCCTTCAAAATACTTACAGTAAAAGACTGATGTCAGGCAGACAGTCTCAGAGGTCCCTGCCTCTCCACCCTCCACACTGTATATCCTGTGCATTTCAGCTCTGCACATTGCTAAGTCCTTACTTTCTAACGTTATCTGTTCAGAGTGAAATTGCTTGCGATCCATATCCAACTGCTGCATCTAAGAAAGAGGCCACAGTGAGTGAAGAAAGGTATTAGATGGTCAGCAACAGAACTCCACAACAGCTAGAGACTCATGGTCTGTGCTGCAGGACAATTTTGCAGTTTTGGTGTGCCCACCATAATGTTTCAGAGGCCACACGACAGAGATGCATGTTTCTTCTGCTGCAGGAAGCTCATCCTCCACTTGTTGACCATGTGGCAAGGGGCCTTACTAGATGTGAGGACACTTGTTTTTGGGTAGGTTTGGGACAAATCTGCCTCTCTAGCAGTCCTCTGCTGCCAGCCTTGCATTGATACAAAGGCACCAAATGCATTGCACATGTCTCTCAAAGTCAAGCAAGCCCCAGTCACTGTGCTCACCTTCAATATTCTTCCACTGTGTGGTTTCATGCGGCAGAAACACCAGCTAGATACATGAGAAGCAAATTAGGTCCAGCACCTCTATTACGAGCCAAATGCTGCAGATTTTGGTGCTGTGGAAACCATGGCCAATTCATTTTTTAGGAAGCTCATCAACACCCTTACTCTGCTACAGGGCAGGACTGGTCCCTTATCACAGGCCACTGCTCACTCTGTATTGCTGGAGAGGAAAACGCCTGCTAAAAATGCAAAGAACATGCTCCAAGAGGAAATCAACACACCAAAATTGGAGAGTTACTATGTACAGATCATTCAAGAGTTAAGTCTTGAACAAAGTGTGCTATGATCTTGCATTCTGTTAGGACAGAAACCCGCAATATTAATTTTATCATCAGTCACTGCATGAGGCCCACAAATCCCTGTCCTACCATTGTTGTGCCTCCATTTCCTTCCTGTTGCACTGTAACAGGGAGAGCCTGAGAACTCTACAGAAAGTGATGGGTACCAGGTGAAGGAGGAGGGACCTCTCCCAGAATGGTCATGGAGGTCTGGGTTCCCTCTCATGTAACACAAATAAAAATGCTTATCTAAACTGGACGCTTGGCAAGCATCTACCCTAAAACTGGGTAAATCACAGCATCACAGAATGGTAGGGGTTAGAAGGGACCTCTGTGGGTCATCTAGTCCAACCCCCCTGCCGAAGCAGGGTCACCTGCAGCAGGCTGCACAGGACTTTGTGTAAAGGGGAAGATAGCTTTCATAAACAGCCTTACAGAAACGCACTTAGCCAAGCTTGTGAAACTCCACTAACAAAAGCACAGCAGAATTCTCCCTCATCTCATCACCACAATTCAATGTAACTGAGACCAACAACAATGCAGCTCCTTCCTGGAGTATTCAAGCATCACTTCCGAGTCAGCATGTGGCAAAACAGGGCAGGTCTGGACAGGATTTGAGATGCAGCTTTGTTTTGCTCTGAAGGTTACTTGCCTCCACAGTTCAGTTTAGTCTGATTCTCACAAATCACTAAGTTTAATGGACTCCCCCACAGAAGAACCTAGCTCACCTCAAAGCTGTCCTCTGGTTCATGCAGAGCTTGCCATGCTGAACCATCAACCCAAAATTAATGTTACCTTCTAAAGTCTGTAGGTCCTAGGCCAGTTACGCACTCATCCCCCACGAGTCCAACCTAGCCACACCTAAAACTAGTAAGTAGGTGTACTCAGTACACCTTTGGAAGAAGCACAAAGTTCTTGAAAATGACCACTGGCAAAACAACAAATCTGAAATTAAGGTTTTGCTTTAAACCACAACCAACTCAATCAGGCAAGCACTCCATCAGCCACAGCTCAGTCTGAACACAGCCTCCACCCACTGGCCACAGGCAAGTCACCCCTAACCACGTAGCCTGCGAGCGTGCTTCAGTCCTAAACCACACTGCCACTGACCGCGCTGGCAACCTGATCAGTACATCCCGGACCAAGCTTTAGCCAGGGAAAGACAAGAAGGTATAGTATGACTTCAGCCTCCAATAGCTTCATAGAGCCCTCAAAGATGCTCTAGCTGAACAGCCCAAATTATATTCCTCCCAAAGCCAGCCAGCCAGTTGTTTCACAGGTCTTGAACCCCCAACCCCAGTTCTTACATCTGGTTCCCAAGAAAGAAACCACCAGAGGACAAATCTCTCCCAGCTGCTCAGCTGGAACAAAGGCCACATCCACACAGGTGATCCTCCCTTTAGAGGCTGTAAACTCATCCACTAAACAGCTCCTAGAAACTCCAAGGTCTCCTCATCCTCTGTACGAGGCACAGCTCCTTCACACTGTGATCACCAGAATCCCATCAGTTCTCCTGCTGTATGCAAGGAGCTCAGGCTGAGACTCCTACAACCCAGCTGCATTGCTTTCTCAGACCCAGATATGTTCTCAGTCAGCCAAAAACACGGATACATTTTGTTTGCAGCAGCGGGAGTTTGACTGTTGTAATTGACACGGTACTTTAACAGAGCACCTCGTAGGGACCAAGAGTGGGGAGGGAGTGCTTAAATAGCACGTCCTTAAATTGGCATCCCACAAGCTCACCTGAGAAGATGTGACCTTACTTAGCACCAGCCAGCCTGCTTACTCTCACAATCATCCACATCTGTACGGCAAGCACAAGTACCACAAGCAAGGAGAGGGAGATAAGACAAAGCAACCCATCATTTTGTATTCACCCGAGACCAGTTTTCTTTACTCATCTGCAGAGGTTATTCTTCCTCTATTGAGGAGGGGAAGGTAAAAAGAAATTTGTACTGTGATGACTTCCAAGACTTCAAACCCAAGACAGAACTCTTCATTAAATGCTTTTTCTCCCTTCTCCCCCAGAAAATTGCTTTCAAGAGCCAAGCAACCTGCCTGCACTATTATCAGCAAATCACTAATTGGAGAGCAGGCTAGGCTACCACAGTCACCTGCTGAATATTGCAAATGCAACAAGACGCCACAGCATACAGGAGAATTACCTACCAGATGCACTCATATTTTTATTTTAAACTGATATTGCTTTCTCAGAGCTCTGTCCTGATGTCAAGTAACACGTTCACAACATCACCAAAAGGCAATGAAGATTTAGCATTGTTGGTGATTTCCCACCATTCTCTCCCGAGACAAAAGAGGAGTAGGACCTTTCAATAAATCTGCATGTGGATCATGCACATGATACATCTCAACCAAACTTACATGGGAAAACCTAAGTGTTTCTAGAAAGAGGCACCACACCACCAGAAGCGCATGCACGCAGTGGGAAGCAATGCACATTTCATGACATCTGTGTCCACAGCGTGCTGAAGCAGAGCACAAATCTGTCCTCATGTAATCAGTTGACTCTGGAGATGGGAAAACCTACATCAACATTTTTGTCTCACCCCCAGTTGGTAGCTTTTAAGTAGTTCTCACGCAATGAAACAAAGAACCATTTGGTACTGAGCTTCTCTTTTACAGGTCATTTCCTGCAAAGACAAATTTCAGTGACTGGAAAAATAAAAAACACAAACCAAAAAGTAATGCATTAAAGGCCAGGAACTCTGCTTTGCTTCACTAACAAATTCAAAAAGATCCAGTCAACCAAATGTAGTGTTTCCCTGGTTAAGTGATGGCAGCTTCAAGTCCAGAAGCCCAAAGCCCATAGATGACTCCCACAGGGAACGGGGCAGGGCAAGACAAGCTGTTAATGAACAAACCAGAATAGTTTTCTTGTACCAGAGCTGACGTACCAGGAAACCTTTCCTTTAGAAGAAATGTGTAGGAACTTTTTGCATAAGCAAGAAGATTCCTTCAAACAGTGTTAAAAACGCACGTTGCTATCCTAATTTCAAGTAATTTTAGCAAGTTCCATATTAGGAGCCTTAAAGAAAAGCCCCCAAACATACAGAAAGCAATGCACACAATATAAGGTAACCAGACACTGCAGGCAGGACAGCTTTTAGAGCAATACAAAGCCTCAGCCTCTCCTCTGGCATCCACAGTTGAGTTTGTCCCTCCTGTTTCTGTGTCCTCCAGAGCCAGATCGTAAGGCATGAGTCCAGCTGTGCTGCATACTCCAGTTCTCCCCAGGGACTGGTTCCAACACCTACACCCCACCAGGCACAGTCCCACGGCAGCCATCCACACTGCACATCACGCTCTTCCTCTGCCAATTTCTCTGCCTCCTCCAAGATCATGAAACATTTGTTTGTCTCCTTCCTGAATGTGTTGTTTATATTAGAGGATGCCCCACCACAGCCACCAAGCAACCGGACCTCAAATGCGCACCACGCAACACAGCTTAACACGCAGGAAATCTCTAAAAACCCCTGGTGGTAAATACACTGTGCTTCTACACCATTACATACAGCAAGTCACACCACTCAAGGCTGTCACTTCAGCAGCATAGAAGTCAGCCCTTGTTGGTAAGCTAAATAATCAGTGCTAGAGCTTCCCCAAGTTCAGCAACTGATCTCTTCTCCTTCTGAATCACAGGGCCTCGTTCAGCTTCCTCCTCTCACCCAGATCATCTGTGCCCAGTGCTCCCACTGCACTTAAGTCTTGCGCCACCACCTCTGATTATACCACAGTACTCTGCTGAAGTCACAACCTTCAGGAGAGCATGACAAGAGCCCCAAAACAGCTGCAGCATCTACTTTGAAAGTCAGGCACCCTCAAATGGGGAAAATAAAAGGCTGCCAAATGCTAGCATCAGGCTCCACAACAAGCAGGTGTTGCTCTACTGCTATTGCCTGTGAAAAAAACCTCAGCCATTTACAATTTAATTACAAAGAACAATTAGATACCCGGCATTAGCTTCTCAGCAAAAGGCAGCTCAGATTTTGGAGCAACTTCTGAGCCCTTCTGACAAAACCAGTCCCACCTGCTCCTGCTTCACCTTGCATGAATGACTTGATAGCATGACACATCATGGGATCTTCCACCTCTCCATCTCCTCACTCCATCCCAGACACCAAAGGAGTTCATGCTTGCTTTTGACACCAATGCAGGGATGGTGACCATGGTTCACTTTGAACCACATGAATAAGATGGACTAGAATTAGCCCTGCTCTGGCCATGACAGTCTCCCAGGGGAACTATGCTACAATACCTCCATGTGTACCCCTCAAGGGGACTGGCGTATAATTCCTGCTTCTGCTCACCTTCGACGTGGAAGATGGGCAAAGAAGAGGCTTGTGATCTCCTCCCTGTTCCAGCACCTCAGGAAGGGTGCAGCAAGGCAGGCTGGAGAGATACACTTCCTCTCCCCAGGAGACCACACGCCAGTCCTCCAGCACCTCTCAAAGCTCCCTAACAGCTCTGCAGCATCCATTCAGAGAAGGACTGCTAGGCTCACACACAGTATCTTTGCCGGTGGCTTTCTGTCTGTTGTCATATTTTTATTCTGTGAAAACCCAGATAATCTCATCTTGCTTGTGACAGCATTTTGGTCGTTCTCTGCAACAGGCACAGCCTCTGGCTTTCTTATGTCTGCGTTCATACAGGCAACTTCACAGGCAGGAACAAAGGGAAACCACTGGTCAAACACAATCCCCCCCACTTCAACCACCAAAAGGATCACACATCGGACATCAGGACACCTTGTGCAGACCACAGCCTGGAAGGGCCCGGGGTTGCCCAGACACAGCCTAGCGCGGGGCAAGAGGAGACAGCAGCAGAGCTGTTAGCAGGTACACACGAAGGCAAGCTTGGAAAATCCAGTCACATTTGTCCAAACAAAGCACACATGTCTACTATCAGACAGATGGCAAACCACCTCCACTCCCCAATCCCAAGTCACTTAATAGCTTATGGGACATGAATAACCTAAAAGCCCTTCAGTCCAGGGGCTAAAAGAACATAACATTAAAAAAAAAAAATCACAGCATTTCACAACGCCTGTGACAACCCAATTGAGGTCTCATCGTCTTGGAGTAGTGAACCATTCTTCTTGGTCACTCCAAGCAGGGATATGCTCCTCTTAGCCTGGCAGGGATACTTTTATTTACATATAGTGCAAACGTAACAGAGGAAAGAAAAAAAAAAAAAGAGTTCGACACACCGCTTCTCAGCTGAGCAGATGACTGTAGCCCCAAAGCACACACTGAGATTCCAGCTCAGATGCCAATTCAGTTAGTATTTCACCCAGCTACAAAACTGTTTCAAACACGAAAACTTCCTTAAAAGGACCCTATAAAGACATTTTTATATCACTTTTATTTACTGTTTGTTTGCAATAAACCCTCAGAAGATTGAATCTAGAATCTCAATTCTTATTAACCATTTCTATGCGCACTAGCTTGATCATAGAGAATTTCTGTGTGTATTATCAATGGAACTTACAGAGTGCAGGCACGCAGGACCTAGAGGGAGGGGAAGCAGGGGAAAAGCAAGGATTAATCCTCATCTCATGAACAACGAAGTCCCCTCCTTGAACGGGATTCCAACAAAAATTTTGGATGACCAAAGAATGCACCATCAATTTCATGAATGACGACGGAGATTGCACAACCAGACACACAGCCAGACTGCACTTCCATTTTTGAGCACAAATTTGGCAGTGTCTCCACAGAAATGTTTCCCTTATTAAGGTCAACAGGCGGCAAAGCAGTTCTTCAGTGCAGTCCTAAAAAGACAACAGCCCTATTTAAGAATTAGCAGCGTTGTAATTGCCAGGGATTTCCGTTGGAAGAGCTTGGAAAGAAACACAGACATCTCCACTGCTACATATTTTTGTAACATTAGACCCACCTCTTTCCTACACCCTGTCAAAAATGACGCCAACTACAATTCACTTGCATGAGAACAAGCTTGGCAGCATGACTTTAAACATGCACACCTCCTGATCAGCAAAATCAGGACGGAAAAAAGTCATCAGCTTCACAACTGCCATTTAGGGGCTTCTAAACAGTCTTCTATTCATAGAGCAGACACACAGCGAAGAATATTTTAGATTCAATGAAGACATATAGGCCTCCCCAAGTCAAGTCATGGTTCACATTTTTCATACAATCCAGGTCATAGCTGGGCTAGGTTTAAGCATCATCCAAGACCACAAGCAGGTTTCTCGATAAATTGCAGCCTTTAATCACTCTTCAGCACTTCCACAGATTGGCCCTGCCTTTGAAACACGTTTGTCTTCTCAACATGCTCTTCCCCCAGCTAGACTCGCATAGTATCCATGTTCAGTCACCCCCTGCCCCAAGGCAGGGCTACCAGGGATGCTAAGCCCTGTGCCCCTGGCAGCACGGCGGGGCTTTCTCCCCTGGAGAGCGTCGGAAATGCCGCAGCCCCCTTTCCCCAGGCGGCATTCGGAGGCCTGGCACACGAGCCCCTGTTCCCCCATGCCCAACGACGTGCTGCTTACCTGTGCCTGTCCTGCCCAGCACACCCGGTCTGGCTCCCAGGTGAGGGCAATCCTTTCCTACCTCTAAGGAAACATATAGCACAGCCAAATCCAAAGATAAAGGCCCTTCAATTTCATTACTCCCCTCTACACCTCCGGACCTGCTCTGTCACTGGTCATCAAAGATGCCAATCGCCTGCAGGCAGTCTGGCTCCTCTTCACATTTGACTTTTAAAGCATCATCTACTCACCAGCGAAAAAAAAAGGTCAGCCACAAAACATTCACCAAAAAAAAAAAAAAAAAAAAAAAAAAAAAAAAAAAGGAAAAAAGGAGATATGGGAAACCAGACCGGATTTTTTCAAAAGTAAAATTTTCAAAACCCATCTTTCACACCCGCACAAACAGTTTCCCGCCTTGGCTATTTTTGGTGTGGTTTT
>Ga0181612_148807_pt1 | contig 10255 bp, 4 predicted proteins | sample HoacroProtozoa21_FD_119630 | JGI IMG/M metagenome (GOLD analysis project Ga0181612, IMG submission 119630) | Hoatzin crop microbial communities from Cojedes, Venezuel. Combined Assembly of Gp0051906, Gp0051904, Gp0051908 | reverse complement strand
TATGAGCCCAATAGCAGTGAATCTGAATTATATATGTAATCAATCATTAAAATCAATTAAATACATTCTTTTCGAAGGTACATTAGTGTGCTACCCTATATAACAGCTTTATGGTATGTTCTATACATGAATGTGTAAGTTAGTGAAACTTCACGACATTGGAATCGGGTCTACCGGTTTTACACCCAGTAAAATTTAAGAGAATTGTCTAGCATGGCCAGACTGATGATACTTACAAAGTCCTGTCCTATGCTGTCACAGACAATCTTACAGGATCAAGGATGTCGCCTCAAGAAAGAATAAGTTTCTTTGCACCACATATCTATCAAATAGATATGTATCAATTTATCTTTTTTCTACTGTAATAAATTAAGTAACATAAGCAAATTTCAGCTGGCAAGCAAAATGGTCAGAAGACTGGCACTAGACTACACATGGTTACAATCTGACTCTCCCTCACGCCTCAAATGTGAAACTTTCTTATAAAAAAGGTTCCGTGACTGTGGAAACATATCTGCATTCTACCCTCTCCTAGCCTATTAAGGTGACTGATAGACTGTAGATTACAGGGACTTGGAAAAAAAATTACTTTTTTAGTATATAAAAAAAAAAAGACATTCAGAGAAAAGAAAAAGAAAAAAAACCACCTTTTCAGTAAAAACAGAAGGCAACAGAAGCTTTGGAACAAGTACTTGTCAACAGAAGGATTTCATGCTTTTGTTAATTAAAGGAACAAAGAAAAAACAGTGCAGTAGGCTGTATCCTACATAACAGCTTCTACTAATAAAAAGTAATAGACAATTTCCTGCATTCAATTCTTTTGAATACTATTATACAAGGTAATAGAGTTTTGGAAATGGAAGTCCTAGCAGCCTGTCAGAAAGAGCTTTCTTCCACTTTTTTTTTATTAAATGACTAAGTGCAGCAGTCTGTGTCCTATCTCTCCCTCTTGCATCTATTGGATTGTATTATTTTACATTTTGATTGAAATGATGTCACCAGCAGATAAAAGCCTGGCCCAGGCATTGTAATTGAATCAGCCTGAGTTGTTTATTCTAGTGATCTACAGCGCTGCTTTCCTTGTCCTAACACAGAATACATAAAAGATCCCCTCTTGTTTAACATGCTACTGATTAGATCTATTTTTTTAGAAGAAGGAGCAATCAAATTGGGGGGTCGAGAGAGTAAGAACTGGAGTTTGGGGGGGAAACTGGAAAAAACAGATGAGAAGAGACACCATCTGCAAAACTTTCCATGTGTGACTGAAAGTTTAAATAAATAAATTTCACATGGCATCAGTACCAGATACAAACAGATTTGATTGACAACATTTAAATGACAGTTAATGGGAACTTCTACAATTTTAGGAAGATTTTTCATGCTCATTTCCTAAATCAGAGGCTTATTCAGGTTTTTATTTAAAAATAATGCTAATTTTGGAAGAATAAATATTTCAAATTGATATTTTTTTACTGCTATTAAAAATACAGTGGATTAAATAATTAAATTATTGTCATTGACATGTTTCATTTTCAGTTAAAACATTTTACATTTAATACACTAAAACTACATTTAAATTGAGTGTATTAATGATATCCTGCCATTGGTATTACTGAGAATTACTTTTTTCAAAATACATATAACAACAGAGAGAAGCAAAAAAGAGTTACAAGAACCTTTCATTTGGCAACTTCTAGCAAAATCTACTTTCTTTGGTAATTATTTTAAGATAAAGTCTGTCTTTTATGCTAAGTGCTGTTTCTTTTTCTTGTCACAACACCCCCCCCAGAAGCCTCAGTGAAATAAAAGAAAAAAAATTGCGCTATTTATGTGATGTGTACACCTTAACACAAAACTTCTTCAGCGGCATTTGTGGTGGTGATGGGCTTTTTGTTTGTTGGGGTTTTTTTACTTCTCGGTCTTTCCTCAAAATAATGTATAACCATATGAGGTGGTGTAGTAGGACCAAGATGAAAATAAGCCAAGCCATTCAGGCAATTTGTTGAAATATTTTTTACTTGAAACTTATTCTTTGAATCGTTTGCCTCAAATCTGGAGCTGGGAGCTTACTTACTTTGTTATCTGGGATTTCTCTATGAAGATGAAACAAAGATGCATTTTGAGAAAGTATTTTATTTTAATTAATCAAAAATCACTTTACAAAGAACTACATTTAATAAAATATCGCCATGGAAATGGCTGTTAAATAAAACAATAAAAAACTTAATTTTTGGAAATGTTTTTAATCTAGCTTTTTAAATATATGCAATAACTGTAACAAGAGTATTTTCCACAAGTAAAAACAAAAGTCAGCAAAAAGGTTTTTTTAAACTGGAATAGAAATATATCTACCAGTCTCTATACATATCTGAATTGCACTGTTGTTTCCTGAATATTTGCTACAATGTATAAATAAAAAATACATTTCCCATACCATTTACAGTCTATTTAGCACTCCTAAGAGCTGCATTACAAAATTCACTCATAATAATTGCTGATACCTAACAAATAGACCTTTGAGACCCTCAGACTTTTGTAATTCATTTATTGTCCTGAAGGTATCATTATCTGACAGCATTTGTAAAACACACTTTTAATATTTCTAGTCAGTGATGAACTCAGAGCTGGGAAGATACACGATGCACTGTCTACATTTATAAACATGTTTGCTTGGAGTGTATTTTAATGAACATATTTTGGGTGAAGTTAACCCTTCAAGATGCATTTATTAGACCAAGTTAGGTAATACCCTTTTCAGTTATGCTGTTTTTCAATACTGCTACCCATTTTGAAAGCAACCATTTCATAAAAACTAAACAGAAATAAAAAAAAAAATAATCCAGATCTGTCATTAAGAATTATAAAACAAACTCATTGCTTTATTTATATACAAATAATGTGTATCATAACTGGCATTGTAACATAGACACAAACCGTTCTGTGGCCACGTAGAGAGACCAAGGCTCACCAAAGCACCAATCCATATTCAGTCCCCAGAGCTGCTTAAATATAATTTGCATTACAGAGGTTACACATTTGGTCTCTCGAGAAGAAAAAAAAAAAGAGTCAGCAATGTTGATTTAGCCTCCCTTCAATACTCTCCAACAGCTGCCTCGGGGAATAGCACTCAGAGGAACATCCCAATATGCCATGCTTTTTCTCACCATCACATTATTTTCTTTTTAAAGCATAAGTGCTTGGTACAGGCAAATTGATTTCAACAAAGGAAAGTCATTGTGAACATGAACTCCAGTTTCCGATCCCCCTAAACATGGACAGAGATTTATTTATAATTCAAATATGCAGAATTAACTTTTTAATAACAACTTTCACGATTTTTTTGAGTTTCCAATGTGAATTCCTGTGATGCTTGGATGTCTGGCAGACATCCTAGTACCATCAATGGGATTCCCTATTTTAATGAGAGTTGGTTCAGAGACTACCAGCAGAAAGGTGTGAAGAACAAGCAAGAAAAGCCTATATTTCCATTTATTATTTGTAGTCAGTCTCTTATGAGAGTTTTTTTCTGTGAGATTTGAAGCCACAAGAATATCTGATATACCAGTTTTGGACTTTTGCAAGCTTATCAAAAACAAACTAAACTTTCAAACCTATTAAAGTTTGCAAAAAGAAATGTAAACTGGTAAACTCAATGTCAACAAGTGAAATCAGGGACCAGAAAACAGGCAGATGGAAATAGGCAATGACAGCCAAACAGAGGTGCACAAGTTAAAAATGCAGCAAAACCAAGTCTTTAAATGAGACGGATGATGCACGGGTGTTTGCTTGGTTTCAATAATGACATTTTAAAAGATACTCAAATCACAGTACTAATGATATTTAAGCCAGAAAAAACACAATGGAACCTACGCTCTGCCTTCCCCCAGTGCTCCAAGCAAGTGAAAGTCACCTGTGTAATCAACAACAAGATCACAGAAGAGAGTAATTTTTTAGGGTTTACAGTGAGAATGACAAAACTGCGGTTCATAATGGCAAGGGTTTCAGATTAAGTAGTGAGCTTTTAAAACATGAAAAAATGTTTTGATTTCTTTCTTAAACTAACTCATTCAGAACCTGAAATGAGTGCACAGCTCATATTGGTAGACATATTACTAATATTTCAGGTCTTTCTTTAATCACAGAACCAGACGGATACCAAAAAAAAAAAAGAGCAGTAAGATGCTGAAATTTCAAGTATGTCCTATCTCTAACCAAGGTATAGAATACAGAAGGAAACTGGGTTTTGATGATAAGAAATGGCAGTTTCCTTGATCAATTGTCTTGTTCTGGATAAAAATAGTATCTCACCACCTCAATTCAACTCTTTCTAAAGCAATTCGAATAAGAGACCAGATTTTCAAAAATGCTGTGCCCCAAAAGACTACCCAGAAGTCAATTACTTAGAAACTTAATTGAGAAGTCCAACACACTATCTTGCTTTTGAAAATTCTGATCCTGACAATTTAAATAACTGCCAAGATAGCAAAGTACATGTAGGTCTTCTTGCTTTTTCTCAGAACTGATTCTTCAGCTGTGTTTTGTGTTTTCTTTTAAAAATAATTAGTCCCAGCAGCTATGCAGCCTCTTCATAAAGTAAAATCAAAACCAAAAAACTGTGCTAAGGAATAGTACGAAAATCAGTTTAAAATATAAATGTTAGTGTCAGTCTTCAAGGAGTTATTATACACTAAAACAAACGTAGAGATATGAATATTTTTCGTATATATATTTATGCATGTAAACACATACATGCACATATACATCAGAAAAGAATACAGTCCAATTTCCTTCTATATTATCTATAAAATGAGCTAAAGATTAATTAATTGCATTGTACAAAATGTGATTGCTTAGTAAAATCGATTGCAGCCGAGAGAAATATGTTTGTGTAGCATACTTTTTTGTCCAAAGAAGTGTGAATATAAAAAAAATAAAAAGTTTACATGTCATCCTGTTCCATCTTTGCATGTACTTGCTTTATCTCTAAAGCAGCATACGTTCCATATGAGAGAGGGGGTTGCCATGGTATCTGCACTTTAAAAAATTGAATAGCAGATCTAAAAGAAGCATAAAATCGATTTAACAAGTTGTCATGTAAGTTACCCTGGCCCATAAGGATAATGTCTATGCACCTTTTCTATATAACAATGTTTATTTTCAAAAAATTAATTGTAATTTTTTAGTCACAGACCTGAAAGAGCTGCTTGTCATTAGGTTTGTCGCATCAACGTACAAATCATCTGGGTGCGCATATGGAAAATATATATATTTTCAAGGGTTTTTTTTCCTTTTCACTTAAAAACCCCCAAAAAACATAGAAGTAGTAAAGAAATCACTCTAAGCAGTAGTCCTAAGTCAGAAAATAAAATGCTGACATATAATCAGAAACAAAAATAAACCTTACTTAAAAATTTATTGCTTTATGAAGTTCTTAGTCATTCTAAAAAAAAAAAATATTTCAATAATCACCTTGAAAATGGGCATATTTCTTTTCATGTACTACTCTGAAAAGAAGACAACTATAATTTGGGACTTCTTATACTCACACGCACATAATAGTCTTTCACGCTTCTAGTGCCCAACCTGCAGGGGAGGACAGATAGTTCTTACATCTGTAGCAATGCGATTTCACAGACAAACTAAAGAAACTGTGGTTTTCCTCTTTTTTTTTTTTTTTTTTTTCAAAGAAGAGAGAGAGAAATATGAATGGAAGACCAGGATGGGTGGAAGATGACAGTTTGTTTCAAAACTATGTCCTCTCATCTTTCCTGCAGGATAGGTTATCACCAACTCGTTGAGTAAACCCCAGGCAGAATCATCACTTCTGCCGAAACACCCTCCTTGGCGGAGTATAGCCTTTGGGAAAAGGTCTATGTTACCTAGCAACTACTAAGAGCCGGTGCCTTTCTATAAATTAACCCCTTCATATGAGGCTTTGGTAGCATCTCGGATGACAAAAGGACTTCCTATTTTCTGCATAAAGCACACTCGAAATTTTATTTTCGGTTTCAGTGGGTTCAGCTGTTGAAAGTTGCCCAGTGAAATTACGGCTGAACCTGGAAATTCTTTTAAGGATTGTGTTTGTTCAGTGGAATATATAATCCTAACTATGCTCAAATAGAATTATGCTGATCTCTTGTAAACCCATACAAAAATCAGAGGCTGCTTCACAGAGAGTTTTCAGAATTTTGTATGCCAAGTTTCCACCTCTGAAGCTTGGCTGCAGTTAGGTCGCAGAATGGGAGAGTCATAAAACAAAGACAAAGTGGATGTGCACCGAGAAGCCACAGATACTGCTCTGTCTGTGAGGCGGACGTGCAGTCTCACTGACTTGCTCTCCACTGTTTTGAAGGTAAAATCCTTAGTGAAATATGAGGTGGACATGACTGGATGTGACCAAGGGATGGTCTTCAGCTCAGGGATCCCAAACATCTGGCACTCAAGGTAAATGCCAGAGCTGTCAAACAGGGGAAAAATGAGTCTGTGTTAGAGAATGCAGGCAGAGACTGTGCTAGGAGCAACTTAGAAGTGGACAACCTCTCTACCTGTTATTTTATCACGTCCTAAGACTCAGTTTGCCCATTGTTTGTCTAGGTTTCCTCTCTCTCAGTGAAGCACCTCTAAGTTTAACAAACTAGCCCCCAAATTTATACACAGTTCACCTACCAGATGGCGTGTGTAACCGGAGAAACTGGGAATTGTGTCTTCCAGACATGTCCCTCTATGCCACCACACACTAGAACAAGCATCAGAAATCTCCAAGAGATCCAATGGTTGGACCACAGAACAACCATCACTACAACCTGTATGAAAAAGCACAAACGTCCTGCTTTTCAGACACAGACACTATCTGCATAGTTCCTCTGTTAGTTTTAGAGAGATGAAGATGAGATAGAAACCTCTTGCCGGGTGAGAAGCTCAGTTAGCTTTTGTGCTTCTTACAACTTGCTGAGTAGCAAAGATTTCCTTAGTCATAGTCCAGTAAGACAAGTTCATGTTTTCAATACTTCACACAGAAAATGAGGAAAGTATAATTAACATCCACCCCTAGAACATCACCATGCTTATGCAACACCTAGAGTATTCTATTGGATTTAAATCCAACATCTTAACCCAAGAGCTCCCAGCCTCCTTCTGCCCACAATCTGTAACCTAATTCATGGTGAAAAAATACAATCTTGTCCAGCTATTTTCCAGCCAGCAATAAAACTTACTTGACTTTTAATCCTAGTTCTGCCTCAATGAGAAAAATGTCTAGCTGGCTAAATATAAAGTTAAGATCTTTTCATGATGTGAGTTCAGGACAACAGGTTCTTCTCTACATCTGACAGTGTTTTGTAAAAGTAAAAATATATCTCAGACAGAAAAACCACTTGTATAAATTTTGCACACTCCATTTTACACTCAATGCCCTTTCCCAAGAAAAGGCAGCTCAACATCGGTGTCCATACCCATTTTGCAAGATCATAAATAGCTGGCTTGACAGCAAATGCACACTTCCCGTCCACTCCGCAAACACATTACAGCAGACTAGTTGTTGTGCATTCTGCTGCTTGCCCACCAAATGGGCATGTGGGGCAAGCAGGTGAGGGCATATGCAGAGAGGGAGTGCCTCTGAACTGCAGGAAAGAAAGAAGTGCAGGACACTAATCTTTAGGAAGCCATGTTCCACCAGAGCTACTGTTTATGGAACAAACTGATAGATTTTTTTTTTTTAAGGAAATCTAGAAACGTTACTCAAACCCATGACTTCAAGAATGCATCTAAAGCCAAGCACCCACCCCTCCAAACATGGCAAACTCATGATAAAATCTGTAAAAACGGCAACCTTCAAATGATATGGCACGAAAGGAAAAGGAAGCGCCTTTGACTTAAATGGCATTTCATATTTTACTTTCCATATTATTCTCAGTCTAATATTTTATTTGCATTTTTCATTACTTTGGACTTAGCTGTCTATAATAATACTCTCATCTTTCTACCAACTCCAAACAACGCATTTTGCATCTAGTAAGGCATTAAGTGTTTCACATTACTCCATCCAACACACTTTACAAACAATAGGTTCATCAGCAAAGGACTGTCCATTTGACTAGCGTATTATGCCCCTCTTCAAGTCCCTTAGTATTCACAGCTTCTTAATAACCTAATTAATTTTAGGTCATCTGCATTTCTCATCACCATCCTGCTTCTTTTGCAGGAAGAAAATGTATGGAATACCAGTGGAACCACCATGACTAATGTCAGGATTTTCTTCTTAAGAGGTCTGATAAATTGTCTAAATATATATGTGCTTTGAATTACAGGACTCATTAAAAAATAATCCTTTTTTAAGGCTGAGAACCATAATTAGATCAAGAGTCATGTCTGTCAAGTTGCCTTTTTTATATCACTAGATTAGGAGTTTAATACATAATACATGATAGACCCCAGGCCTTCTCCAGAGCCACTTTGGGTTGGATCTACAAAGGAGGTAAGGGCAGCACTTATCAGAGCCACTTTGGGTTGGATCTACAAAGGAGGTAAGGGCAGCACTTATTTCAACTAATCTTTGAGGTCTACAGAGTAATCATCAACATCTGAACAACTCACTTGTTATTTTTTATAGCCAATGGATGAAAAGGCACTTCTAGGATACAAAATGCCTTATTCAAAGGTAGGTGCCTCAGCTGGGTAAGAGGAGGACAGCCCTGGTGTGCTCACTGGCTGTAAAGGGGCTCTAGATGACTCGCCTGGGTATGGAAGGCCAAATCTGAAGTTAGGTGGAACCAGCCACATCTCAAGGGCTCAGGTGATGTGCCTACCTGCACATCACTCTCCAGACATTATCCATAACTGCTTTGTCTTGAGACAAAAGCCCTGTGTCTACCTTGTAAGCCTAGCAGGAATCAAATATGAGATTATCTTTCACATACTTCATATACTGGTTAGGTTCTGGTTTGGTAGGCCTCCAGACATACTAGATGAAGCGAACACAAAAGGCATCAACTAAAGTACTGCACAGGTCCTAATCCTGCTGCTTTTTCAAAAAGAAGTATAAAGATATTTCCAGAAGATAGAATTCAGTTACCCTTTTTAAAATGTATGTCTTAGAGAAACAGAGCATATGTACACATAAATATTTATATAAATATACATACATATGAATATGTGCACACATATATATATATGTATGTGATGTAAGCCAGTAAGTTAACATTATAGGCACAGAATCAAAAGTTAGAAATAGCAGAATTAAGCTTACAAATCTAAGTGACTGGGGGAATGTTCAAGTACTATATGGATACACATCTTCCAGCCTTTGATTGAAATTTTAGCACAAAAGAATGTGATGACTTTTTCATTAGCTTTATTTTTTTGAGGTAATTTATCTTTAAATGTCTGAATTGCTATAAATTTGCAATATGCTTTGTTTTTTTACCCCACCTACCTACTTTCCTGTAGTTCTGGGCTGCGCTGCTGTTTCTTTTTTCGCTCTCCCATCTCCATGTTGTGACCTCTCTTCTTCTGTCTGCTTCCTCTTGGCAGGCCAGACAAACAGAAATCACACGAAAATTTTGAGAACAGAAAAGAACTACTGAAAATATGTATCACAAGTGATTCCTTTAAACTATTTCTTGTGAAAATGCTGATTATGCATAATAAGCTCTTTGTGTAGAGGTATAACATCTCATGAATGTCTCCTACACTGGAAAGGAACAAAAGATTACTGAGCTGCTAAAATACCATTGTGAACATTGTGAACCTGCTGTTTTGTTCTGAGAGCTTACGTCCTAATTATAGCATTTTTCTTTTTTCTTTATTTAAGAGTCTTTTTTTATCGCAGTGCAGACCAGACATAAACATTCCTTTGGATCCTATGTGTAAATAATGAAAACATAAAAACTATGGATTTTTCCCCTATCAAGCAGGTTAATAGTTTAATTGTATACGGTTACTCTTACATTAAAGCTGCATACCTGGCAAGCTTTATCAGGTAACAGGGACTTTTAAATGTGCCAATGTTTCTACAGAAGTAACGTGGGTCAATTGCAAAAGGGATAACCATAATGATTAAATCATTAAAATTTTGTCTATGCTTCACAGAGCATAGAGAAAATTAACTTCCCACCAACCTCATTTTTCTGCTGAACATGAAATAATGATTTTCTGCCAGTATAATTACAAAGCTAACATCTGATAGAGTCAGCATCCAGGGGGGATTATCACATGCATGAGTATTAGACCTCATTACCAGCTTGACTGCAAAATTATT
>Ga0181612_148143_pt1 | contig 10255 bp, 6 predicted proteins | sample HoacroProtozoa21_FD_119630 | JGI IMG/M metagenome (GOLD analysis project Ga0181612, IMG submission 119630) | Hoatzin crop microbial communities from Cojedes, Venezuel. Combined Assembly of Gp0051906, Gp0051904, Gp0051908 | reverse complement strand
TGCAAAGTCTCTGGGCTTCATCGAGACGTGTTCCTGAGAGCTTGAAACTGGGGTGTGCCTCCCTTCTTGGCAGATGTGATGAGGAGCTTTGTGCTGCCCACCTAATTCCTCCATTAGCTGTTGGCTTCAGCTCCCAGCACGATCTCGCCCGGGGCCAGCAGCGGGTTTCGCTCCAGGCTGGAGCAGGGGACCATCAGGGAGGTAGTTTTGGCTCGCTGGCTCTGAGGAATCACTACACTGAGCTGATGCCGTGCTGAGCATCAAGCAGCTCTCAGGAAGTTTGCCAGCAGCACAGAGGTCTCCTGTCCCTTGGACCCCTGTGCTAGCAGGAATAAGGGTTCATGTCACCAGGTTTCCCTTCCTTTCAGGTACAGCAACAAAGGGCTTCCCTTTGGGGTGAAGGGTGATACTCTGGGAGTTGGCAGCTAAGGTACGGCCCTTTTAACCTAAAGGTTAAAGGTTTAAGACTAAAAGCCAGCTGGACAGATCTCCTTCCAAATGCACTGATGTGCCAACGTTGCTGCACACATGGGCATGCAGGGCACTGTCTTGAAAGTCTCTCTAGGTCTTTCATTACTAGACCTTTGCAAATGGAAAACTCTATTTTATTCTATTCTTGTGCTGCCACCATCTTTCATTGTGTTCACACCTGCATAATCTGTTGCACTTGATTTTATAATAAGGAACAATTTGTCTCCAGAGATGAGGTAGTGTTTGAAACCAAGAAAAGTTGGTGCTTGGTCTGGCCAGTGAAATTTCTGCCAGGTAACAGTTTGGTGCTTGTGGTGAGAGGGAATATGATCAGAGTATCAGTGGGGCCTGTTTGTAAAAACACCACCATTATGTATACCAGGCATTTAAATAAAATTGTTGGTAATTTTAAAATGAATTAGTATCTCAAGACTTTGTAAATGCATCCAGTGTCTCCAGTTACTCTCTTTTTGAAGTCTCATTTAGGTTCATACTGACCAGGTTAGAAGTTGGTGGTTGAATTCATTCTGAAAACCCTTTAAGGAAGATTACTCAGGGAACTAGACATTGCTAAATGTGAATGGGTAGTCTCAAAAATATTCCTATTTTCATCTCCTTCCTTCACAAGTGATACATGTATGTATTAATGGATTGGGTTGTCATGAACTTAATTGCTTGCTCTATGAAGATATATGCTGTGCTGCTTTCTAAATATGTGGCACATGAGCATGTTTAACTGGTTTGTCGTGCTTTCCAGATTATTGCCAACCATCACATGCAGTCCATCTCATTTGCTTCTGGAGGTGACCCAGTAAGTATTGATTTATAAGATATACTTCGGCAGGTATAATGAAGTTATTATGAGAATAAAAGCACCTGCAAATACTTTGCTTCATCCCTTCCTATCCACAAGCACTAACAGAGTACACCACAGTTCTGGATCACGACCAGTAATACGAGAAAACTGAGGGACCGAGACTGGAAAGGAGATGTGGAACAGAGACTCAGTGGATCTTTGAGAGATACATCTAGTTAACTTTGCTGTTGCCCATCAGTGAGCCTCAGTGCATTCAAAAGCCTTCAGACTTAGGGATCTAAACATAAGAACACATGAACATAGGAATTGGATCTGTTCTGTGGTTCCTGTAATCCAATACTTGTCATAAAAGCAGTTAGCAGTGGCACCTCTAAATTTTTAGACTAATTTTGAGTCAAACAAACAGCTCCTATGAGAGAGATGTGGCATAACCTTCTTCTTCCTCCAGATATGGTTTTTTTTTTCTTGTAGTATTATAGTCGTGAAGTCGTTGTTTTCAAGCAAAGAGTTTGGAAGAGGATAGAAAATCTCTTATTGCAATGATTGTAAGCAGGGAATTTGTCATCTGTAAACATGCCTTATTCCCTCTTCAAATCTAAGCAATCTCAGCCCTGCCAGTGTTCTGAATTTCACTCTCTGTGTGATATGAAAATAGTATTTTTTAAAGCAGTTTTGAATTTTCTGCCCTTCAATTTTGTTAAATGTCTCCCTGTTCTTGTGTTATGAAACTGGGAAAAGAGAAGGCTCTGGGTCACGCTCTTGATAACACGGGGGTGGAAGCCAGATCCAGCTTTGACTGGAAGATGACAGATCTGCCTCTTTGGATTTAGGAGCAGGCAAGGGGAAACAGCTGGAAACCGGCCCTGTGTGGCTGACGGGTCTTCTCTGGAGGGCCACGGGGGTGCTGTAAGGAGCCCAGCTGCTCTGCTTTGCTCTGCTCTGAGAGATGCTGCCCAAGCTGCCTGAGGACTGGAGCTGGGCTGGGAAGTGGGGAGGGAGCACGTGTGCAGGCTCTGTGCCGTCGGCCCTGCACCCAGGAGGGAGGTACAGCACAGGCCTGGTGCCGAAGGACTGGATCCCTGAAGATCCCATTCAAAGCTTAAGGCATTCTGAGAGTCTAAGTTGTTCAAATTTCACCTTTTGCTGCCTGTGCCATCCTAATACACCGCATTGTACAATACAGTCCTTGGGCTTTGCAGACCCTTCCTGATGTGGATTTCCAGGTAGCTCCAAGTGCTGGCATGCTGTTGTGCTGAGCATCACAATGCTTCGTTTCCAAATTCCAGTTTTCTTGATAAACGGTTTCAATATGTCCTTAAGCTGACTTGTTTTGGAGGTATGTACAATGTCCTAGCTGCTGGCTGTCTACTTGTCTTTGTGTAACATTTCCAGTTTGGAAAATTCAGGGGTGTGTTTTTCAGACCTCTGCTCAGTGGATTGGATGGGTAATTCTCCAGGGCTTGTTTACCTTTTTTAGTTTTTCTTTTATTACTGTCCTGCGTTGGTCTTGTACAGGGAACCCATCAGATCTCACAGGTTACACAGGGCTGCGTTGGTCAGTGCTTAATGGTAGGACCACCATGAGATGTGCTCACACACTGATGTGCTGCAGGAAAGGGGCCTAGTGGTGCAGCTGGTGACACTCTTCTTACTGGGAGAATATGTAAAATGGAGGTCTCGCTTAGCGGTGGTAACTATAAATCTAGAGGCACTTCACATAAGGGGCAATTTTGGTGGCTTGTTCAGGCAATTTTTCCAAAATTCTTGTTACGTGTAAAATGGGAGATACTTTCCATGGGACAGGCCTCTCCACCTGCCCCCATAATCAGGGTCTAGGCGCAATTCAGTGTTGCTCTGCACTGTTAAGGAGTTGAAATATTCTGCCCAAGAATAAATCCTATTCTGGCTTTATTTTTAAGCAAAGTCACCCATGCATGTATATAAACATTATAAAGATATAAAAATGGCAGGTACTGCTCCAGTTACTTCAGTTACTCGTTGCTCTCTAGATCTAATTTATTTTAAAAGTGTATCCTAAAATATTTATGAACTTTAAGAAAAACCTGAAAGGAAAAGGAAGGAAATTGAGTTCACTGAATGCATAAGAAATATTGAGGTTGTTTTGTTTTAATGGTACTAACTTTGGAGATTTAAAAAAAAATATCTAGGACAAGTTCTGCTGGCCCTAAGACCTGCCTCTCGTGTCATTCACTGTAAAGTATTACATGATTGTTTTTGTGCATATTGCAAATGGGTGCCTGTTTCCTGCATCTTCCCTCAAGAGAGCCATGCCTTTAAGCTGCAAATTGCATTTTCCCCATCCCGCCTTAAAGATCCAAAATAACAAAATGCATCTTTAATAATTAAAAGAATGTTATTCATTACCTCACCATTTTTTCTATAACACTGAATTATCAAGTGACTCTTTGCTTTTGCAGTATGACTAGAAATGTTAATTTTTCTATTCCAGTTCCCTTTTCAGTTCGACTAGAAAAAGTGAGGATTATTTCAGTGTTGGCTGGAAACAGAATCTGAAACAGACAATTGATTATACTGCGGTTGTCTGATCTCAGCGGCAGCCTTGAGACCCAGAGTAATTTAACATGATCGTAGCCAGACTAAAATCAAGCAGCAGCAATTGAGGTCAGATATCTATTGTATTATGCAATATTTTAAAGATCAACTTTTTTCTAAGTGCCTTCAAAACTCAATCTTCATGCTACAAATCAGGAATATTCAAACGTCCTTTGCAGTATATTGGTACTATTTTGTCTTCTGCTGATGTTGATAAGGACTGTCACAGCTAAAAGCTGTGACTGGCAGTCACGCAGCCCTAATGCGTTACACAGGAGAGGCTCCGAGCTCCGTGGGAGCAGCGGGAGAGAGCAGCGTTGCCTGCTGATGAGGCACCAGTTGTGTTTCTACTCCTGTTGCAGCATTTGGAATTGAAAACACAGTTTATTGAAGACTGAAAGAATGCCAAATGGTCTAGTGCTTTTATTACAATAAAAAGATTCCAGGACAGTTACTGTGTCGATAGCCACCAGTGTGTCACTGATCTTTCCCTTAGCCCACTTTGCCAGTACCTCCAGTTGTTTTCCTTGCAAGAAGCATGCTTTTAAAAGCTAAAAATATATCTCTCTATACTCAGTTGCTTTGCTGTGGTGGTAGGGTTGTTCATAATGATAATTTTTAAAGACCTTTTTTGTCTTCTTTCCTATAGGATACAACAGACTATGTTGCATATGTAGCAAAAGATCCTGTTAATCAGAGAGGTATGGAAACAATTTTCAGATTGTTATACATGTTTATATGATTGCTTTATCTGTACCAAGGAATTGTCTGAGTTTTAAAATAAGAAAGCTACCAAACAGCTCAATATTCTGTAGAATTTCTGACTTCCCTGTATGGATATGGGTGATGGTATGCAAGCTGTGGCTTTAAATGTCATATTCTTTGTGCAATGAAGTAAGAATCAGCAGGGCACACTAAAGCTGTACGTGCTGCTGGCTCCATGCAGGTCTTGCATGGGGAGGAAGGGCAGAGTCTGGCAAGGTGGGTGGCTGCCCGTCTCTGGGACAACTTCCAGATGAGGGGAGGGCAGTGAATGAGCTTCCTCATCTAACCCAGACTCCTGACTGTGTTGCTGGAAGGCAGAGTGGGGTGTACACCCAGGTGTATAAGGCCTTCTTCCTTCTGGAGGCTAACCCAAGGGATGAAATCCGTTTCCATCACTCTCACTATTTGCCTGCACTACAAGAAAGACTGGCCCTTGGCTGCTTCTTTCATGCCAGACAGTTCTTGGAGCAACACTGCTGATGGCTATGAAGTTGGTAGTGGCAGCTCGCAGGAGAGCTCTCTAAGGTGCCATGGATGGCTCAGAAGATTGGAATGTTTTCTGAAGAAGCTGGACCAGAGCCTTACAGTCTGCCCTGCCACCTCTTTGTAGCTCCATCACCACTATTTTGACTAACTTAGGGCACTCTGCGGGTTCAGCAGTAGGTCCCGCTATCGATGCTGAGGTGTGTGGAACTCCTGTACCCTGGCAGCCTGCGGGCAGGGCTGGCAGCTGGCCCAGCACCATCCCGGAGTGCTGTCTCGTGGTGGCTCTGAAGAGGGGAGAGCCAGCCCTGGGCACCAGGAGCTTGCTGCTGGAGTGAGTTTCCTGAGGCTGTGCGTGAGAACAAGGACTGGTGGCAGGAGCGTGGGCCTGCCCCAGGCTGCTGGAGCCACCCACACTTGCGTTTTCATGCTGTTTCATATGGAAACTGCATGCTGGCAGGGCTAGTTCTCTCCTCTGCTTCTGCTTACTCCCAGGCAGGGAGAGACAAGGAGATACAGGAGCAGCCCACACAGGAAGCATCAATAGAGAGAGTCTTTTATTGAGGTATAAGTTGATACTATGATTAAAAAATACCTAGAGCTATTTCCTTAACACATCAAAAATCTCAGTCTGTATAATGTACTAAAGCTATCTAGATAAGTAATTTCATGCCCAGCTTTTCTGCTGTAAGCAATATAGCTTGTGTCTCTATTTTCTGGTCTAAAGTGCATTTACTTAATTAAAGTAAGGTGTCTTTTTGCAGCATGCCACATACTGGAATGTCCCAATGGGATGGCGCAGGAGGTGATAAACACCATAGGGCAGGCTTTTGAGCTCCGGTTCAAACAGTATCTGAAGAATCCATCTAGCCTGGTTACATCTAATGAAAGGTCAGCACCTTCTCAGTCACTCAGCTGGTGATTTTCTTCACTTTAGTCCTTTTAGGAAAACTATATACTCCAAACAGTGATCCATAAATAGATGCTTTGGATATGCTTTCTGGACGTATGCTAATTGTAGTATATGCTGTACGTACAGAGTATAATAGACTAAAATTAGCTTATTCCAGTAAACTCCATTGATTTCAGTGACATTTGTATAGGTGTGTAACAGCATAGAATTCAGCTATACTGTTCCTTAGCTAAAACAGGCTTATCTTAAATGATTCAAGTAAGTTGAACAAATGTTCAAATTACTCTGCCCGGTTAAGTTCTGCTCTATGAATACAGCACACACACGCTGAGCTCAGTCCTGACCCATTCCAAGTCTAAGCTCGCTGCAGCTGTGGAAAGCATGTGGTGGGGAAAAAAGCAATTGTAATTCACCTTTCTGCCATTCTGCTCACATCCTGCACATTACTGAAAATATAGGGCCTAGATTAATTTTTGGACCACAGTTCTCCATTTCAACTACCCTTTTTCCATTGCCCTGGACACACAATTCGTGCTCTAATTTATGGCTCTCCTCACAGGTTAGCCATGCCTTTTGTTCTCAGTCTTTTCTTTACCATAACACCAAATTTGATCACTTGCTACGTTCCGCGAGCAGGTAAAGCTGTAACGCCGCTTAACTGCGCCCAGAGCACTGGGAGCCTCTGTGCAGGCAGTTTCACTGGTACAGTGCCTGACACAATGCAACAGGACTGGTTTTATTACATAACAGCAGCCCCAGCCCCAGTTTATATTTATTTCATTGTGTATATAGTGGTTCTTCCCATTCCACTCCTAATACTGGTCTGTTTTCTGTGGGGTCAATAGCCAGGGGAAGAGCCTTTCCTGTGAAACTCAGCTAGGTTATGCCAGAAGTAAATCAGAGCAAGGAGAGGTGGAAGAGGCTAATTAGATTCCCTCCTGGTGCCTAACCCGCAGCCAGCCTCGGAGAACAGTCCTCGGGCAGAGAAGTCGGATATTGCTGTGTGAATGAGTCACTTCCAAACTGCTATGAATCACGTAATCAAATACTTGCACTGCATATCACATAATCAGCTACTTGAACTTTATCTCTTTCCTGCTCGAGGCCTTTTATCCAATTATATTCTTGTTAAACAGAGAAGTAAGATTTGAGATGAGCTTTTTATTTCGGGACCGGAGACAGTACAGGAAGCACCTAGTTGTTTTCCAGTGTATCAGCTGTAATTTAAAGTACCATCATTCTGGTTTAGCTCAAGAAAAACACTGGGTACTTTCCTTTGTGTCATTCAGTGCTTTCTTCAAGCTGAACCAGAATGGTTATATTGATTATGGTTGTTAAAATCAGGGCACATTCCACTCAGGAAAACTTTTTTATTTTTTGTAGAAATATTTGATTTTCTAAAACAGTTGCAGGCTTCTTCTCTAATTAAATGCCATGAGGTTTTAATTTTCTCTTGCAAGCTCCCCCCTAGCAATCCCTAGATTTATACAGTTGAGACAAGAAGCCAGAGGAATTACTTTTATGGTCTACATTTTGGATATCTTAATGAACGATGCGTTGGCACTCTCCTCTCAAAGTTTCAGTAGGTGGCTCTTTTATTTTCAAGGCAGAGAAAAGTGATCTGGGCTGCCTGGTAGTAAGAAAATGACTGCACCTCCCTGCATCCTGAACTGTGATGACTCCGTTTTTAATTCAGGAAGAAGTAACTGGAAAAATAAACAGCTCTGAAAGTTCAGGCCCAAAGCCCTTTACAGCCTCCATATGGCTAATCTGTGTATTGTGCGATGCGCAAACACTGGGGACGTTTGCCTACACTAGAAAGCAGTTGATTACATCAGTCACTTTTTTTTTTTCCCCATTTTTTTTTCAGTGAGGCAGCAAATGCTAATGGATCAGCTGGGAATTCACAGGACAGGGAGGATCATGAATATTACAACGAAATTCCAGGGAAGGAGCCTCCCACCGGTGGAGTGTTAGACATGCGACGGAAAGTGCAACCTGACCAAAGGGCTAACTGTCTTACACAGTGCAAAAAGCAGTATTGCTTGGTAAGTACATCATCTCCTGGGATAACTATTCGCTGCCTATTGTGGGAACGAATAATAAAGTGTTACTGTTGTGTGAAGCATGGCCTTAATATCAGAACCAGGTCCTGATTATCCTGGGAAAGGGTTTTTTAGGCTAGATTTAATGATGCTTAGTACATAATTGAATCCCAAAGCACTTTCTGAATATTAACTGGTTTGTCCTTGGAGTACTTTTAGGAGACCAAGTAATATTCCCTTGTTCACTCGTTAGCTGTGAGAAGAAAATAGATACAGATTTAAATGGCTTGTCTGAGAGAACATCTGCAAAATCTGAGACCTCCTGGCTCCTGATTCTGCGATCTAATAAATATTTCATCCCATCCATTATGCTCTGCAACCTTGCATACAACATTAACTGATTGCAATGTATATACAACATTAATTACCCTTGGAGTATTTCAAGAGGCTCTGTTAAATGAGTCACAGCAGCAAAAGATGCATATATCTGTGGCCCTTGTCTGGGATAGTGGGGAGTAAAGCCCAGCCAGTCAGGGAGCAAAACCAGCCGAGTTCAGACTGGCAAAGCCTGCTGTGCAAGTTCTTGGAAACGCTGGTGTTTCCCTGCTCAGGGAAGCCGGCTCCACTGCTTGGCTCGGAGGGAGCGCACTCAGACGTGCCCACTGGAATCCAGCTGGTGCTGTCTAAAAAGTTGCTGCTCCCGAGTGTTACTGGTGCCTGGTGGCAACTGCTCCCAGGGTCCTGTGCATTCCTGTGCTCCTGTTCCAGCCATCTTTCGCTTTGTTAACCTCAACCATACTCCACATCGCGGCTGGGAGCCTGGTGGTCTCCGCCTTCCCCACCGTTCTCTAAAAAGGCATTTGACTATACCCTGCGTTTGCATTCGAAGCTCACCAGAGCTGTTGCAAGGGTTACCCTGCAGCACGTAAATGCAAATACCTTTTTTCCATGGGGTGTTACTTTTTTTTTTTCTTTCAGTTCTGATGACCTTCTACTGCTGCTCAGACAACTTGGTGACTATTTCACTTTCAAACCATGATGTCTGTAGTTATTTCTCCTTATTTATTGCAAGAAACATTATAAGAAAACCTGAACTTTATTACCTAGGAGTTATACTGTATATACTAAACCTTAGACACAGAACTGGGCAGTTATGGTCTCTGTGAGGTTGGAGTATGTCCAGACATGATGCCCTGTAGAAAGAAGAGTATCAGCATGAAATATTGAAGAGAAAGGAATATTTTTAGTCAAGAAGATATGTTTAGTTACATGTGTCCCAATTAACTGATGCATAGATGTTTTAAAGTTACCTGAGGTTTCTCAGGAACTCCTTTACATGACTGTTTCTACATTTTTTCTACAGACAGGCAGCCCGACATTCATCAATATATATGAAAATTGCCCAGAAGAAAACAAAGCTGCAGGTATGTACTCTGTTTTCCTTCTCATGCATATACAGAATTAACCAAGGCAGACTGCCTGGAAATGCTGCCCCTTGGCTTTTGATATTAATGGTGAAAAGTCTTCTACTTACTGGGTCATTTCTAGTTCCCTAGATGAAGGGCAGACAAAAAAGCCTTACAGCTTTTCTAAAGGCTACTAATCTATCTTCATGTTTGCTGGCGGACTTACTCAGTTTACTTGTGATGATACTGTACAGTAGTTCTTTTTCATTCTCTTTCATACTCTTTGTTGTTTTATTCCCTTTCATACCCTTTGAAAAAGGAAGATACTTTGTTGCTTATCAGTCTCTGAAAATACCCCTTCCCCCTTCAAGTGCTCGATGAGTCCCAAACTATGGGCATCGAGTGGTTGTTCCAACGGAGCCTGTGCCCTTGGTTCCAGAATCCCTGGATTCTCTGTGTTACTGTGCCCTTCCCCTGCCTTGGCGGCTTTGTGCCCGAGATCAGTTTGCCTTCAGCAAAATCTGCTCTTTGGGACCCCAGGGGATAGCCAGCCTCCATCCCTTTCTGGACTTCCCTTGCCACAGCTGCTGCCCTAAGCACATTTCCACAGCTCATCTCTTTCACTGCCCAATGAGATCCTTTTTGAATTCCCACCTGCACTGCTCTGAAGCGATCCGTTACACTGTCTGCAGGGAACAGTGCAGTTTCTTGTGTTATTTCTGATTTAAGGAAAGGAGAGGCAAATGGCTTCTGCAAAGAGGGGGTGAACAAACAAAAGAAT
>Ga0181612_117210_pt1 | contig 10255 bp, 4 predicted proteins | sample HoacroProtozoa21_FD_119630 | JGI IMG/M metagenome (GOLD analysis project Ga0181612, IMG submission 119630) | Hoatzin crop microbial communities from Cojedes, Venezuel. Combined Assembly of Gp0051906, Gp0051904, Gp0051908 | reverse complement strand
TTCATCTCAATAGCTGAATCTAGGTCACAATTGGACAGCGTTGCCCAATGTGTCCTTAAAATTTCCTGCTACAATATTTTTATTTGCTTATTCATATTATTGCCCTCCTACAATTGCCTTTAAGTGTTAAGTTTCTCAGAAATGTTAAATGTGTTTTTCAACACTCTCCTATCAGTAATTTGACACAAAGGGCACAATGCTAAGGTTTCACAAAATACTTTTGACTTCATCGCATGTCATTATATAACATTTCATGGAAGAGAAAAATGATAAAAATGTCTCAGTCCAAAAAGTAGTTTGAATAAGTTGCAGATTTGTGTCTGTTAAGCTGCCCTTATACAACTTTGATTTGTGTGGCCAGCCCTTACTCAGCGGTTCAGTATAACTCTTATTGACCTTGGCAGCTGTCACATCGCTTGCTGGATTTTATGTCGCTAGAGGTGTCAGTGTTCAGGGGGGATGATGTGCAGAATATGCGTGGTTTTATTTGCAGGCGGGAATGAGGTAGAACCAAAACTGCATTTTCAACAGCATTATTTCACAGATGACAGTCACAGGAGACCTGTGACCAGCTTTAACCTTTTAATAGTACGCATAAATTAAGGCTACGAGAGAATACTGAGCTGCCAATTATAGAAGCTGTAGTTCTAGGGTCTTTGATTAGCATATTCTTCCCTACCTGGCCCATGACAAAGATGAAAACCAAAAGCTTTATGAAACATTTTCTGAGACCAGAAACTCATAGAAACTTATCTCCAAATAAATACAATGTGCAAAGTACATAACTAAAGCTTCCATTAGCTACTAAATACCCTGAGTAAGAAGGTGGAGCAGAACATAGACCAGCATTCCTGTTTCCTTTCTTCCCTAAACAAACACCTGATACTTTTTTTGGCCTACAACCCCTCATGCAGAATGCAACAAGCCGAGTCTGAGATTGACCTTCCCCAAGGCAGTCAAGTTCATCCTGAATCCTTATCTGCATAATGGTTCTGCAATAAACAGATGTGGCTTAGAAGTATTTGTAATATAAAATATAATGCTTTCCAAATGTCTTGGATGTCCTCTGGAGAGTGTCCCAGGGTGAGTTTGAATTTCAAGTTTGAATGCTGTTGTACCTCAAGACTTTCTTTGGGAGCATGCTTCTAGGTGGTGTGTGAGGTCCTCAGTGTCCACAGCCTGCTCCCAGCGTTGTGTGCTGAAAAAGCTTACTCCTCCCCAAATGGAGCTGTGTGCCTTGTGTCCCCATCTGATGCTGTGTTCTGGGGGTGCAGGGGATCTTGACTCTTACCTCAGCCCTGCAAGAGAATTCCATGAGTGAGATCACTTATGGTCATATCAAGGCTTCGTGGAAGAAATATAAGAATGCTGATCCCCATGGCTTGGTAAAAAAAAAAAAATCCACTGTGAACCATTATACTCACCTCCATATTTCTGGCAGTTTTGTCTGCGCAGTGTATCGTATACTTCTTGTCTACTATTAGAGCACTTCATTTGCAGATGAGGCTTTGTGTCAGAGTGCCTGGTGTATAAGTGAACGTTAGTACAGGAATAAACTGCTTGAGGTGTGAGTCGCTATGTAGCTGAAATCTCATGCTATCCTGAGTGTCTCTGCCTTCGGTTGTGGTGTTTGGAGGAAGGATGAGCTGCTGGAGTAAACGAGCACAGAGTATCAAAGGGTTAAACTCCTTCACAAAACTCTCCAGTATTACAGCTTCTGTTCCTTGCTCTGCTGAATTTCTTTCTCTTTCTTTCTTTGTGGACGTATTTTTCATTCTGTTGATCAATCTGACCTGCCAGTTCGTGTAACCCACCGCTGGGCATGAGCTACGCCTGAGAAATGGCTTGCGGACATTGCCTGTGGAAGCTGCCCACAGAAATGCCCTCAGCGCTGGGCACTGGAGCATCGTGCTGGGTCCTGCAGTAACTCTCGGTGACAGGTGTCACCTTTTTGGAATGGTCAAAGCCATCTGTGACGCTTTTGGTTTGACCTTGTATTGATTAGTCCTTTGTTTTTTTAAGGTTCTAGCAAATAACAATGCTAATCCTGATAAACCAGGTCGCAACTGAGGGTCAGCATTTTCTCAATGCCAGCCTCCAGCCCCTTCCTGATGGGAGCTGAAATGGTACCAGAATGATTGCTTATGATTTTGGCGTACTTTTATGAGGGACTTATTGATATGTCACTAAATGCTGATTTCAGTCACTGCAGTGAATTGTGCATAATTTCCCAAAAGATGTAAAAATGCAACAATTCGTTTACATACAGATAAATTACAAAATTTAAAAGCTGCAGGATGATTTCGGTCTGTGTTACACCAGGCCATTTTTCTTGGACCCAGTGTTTAGGTAATGTTTTTTAGGCAAGTATAGAATAAAAACGAAAATAGCATGACAACACCGAAGTTGACTCCATAGGAAGCCATATACAGGTAGGTGCATGTGAGCCACCGATTTCTACTAGGTGGATAAAAGCTTAATAGTTCCACCCTCATTATAGTTTTGGTATTTTTAATGGCTGATATTGACCTAGTTTTAGTGGCTGTGCTGTGAGAAGAAGTATCTAAACCCTGTCCCTGCATCTCCAAACATTTCTGTCTGTCGTCTAAAAGGTGAGAGAACTGGAGACTGATACGGGGTTTTTGCACTGTTTCAGTGGAACAAAATTTTCGCTGACCTTTGGCAGAAAAGTCTCTTTAACTACAGGCTGGTCTTTTACTTCCTGGAGAGTTGGAAATCAGAGTTAATGAGTGTATATTGAGGTGAGAAACTCTGGTGCCCTTTGCTTGGAAACAGGCTACCCTTTCTGCTTGATAATACAGGGTGGCTAGGAGGAGCAGCTCACCAGCGCTACAGAAGTGAAGAGCAAAGCAGTTGTTCTCTCTCGTGCTCTCTTCTGGGCAAGATATTTTCAGTCTAACCCTAGTTTTAGGTTGGGGTTTTTTTGCTTGGTTTTGTTGTTTGTTTGTTTGGGGTTTTTTTTAATCCCAAAGAGAAGTTTTTAAAGCACATTCCCTAAGACCAACATATACAACCTTATTAAAGTTTGAGGATGTAGAGCTGGCTGAACTCGTGGGCTTCAGTTGCCTAGTTTTAGTTGCCACCTTTAAATGTTATGGCTTGGGACGCTCTTCCACCCTTCTATTACACAAATGATGCCACTTCTACCCTCTCTGAACTCCTGTATGGATTCCTGGGATATTCAAGGCCATGAAAAGCAGAGTGGGAAGTGCTTTAAACCTTACAAGATTCACCATGGCTTGTTCTAAGACAAGAACTTTTCCATTTAATATCGTACATTGCTTTATGTTGAAGGTGTACACCAGACACTCAATCAGCAACGTCCACTACAGCTGCTGAGTCGACACAGTACAGAAGCAGAGGGCGGCTGTGTCATACTAAACAGTTTTCTTTGCAGATCTTTTCCTTCCTGAGTCTCTTTGTACCCCTGATCTTATCGATTTTATTGGCTCTGCTAATTTAGCAGTCCTTTGGGCTGATGATCATAATTACAACACACAGCACAGCTTGAGCAAACAGGTCCATCGCAGACCTAACATTTTCAGCTGTCCAATGGCAAATAAACATATTTTTGGCAAGCAGTGCTTCTTTAATGCCTTTCACTGATTGCAACACACCCTGAAGAGCTATTGCAGTGTCATGCAGAAAAGGGGAGTTGTTCTGCATTAAGTTCAGCTCCATATATTTTTGCATGTAGCTCAAATTATTATAAGTCTGAGTTCTTTTGAAGCAGATGGACATTGACAGGATTCAAGATAATTTTTATTGTGCCTACCTAACTACACTCTTTTTATTGTTACTAATGAGGTAAATATTTATGCTTGATTTTTCTTCAACAGCTATCTCAGAGTAGCTGTGTCATGCAGCTGGCGGCAGAGATTCTAAATTAAGATGTTTGTTTTAAAGTTCAGTGGTAAAATATAACTGCAGTGCAGAAAGTTGCAGATATTATAGACAGTAATTGGAAATAATTAAAAAATGCTATGCTAGAAAATTGTGATGAAAGGCCACTTTGATGAATGACATATGACCTGTTCAAAGTTCAGGTGATGCCAAAGGTAAGGCTGCGTGGGCAGGGTTAATTCTCTTCCTTTGTGCACATGCACCGCAAGCATTAATGAACCCCCCCCCCCTTGCACGTTGCAAATTTTCTGCTGCAACCTGGGGGCAAACCCCATACTCATTATTTTATACCTACTCTTGAAGGAATAAAAGCCAGTATCATTAACTGCACCTGGGGCTGCAGTGTGCTCTGGTGCAGCCACACAGATTCAGTTCATACCTCAGTATGACAACAGGAGCAGTACAATAACCCAAACCCCGTATTTTCATCCTTATGGATTCCTGTCCCAGGCACCCTTCCCTTAAATTAGTTGGAAGGTAGTATAAACAATTCTGCTTGGCAAAATAAATGTCGTGACTGCAAGGGGTTTGTGTTTGCCCTTTCTGGCAGGAGATTGCGGCCCTTGCCCTGGAGCAGTTTGCCGGCGGCGGCCGGGCGCTCGCCGGGGGGAAGCCCTTGCCCCTGGGCAGCTGCTCTGCGACCGTCCGGGCGAGGTGGTGGCCTCCAGCTGCTGACCACTCTGCCAGGTGTCTGAAGTTCTGGTGACAAAACCCACCTTGGGTCCAGGGTTTCGAGCTTTAGCATTCCTGACGAAGTCCACAGGGACTTTACAGAATTAGACAAAATTATCTCCTAAATTATTCTTTTAATTCATTTAAAAACAACATGCAGTCAGTTCTGAAGGAGGACGGGTACTTGGAGGCAAGTAGTGATGAGGAATTCAGTGGTCCAAGATATGTCTTTAGGATGCAGTGAGGAGGAGTGATCAGTGTTGGGAAACAACTGATGTGATCAGTTTTAGCAGCATATTTTTCTATTAGTTTTATCCATGCGACTCTTTGGATAAAATAGATTTAGTGGGAGTTCTGGGCATACCATGATTCATCTGGCTAGAGTACTTAAATATGTCTCAACAATACGTTTTTACTTTAAACAATATTTAAAAGCAATCTTTCAAGTAGGTAGAGACATTATTTGTATATTATTTAATGGTGTGCAAAAATTATTCCAGTTTATTTCTAACTATGATACCAAAATCGGTTTGCTGCCAGAATGTGAAGCACTGTTTGATCTAATATGGCTTTATTGGATGAAGATTATACTGTAAGGAAGGTCTACTATGCTGGAAAGTCTTTCCTGTAGGCAAATATTTAGTATCTGAACTCACTTGTAAAGCTCACTTTGCAAGAGAGACGCTTCGGAGAAAAATGTTGTCACCCGAACATGACTTTACATGCAAGTAAAGTGCTGAAGTGGAAGCTCTCTCTAAGTAAACGAATAGAACTAAGTTACCACTATTTCTAATGTTTTCTCTTGAATGTCATCATAAGACAACTTCAAGCTGGGAAAGAGCGTTTCTGACCAATCCTGCTTTTGTTTTGTTGGGATGCGACTGTTGAATTTTTGCCACTGCTGAAGCCTGCAATTAGGTCAGAGTGATTTTCAGTCTCCTTGGCCTTCACTTGATTTGTGGACTGTCATGGTACAATCTGAAATCTAACAAACTGATTAACCGTAAGGAATTTTTGGGTCAGAGTATGCTCTATATTTTCTAGTTAACCTTTTACTAAGTGCGAATCTACTTATGGGATGACAGACCTTGATTAATTAGTAGCTCTTACTGATCACTATTGTTATAGGAAGGCTGAGGTATAAATTTTTTTTTTTTTTTTGGCCGAGTAGCCTGTCTTTGTGAGCTAACGCTTTGCAGAAGAATCTGTGCAATCGTGACATATATAGGAGCAAAAAGAAGTTTTTCAAGAATGTCCTGCTGTGGCATTATCTCCTCCTCTCTCTTTCACTGTGGAAGACAGCAGCTGAATTTGCACTCTGTCAGAGAGCTGAGAAGTCAGGCTCTTTCATACGACCCGCGACCATTTCCAGAACTGTCAAGGTGATTTTCTTTTTTTCCCTTTTACCTGGAGGACAGGAGGCAGACAGCCTGGTACAGCTCTATTTTTTTTGTGGCTGGTTTGCCTGAGAGTAAGGCATGCTGTCTGTTTGTAGCCCTGCCTTGTGATTGCACCCCTGCAAGTTTCACATGAGCAATGCATGCCTAAGTTAGGAGTAGCAGAGAAGCTACCTGATGTAAATTAAGGCTTCCTCTCTCTTTTCTTTGCTGCCTGGACAGATATACATGCAAAGAATCATCTCTGTTTTCATGGGACAAGGTGCGCCTGGTTGTTCTGAAGGATTATTTATGAAGTGAGTGCCAGCAGGAGAGTTAGCTCTCTGAGGACCAGTGTTCAGGTCGAGCTACTGCCTTTGGTACAGTAATAATATCACTGTCAAAACTGGAGTATTTTCCCTTCAACTTACAAGTTTCTGATAGTGTACCTTTTCTATTACTTAAATTTTTGTATGCATATAACTCAACCAGTGCACTATGCAAGTTTCTTCAGCATTAGGTCCTTAAATGCTTGGCAGTTGGACTTCAAATTCTGGTTGAAATGCATGCATCAAAACATTTTCATAGAGGGAAGGAAGGTTTCTGAGTATTACAGCTGTGTTGAATCTTTAGTAGCTATTACTCATTGCAGGGAAGTTCTGGGATGCCATTGAACACAGTTCAAGGAAGAGTTCTCAGAAATATTGATATTCAGACCAATAAATGTCTGGCATTTACCACTTGACAAGATGGTCACTTTTTACCTTCCAGGTATGTCACAACAAAAAGCCTTGTGCAGGCACTGCTCACAGAGCAGATAATTGAGTCATGTTAACTTCAAAGGTATCGCTCACATAAAGAAATGAAAGTTAGTGCAAGGCTTGTAAATATGCTATAATAAGACCATTAATTGTCTCATCTTTTTGGTGCAGAAGTTGAAATTGCCTGCTCCTATAAGTATACGTTCTTCCATGGTTTAATGTTAACAACTGTTTTGCCTCAAATGGAGGTTGACATATGCAGTGCTGGCAATCTAGAAATAAGCCCAGTCCAAGAAGATATGGATTGTGCACGTTAGTTAATTACCAGATGTCTTTTGCTTCCTTATTATTATTTTTTACAAATATTAAAATTGTGTGTTTCCACTGACTAACAGATTTACTGGATGCTAAATAGATATTAGCTCGATTTCCTATTAAATGAAGAAGAATGAATCTGAGTATACAATGAGACTAGTGAGCAGCAGTGCTTATTTTTAGATTATACTCTTAAAGCTAAACACTCATATGTCCAAGAAGAAGGTGCCATTTCTTTCATTACTTTTTTACACTTGATTTCTTTTGGCAGGTTAAGACAGCAACTCTACACGAAATGGATGATTGGTTGGGAGATTGTGAATCCTGGTTTCCAGGTTATTTCATTTCTAATAAATCAGATATAGAAAAAGCGGTCTTCTGAAGTTGTCTCATTAGTCTACATTTTTTCTGTCTTTTCTTGATGTGCTTTTAAAAAGACTCTGCATTAAATAACCACCATCCTTCTATTCAAATTCATGGGTGCACTAACCCCTCAAAACAAGCGAATGACCACTCTTTGATCACTGCCATGGTTAGGAATTTAGCTTTCACTATGAACATGACACTGAAATCCTTGTTGCTAAGCCTACAGACAGGTTCCTGTCCCATATTAAGGTCCTTTTCTGCCTGCCGAGGTACCCAGGCAGTTCATCACTGCGTGTGCAGAGGTCCCAGTCTGTGTACTCGCCGCTGCAACCAGTCCTCCAGTGATCCCCGGCTGTGAAATATTCTCTGGTGCTTGTCAGATCTGGAAATAATTTACTGTGTCGGGGGTCAAAATGCCTTCTCACTGCCACTGTGGCTGTGAGCACAAACGAAACTTTAAAACTACCTTTGTTCTGCATTGCTCAGTAAAGGCGGTGGACTTCTAGCCACCTCAGGACCTAACCTAGTGGGCTTGCCGTTTATATACCCACGGAGGTTTTGTTTTCACTCCTTGTGCTGCTAAGGATCAAATATTTAATCATTTACAAGGATTCTTTTCAGATTTCTGGATGGGTGAGAAGACATCAGTCAAATTAGGGGCACTTGCTGGCAATCATATGGACTTGATCGGCCTGCTAAGAGGAGCATGAATGAATTTAGATTAACATTTAACGGCCCAGGAAAAAAACTACTTTTTAGTCTTCTGCAAATGAAGCTAGTGTCTGGGGATTAAGTTAAACTGAATAGCTTCCTCTTCCCATTCCCTTTCTCCTCACCGTGCTTTCCCTTGAGAGTGACAGAATGAAATCTGCATGTGGGTCTCAGATTTTCTCTGAAACTTCAATCCATGTAAGCCAGGCTGCCCTTTTTAGCAGTTAGGGAAGCACTGAATATCCTCTGCTTTATTTTTGTTTGGGGTCATGTAATTCTAGATATAAAACTAAAAAGAAAAATGTTTTGAATTCATTACACACTCTCGTATTATATCCAGAAATAATGCGAAGTGGAAAAGAAAAAAAGCTAAAAGTTGGTGACTGGTTCTGATTCATCCCAAGTGCAGTAGTATATGCCCTTGCCATGACAAAGCGAGACAGACCCCAGCAAGCCATAGCTGGCTGCAGCACTTCAGAGATGACCAACAGGAAACACAGAACGCGGGGAGGCTGCTCTAAAACTTGTCTGGCAATTGGGAATGTTTGAAGGTATAAAAACAAGTTTGGAGCTGAATTTTCTGCAGCTGCTGGCAACGTGAAGTGTTAGATGGGAAAGATAGTTATCAAGGAACATATTTTTTCTTAAACTAAATGAACACCTCAAAATCCACAAAGTTGATTTTGATCTGCCAGTGAGTGTTGAAGGATTTCTGAAGATCAGGCATAGGTCTAAGGGAGTCATGGAGGCATGCAGTCATCTACAGAAAATGTCTGATGTGGTAAAGAAAGCCATTACTTCTCCACAGCAGCTGTGAACAATCCACCATGTCAGTTTTCCTTTGGTGACTTTTATGAGCAATTATTTTATTCCAGGTATGAAATTCCTCATCAGTTGCTACTGAGATTTCGTTACATAGTAAAGTTTCTCTTGTCATGTTTGAGTGAACGGTAGTATTGACCCTGTTGTTCTCTCTCTATTGATGGATGAAACTTGTTACAGCTTTGGTTTGATCATAAAAAGCAGGTACTAGGTGTTCCTCCTTTAGAATGCTAGGATCAGATCCGCTGCTGATAATCCACCCGGGGACATGGTGTCAGAGCTGTGTTATGCCTTTCCATGTCCTGGAAGTAGGTTTAAATGCCTTTACCTACCTTGTGTAAAGCAGACTGGCACCAGTAGCATTGGTTAACCTCTTCAGCTGCTTTGCCCAACGCATGCAGCTATGCTTTGATCTGGTGGGTCTTTGTTCAGCAACTACCTTAACGTGTGTGGTGTAAATGTCAGTTAGCTACAGAACAGCAGATTACCAAGCAATGAGGTCTGTTACCTCATCTACGCAGTAAAGGTAAATGCAGAAGTACAGCACAAAAGGTGGGTAAATGTATTGCTTCCCCACTTCTTTACATCTAGTTAAAAGATTTCTGTATTGAACCTTGTATTAAATGTTGTTTAGATCATCTTTTAGCCGTGTAAATTCTCCTAGCAATGGGTTTTAGAAGGTTTTAGAAAGACTGCAGAAAGCAACTGTTTTGCCCTTCAGACTGGTGAAGAAAGGCTTGTGCTGCAGAAATGGGAGAGGGAATTGAGCCATTTCCCAGAGCTGATCACAAAGAAATGAAGTTGCTTGTGCATGGTATGGCTTACCTGCCCATTTTGCAAAATAAAACCTTAACTTTGGTAGAAGCTTACTCCAAGACAAGCCAGTGAAATCCTTACAGCTCGCACAGTGTTTCAGTATCAGCTACAGCTAGCAGTAATATTAGTGTATTAAGACTCTTCTGCTACTCCCCCTTACTTGGTCCAGCATTTTCATAAAAAGCAGCAACAGTTGCTATCCTGAGAAGCGGCAGCCCCCTACAGTGGAGACTCTAGACATAGTTCAAGAAAACGGATGACTCTGAGTATGCCACAGTCTTTATTATGAAAACTTTTTTTTTTGAAGGTGGGAGAGTGGGCCAAAGAAATAGTGGGAGGAAAATCTCCGTCAGTTTGGACCTTTGGAAAAAGTAATTAGGAATGTCAGAGCATGATTTTTAACTGAAAGTATTCTAAAATAAAATATGGCTTGCTTTAATTAATATTGCATTAATTTTTGCAACGGCATCCATTCCTCCCCCCCCCCCCCCC
>Ga0181612_110698_pt1 | contig 10255 bp, 7 predicted proteins | sample HoacroProtozoa21_FD_119630 | JGI IMG/M metagenome (GOLD analysis project Ga0181612, IMG submission 119630) | Hoatzin crop microbial communities from Cojedes, Venezuel. Combined Assembly of Gp0051906, Gp0051904, Gp0051908 | reverse complement strand
TCTGCTTCAGTTCACCAAGCAAAGCCAAGTACTTTGGGTCTTTCAGTCACCCTAAATCCCATCACTATTAACAACAGAAACACACTGCTGGTCTTTTGGTTTCGTGGACCGTTTTTCTAGCCTGAGGATCTGGGGACATTTGAGCAAAGTGAAGAGAACGGAGTAATGATATTATTTTTGTCCCATTTCCAGGCAGAGTGGCAGAGAGCCAGTTCTCAGACTTTTTCTGAGAAGCCAATTGATTCATGCTTGTCTCAAGTCCCAGCATCCTTGTGAGAAGCTGCCAGAGGGCAGCCAAAATAGTACAATTGCTTCACCTACTGACAAACACTGAGATAAAAGGCTACTCCATTTCAGTCATAAACAAAACCAGGGAACTGTCACAGAGCAAACAGCCTTCCCTGAAATTCAGATTGCACCCCAAAGTTCACCAATCAGTCATTGCTGTAAATCAACATGACTAATCCGCTCATCTCGGCATCTTAATGAAACTCTGATGCTTCTCCACCAGCCTCAGGACCGATGGCTTGCTTTGACCTGAGGCAGCACAGGGAAACGACACAGTGGAGTGGAGAATCAGATTGAAGAAGCCTCCCCACAAGATCCTCGGCAGGTCTCGCTTTAAGCCAGGCTTGAAGGTGTCCTGTGGCGAATACTGCCAACATTACACTTACGTACCTGAGCAGTGGCAGGAGCCATGCAAGCTGCCAAAATGGGAGGGGAAGAAAGCAAAATGGAGAACACCACAGCCTGGGTTTCTTTTGGGTCTGCAGTCTTAGAAACAGACTTGTGTCAGATACAGAGAGAAATGGGACTATAATTCAGACATATTCTTTCTTTAGGTGAACTAATTCGCTCCACCATATTTCAAAGCATCCTCAAGACACCGATATATTGGTATATCTTCACAGGAAAAATTCTGCAGAAAGACTGACAGCTAATTTAGCAGGACTCCTTCATTACAAGTGCTTACACAGCAACTCAATTATCCGCAGACTCTCAGCTAGACTTTCAGCCACACAATGTCTGTACAACACTGGTAAACACTCTTACGTTCAATTTACAAGTAGATAAATCAAGACCTACTAGCTTGGAAGTAAAATCTGAGAGAAGCAGTAGAGCAAACAACATACCCCAGCTGGGTTCATCCCTGGTTTCTCATCACAGAAAGCCTGGACTGCACGCACTCAAACTTTTCCTACTCTTTGCTCAGCCACGAGAGCAAAGCACACCCATCTATATAAACTGGAACTCTTCGATAACGACTCTGCTTGCCAGACTAGAATTGGTAACCGAAAGGCAGCAGATAGAGGGAGACGATAAAATTAAGATACTCGGGAATGTATTTCACAGAAATTTCATGCTTCAATTCTGTTCCATCAGATATCTGAGGGAAAACATGACTTTGGGTGTGTTTGGGACTGGCTATTCATCATGCCTGAAACACATCATTTGGAAGTAAGCTGTATCAGTTCTGTACCAGTTCACCAGCCCAGCTTATTTTCTTTTTTCTTTTTTTTAACTGAGATATTCACTGTCTAATCACTGAGCTGAATTATTTCACTAATGGGTTCAGTGAAGGCAAGAACTAATGAAAGAGAAGTGCTGGGAACACATAGCGCGAAGTGAAGGCAAGGTGGAGAAACCTGAGCAGGACCCCTCCTTTCAAGAGCAGTTAGATGCTCAGCAGTTAGATGAGCAGAGGAGCTCAACTAATGTTATGCCACTTCAATGTAACTTGAATACCATTGCTGTCCCAATATGGAAAGATATTCTCTACAATTGCCTGGCACAGCCTAAGCTACATGCCTGAATTTCAGCAGCATGAACGTATGAAAACCATGTGATGGCTCATAGACCATTTCTATTGTGAATTTAAAGCAATTGTAATGTCTTAGAGTTTCTTCAGTGCTCATAACTGAATTCAAATTAAAAGCAACAGCCAAGAGACACAAGCCTAAGCATCTCTGCCTGCGGCAGAAGAATTGATATATTACCTAAAAGATAAGGTGGAACACATTGTACCTCAGGAAATGCAGTTGCTCCAAAACACATTAAGACAGTCAACAATTTGGCTTGGATGTTTACAGCATGGTACGCAAAACAAAATCATTACCGTGCCACAGTATGCAATAAAGCTGGGCTTTAACACTGACAGTAGTGCTATAGAGAGGAAAGGTACATGGCCAGCGCCTATAGTATGAAAGTTCCCGACTTGCAAGGGATTAAATGTTACAGTTTATGTGATGCGAAAAGGTCAGATTAGATTGCAAGGTTTCTTCTGGCATGAGAAAGTACTGTTTGATGCTGCCGTTTATAATCTATTACCCCTGTTCTTCATTTCTGCATCACCTATGTACACACACGACACATATGTTACAATGCCATCCTCACACACTCTGTCCACCATGGGGAGTCCTTCAGAACTGCCTGCAGAGCTCCATGTGAACAGCATAAGGAACGGAACTTGGGTATGGAAAAGAGCTCTGCTGTAAAGGCAGCTCAAGGCTTTGGCAATCGAAATAAATCTTGTACTACAAATTTGAACTTAGCTACATCTTTAGTTAACCAAAACATCTCTAATAAAATAATTAGTATTCCAGGAAAAAACTTGCTTGTTCTACTTAAAGCAACGTCAAAGAAAGCACAAATCAGGGCCTGAACAAAAATATAGTAGTGCATTTTCTATGCAGGAGAATAAAATTTGCTGCTCAATGGCACAGAATACTACTAAATTAGAGGCAAGAGGTGCATTCAAAAGTTACATCACCCATTGTTAAAACAGCCACTAGTCATATGGTATGTGAACTATTAAGTTCATGACAGCAGTATACTACTGACTGCCCCAAGAATACATTTCTCTCTCTAGGAAATACAATAAATAACTGTTCATCTCAAAGGTTTTATATGTTCTGCATGAAAAGCTAGGAGTAACCAGTACCACTGACATGTTGGTAAACTAGAGAAATCCTCCAGTAACCTACAGAAATCCTCCAATACTTCTTCAAAAAATGCCCTATTAAAGCTATCGGACTCGTTGTCACAGAATGACATGAATACAAAATTTTAAATGAGTTCAAAAAGCAACTAAAGAAATTAATGAGGGGGGGATCCATTTGGGTCTATTAAACAGGATAACACCAGATCTGGCTTAGAAAATCCCTAAGCAGAAATTGCTGGAGCCTGGAAGACTACAGGGGTGAGGACTGTTTGCTCGCCCTTGGCCCAGTACTCCTCCCTAGGCAGTTTTTACTGGTCTCTGTCAGAAGCAGGATACTGGGCTGGATAGACTTTTGGACTGACCCAGTAGACACACTCTGATACCAAGAGCTCACAAGAGATGGGCAACTCAATATTATGCTGCTCCAACATGCAAACAGCCAGATTTGGTTCTTGTATACAGAGTCTAATGAAGTCAAAGGAAAATGCGCGTCTGCTACCTAGGGCTAGAGTTCACCACAGGTGAGAACAGAAGCACACTTTAGATTTTTAAATGGCATCATCTTTTTTGCTACTACATCCAACCTATCATGCTAAAAAGATCACCAACAGAAATCAGTACATGCAGCGGGTGACAGTGTTTTGGGGCAGGCGGGGTAGGTTTTGTTATTGTTTTGGAGAAACTAAACAAATTTATTGAAGCCAAACCAAATCACAGCCCTCAACTAAAACAAAAAACCAATTTCCCTCCCTCCCCCAGGCCACATATTTTAGTCTTCTAATAAGAGGAAAAAGTCCAAATTCTCAGTCTGAATGTAACAAATGATGCTTAGAGACCACAAGATGAAGCTCCTGCTGTATTGGAAATCTTTTGCAACCAGTGCCCTGAGAAGCCACTCAGCCTGTTCTCTGCATGGTTTGACTCCCTTGAGTTGGAATCAGGACAATCCATACTGCTAGGCGTGCTGTTCTTCACTGCTCTACAGTCCAAGTCCTTGGAAGCTTATCTTCCCCATTGCTTACTGCTTTAGTGACCTTGGAAAACATAGATAAAGATAATAGAAGCAGAATACTAAACAGATTTTTGCTTTTATTATCCCACTATTGGGAAGCTGATTAAAATCACATATCCTTTCACAGACTACCCTGGGCATTAGCACTCTCAGCTCTCTTCTTACAAAAGATCACCAGGCAGGATATTAAAAGTAGCCTGAAGTATTGAGCACTCTTCACTTCCAGCACAGGTGGCCTTCTTACAGCAAATGTCATAGGGAGTTGTCTGTCTATCTCAGGAGACCTTTTTTGCTTCTTACTAAAATACAACACGAACAACATGGATTTTCATAAGAAACTGTCACTGGCCTGGCAAAGAACCAAAGAATGGTGGTGAGCGACGGCTAGTTGTATAAGTAGCTGCAACTTAAATTGCAGGATTTCAGCCAGATCGCTTGTTTATGATTGTCCCTATGAGCTGCTCCACCAGGCCACAGTGAAGACATGCATGACCTAGCTCAGTCCCCTCAACACTTTCCTGTTGAGTGGCAACACAAAGCCAAAACAACTGTGTGAGAACCACTGGAGATATCACCTCATATTTTCACGATGCCAAATTAAGGACATTTTACAAGGTCTGAAGATAGGGCCTTTAGTATTTTCCCATTATAACAGCAAGCTGCTTTCTATGTCATGCCTTCTGTAGCTACCAGCTGCTTTGACAAGAGGTAGTATCTCATAATGTCTCCTCCTACCATGTGGAAATCACAAGGCATGAACCCTGATGACACTCAACAAAAAAAAGGCTCTCCCAAATCCAGAAAGAGGTCAGACAGGGAGAATATGCTCCCAGTGTCCCTAGCCTGTACAAATCACCAGTTACAAAATCAGCGTATTTAAGAATAGATTGCAGTGGTCAACTCCCTAAGCACCTAACAGTGTTATTACATGGTCACACATCTGCTATAATATAGCAGTTTTTATTTCATACCTGTTTTGTGTAGCAATGCATATGGTGGATCACCAGGGCAATATGGTGTTTAATTGAGGATAAGAGCAGATTGCCAAATGGACATAAATAACTCACAGCAGCTGAAGCTATTTTCTCTGATACTGTCTACCTCTACACTTAGTACATCACCGCTTGTATTGAAGAATCCCCCACAAGGTTACAGAGCAACATGAGTCAGCGTCATCACTCAGAATAAAACCGGGTGAGGGTCAGCTGTTTTCCTGATGTTATTGGCCTGAAGAAGTGAAGCAGTCCTGCTTGCTGACAGTTGTTATGCAACAGAGATAACCCATCTTTCTGCAGTCATTTGTGGGTGTCAGGAGAAGCTAAGAATAAACCAGGAAAAGCCTCCAGAAAGGTCTGCTAGGAAGTGAGAGGAAAGAAACACCTCTCAAGTTACAGTATGCATACCCTCACTTTAGCTTAAAACACATGCTTATGCAACATCTACTAGATGACTGCAGGTCATAATCACATATTGCAGTCAAAATCACTGATTAACCTGTTCCTGCAGTGCTAAAACAAGCAGAGGAAAGTAGATGTTAGGAAGAATAGTTACATCCCTGTCCATATAGGATACACTAGAGTTGCTAAGCTTAGGAGAACAGGTAGGTGCCCCCTCTTGCTCATTACAGGGAGTTATGAAGCAAATTGCAGCATTTTAAATCCTGCTTATCCACAAGCTGGATAAATAAGGATTTCTTTCTCTCTTTCTGTTTTAGAATAGCTTGTCTCCAAAGAGCTGCAAAAATACGCAAGCATATCCAGCAGAGAAAGCAGGTCAGAACTGACCCCCATTCAGAAGGAGAGCTGGTCAATAAAAATAAAGAAACCTATTAGGATGTAATTGGGCACTCCTAGTCAGGAAGATACCACGGAGAAAAGAAAGGAGAGAAGAAACGTGACTGTCTAAGGATGAGCGGCCTCCCCAGCAGAGGCAGGGCAAATCTTCTGCTGTTGTGAATGAGATGCAATTCATGTCCCTCCTTGCAAACTGAGGAAGCATGCTATGATGACACCCTGGAAATTCAAAAAAGTAAACCTGTTTTTGTGCCAGCTTTAAGCTTCTTGTTTTCCTTGTTAATAAGACCAAGGAATTTCCTTGCAAGAGAAAGCTCTGTAATTCTGTAAACTTATGAAAATCTGTGAAAGCCAGGATTACTGATTATCTCCTGAATTCATGCTGAAGCTCTGGGGCAGTCTAGCAGCTAAATTAGTACTTAAACCGTACATACATGTCAGGATTCAAAAAGAACTGTTAACCCTTCTGAGAAATACAAAGCAAGTTTACTATCAAGGTCTTCAGGATAAACACAACAGTCCTGGGTTTGGTCCCACTTACTCTAAGCACAATGGAATTGCAGAAATCAAAAACTGAGACAACAAGATTAGAAACAAGCCCAGGTAATAAAGGGTCATATCAAATAAAAAGCTGACCTCTTTGTTGCATCTGAACTTTTGCAAAAGGAAAAATTTGCAATGCCTTTCAAAAGAAAATGTAACATGTAGTCTAACCCACATGCTCTCCCAAATCAAATGTCAATAATATTAATTGCACCTTTTTACATTGCCCAAAACAACTGGACCTATATGAAGTATCTAATACCGACTAGAATCAAGAACAGCAGAAGCCAAATTTGGATGAAAATATCTCTTCTGAAAGTCCCCAGGTATTGGCTTCCTGCAGTATTACCAAAATACCTATAGGTAGAGGAAGCTTTAAATTCAATGCAACAGTAAAGAGTTTCAATGAAATTTATTTCCAGGGGAAAAAAAGAAACAAGCAAACCTCTGCTCAGCATAAAAAGCAACGGTCTTCGTAATGGTGCAGAAATACTCATTCTCTTCTCTCTTTTCAAAGCAAGAGAGCTCTGTAAATGCTGAGCACATCAGTAATATCTGAACCCTCTCACTGTTCTGACTGACTTGGCCTCTCTATCGTCAGAGAGCTGGAACAAAGGAATGGTGCAAAATGAACCCAAAACTCAGTATCCCACTTCTAGGTGCTACTATTGGTTAAAAAAAAAAAAAAAAAGGCACTGGTAAGTATTTAGCTCATCCACTTTCACCAGTGGAGAAGTAACAGCTATTCTGCAGCTCAAACTCTTCAAAAGATGAGAGAAACTACTCATCCACGCTGCTGAACACAGACACAAATCAAGGGAGAGTAATGGGGTCTGACTGCGTGTCTCAGCATCATTTGGTAAGCCAGGTACAAGTCAGAAGGACACAATTTCTCTGGTAATGGGCTTATCATACCTAGGATCTGCTCTTTGGCAAAACAGAGCACTGCCAAATTCCCTGGAATTAAACCTAGACATTTCATGACTCGAAGGCAGGGCCTGTACTTTATTTGTTCTGCTCCACCCTAATAACATGGCTGGTTCTATGTATCTGGTGATAAAAAAGAAACAGGCAAACTTGTGGGTGTTATACTGAGGAAAAGGGATTAGCATTTCCAGCTTGCTTCTGTTCCCTAGAAACACTGGTTTCCTAACACCATTTTTTAGCAAAACACAGGAAACTTCATATAAGGAAGCAGCTAATGATAGGTCAACAATATCTGTAGCCTGAGAACAGGATGGGAACAGAGAAGGAACCTCTGAGTCTCACAAGCAGCAGAAATGGGCTGTGAAGACAAAGCAGCAAAAAATTTTATGTTTTGCTGGGTTTTTCCATACACCAATCCATACTGTTGCCTGGAAAAGAAAACTCAGAAAACTCTAAGTGTCCATTGTTTCCCCTTGGGTTTAATGAATGACTCCCATACCAGGTAAAAGTTTTCAGCATCACTCCAGCGAAGCACAAGGACTGGACCCACTGTTTGCAGGTTTTTGTTCCTGCTCCATATACTTCCAAAATTGTGATGCTGCCAAGAAGTAAACACTATGGTTTGTCCATATTAGCCAGGTCTATCTAAGGCTTTGGCACTTCATTTTAACCCTTGGGTTTTTGAAAGCTGAACCTCACACTGCTGCTCTATGGTTTGGTCTATACAGAAAGTAATCACACAATAAAGAATAAACTGCAAAGAGATATGGATAGAGTCTTAATATTTACAAAAAGAAGCCGGCCTCATTTTTTTAGCCATCATGTTCTAAGAAAATCTGCTGCAAATAAGAGCGAAGTCACTGCCCTGCATAGTTCAGACTAGGTGCACAACCTGCTTCAGCTTGGCTTCAGAGCATATCAGGAGTAGGACATGGGCTGTTTTGTGATGGGCATGTTTCAAATTCAAGGAATTTAACTGTTTTTTCCCCAAAATTATTATTCTACATCTGTATTTGAATCCACAAATGGTTCCTGATAGAATGACACATTGATTAGGTCATCAAAAAAACACACTCTCTGGCACTGGTAGCAGCAAGGTAGCAGCTGTTTCTAAGAGCAATTTTACACCAAGTGAAAAAGCTGCATGCTTCAAGTTAACATTTAACTACCTGACCAGGTTATCTTTTTCAGTAGCAAGAGGTGTGGAGTCAGCAGTACCCAAAGTACACAGAATGAGAGAACCTCTGCCTTTCCATTCGTTATTTAATATCCTTGATGCAACCCTTATGTTCACAATCTGTAGCTACACTGAGAAACATAAGTGATCCAAAACCTCCAAGGACCTTACTCGTTACAGAACATGCAAGAGAACTTGTTGACAACTGCAGCAGTAATATAAATCTGCTGGCACCTTCAGAGACAAACAGCTCTATATAAAATTCAGCTGGAGCTGGCTTCCTCTCCTCTTGGTCTCTGAACACTGATGTCAGGACATCCTTACCTACATCCACTGGGTGATGAGCAGGGCAGTTGGTAAATCCTGTACATGATCGCACAGAGCACACTAGTTAAGGGGCTTTTTCTCTCCTGAGAGCAGCACAAAGCAATTCTACTGCAGCATCACAGGGAGAAACGCTCCCCCAGAAACAACCTGTGCAGTTCTTCACAGCTTTTTTACTGCTAGACAGCAACCATGGATTTTTCGTGGAGATAGTTACCCTCTCCAAAATTACAAATCTTCATTATCTAAATCTACAAGCAATAATGGGCTGGTGCTGCTAAGACTTCTTTTATTTCTCTACCAGCAAGTTTTTTTCTCACAAATTTTCAGACAAATTCTAACAAATCATTGCCACCCCCACTAGGAAAGGAAAGCCAAATGTTTTCCTTAAGCAGACCATGCATAACTGCCTCTGTAGCCTCTTTAACGCCCTTTCTGGAATAAATATCTTTTTAAAGTTCGTTCTTTGGTGGACTTTTCCAAATACTAAGAATTTCTCAAAAAACAAGATAAGACTCTGCCTTTCGAAACACTCACTGGTTACCTCTGCTGCCAATGCCAGCCCATTCATCACTGATTCTTGTCCTACCTGCTCTTGAGAAGTCTCTCTCAAACTCTGGCCACTGGGATCTGCTGCTCTTCAAATCTCTACCGAATCAAGGACTCGTTGTACAAAACTAGCAACCACACAGAGTGCTGGGGCAAAAATCATTCCATCTCTACCTGCATCAGGAGAGAGGATGTGCTGCAGCAGTCTGAGACTTCACAAGCCTCCCGCCACCTGTGAGACCCCCCTGGGGTCTTGTCCTTGCAATGCAGGCCTCTGTCTCCCTGCCACAGCATTGCTCAAAACATCCTCCAAGATTGGTACCTGCCAGTTGTAGTCTGTAAACTTCAAAACAGTTTTCTGGATTTTAAGGGACATGGGTAGTACAATGAAAATCAAGAGGCTTAAAGAATATGAAGAGGAGATAAACCGTCCTCACTATATTTTTTTAGACTGAGTCTACAGGAGCTTTTATGAAGCTAGTGAAAATCTTCTAGATGAACCTTTAGAGCTCACAAATTTAAAATTCTTTTTTTCTGCTCTCTGCTCACTAATATTGCTGAAAAAACAATGCTGAAAATTGTGGCCAGCAATGTAATCCAGCCTGTGAAAAGCACCAGAAATGCTTCTATGGGTACAAGTAACAGCACAGCTCCTCAAGGCACATCACTTCTCCTTGCATTTTTCCACATTTTTAATTTAAATATGCAGTAGCCTTTATTGCATGAAACCAAGATGGCATGACATTAGATGTGATATGTGTGCTGTGCCTGGACTAACTCACTGTGAACTACAGGAAAAAGTGGTGCCTTGAGATTCCCCAACTTTGAAATGGGGCAACTCGTGTTTCTTGTCTCCCTACTCCCAGGTTCAAGGGAATCATAGAATCGTTAAGGTTGGAAAAGACCTCTGAGATCATCAAGTCCAGCTGTCAACCCAGCACGATCATGCCTACTAAACCATGTCCCGAAGTGCCACTGCTTTTTGAATA
>Ga0181612_109899_pt1 | contig 10255 bp, 5 predicted proteins | sample HoacroProtozoa21_FD_119630 | JGI IMG/M metagenome (GOLD analysis project Ga0181612, IMG submission 119630) | Hoatzin crop microbial communities from Cojedes, Venezuel. Combined Assembly of Gp0051906, Gp0051904, Gp0051908 | reverse complement strand
GTGTTAGGTTAATGGTTGGACTCAAAGGTCTTTTCCAACCTAAATGATTCCATGATTCTATAATTCTATGATTCTTTACATGACAGCCCTTGTAGCTGATGGGGTTTGACCTAAACCTCTCACTCATTGCCCAGGAGGTGCAGGGAGCACCAGTACCTTAATAACGGATCAGGCGATGGTCGGACTACTCAGGGGAGGGAACAGGAGAGCCGCTAGCATGGTCCATTTAGCAGTCTGTTCAATATGTGTATTTCCATACACTTCTAAATCTGACCTAACTTCTTGTTCCACCAAGTTCTTAAGAAAGTAATTATGAATCATTCAGTTAGATGAAGTCATTAGCAAGCATCCAGAAAGGAAGAGAGACTAGAGTTCTTTGTGCATTACCTCAGCTATGGCTCCCAGCCATGGGTGGGGAAAACCACTTCTGCAAGGGAGCTGGGACTCATGTAAGGGGCTACTGGAGGGTCCTCACCACACCTGCTCGTAGCTCATCCGTCAAGAAGCCCCTGGGATACCCACCGTATGATGCGGACATGTTCTTGATATCCCCTGTCCCTTTGAGGTAGGTCAGGCAGCGCATGCTTCATTTTGGCACTTTCCAGTGGATTTCACAGCCTGGATCCTTCATTGAGCCAGCTCTGAGTTTCTGGATGCCTCAAACTGCAAAGCTCTCAGACTCTACAGTGTGCTATACGTGCTGTTGATTGATTTAGAAATAGGAGCATACACACAGGAGGTGCAACAGCTTGTGTTATAAAAAGCTCATTATGTGCAAAATATTTGATTTATGAAATTCACTAAAACATCCTACTGTTTTGTGTTCACTTGTCACTGGCATATTAGTGCAACAGACTGGAGTCACAGGAATAAATGATAATAAACACCTACAAATCTGTAAAACAAAGCAAAACAAAAAACCAAGGCAAAACGTATCATATACAAAGCTTTCTGGCAGCTGTTGAGAGTTGAGTGAAACAGCCTGATCCAATGAAACACTCAAATATTGGATGCTGCCCTTATACAGATTTCAGATATATAGGCCCAATATTACGCTTCTAAAAAATCACACTCAATTGCTCATCCAGGCTGCAGATTTCTCAATTTTATTTTTCTTATTTTGTTTTTTTAATTTTGCTTCAACATTGGGGAATTATTCAGCAGCATGCCTTTTTGTGTTCCCAGACCTACCTTGCTCGTATAACTTGCGCAGATTTCCCTCTGTGTGCCATTGTGCCTACATGATTTATCTTCAAATATTTTTTTATGAATGTATGCTGCTCATGGTTATTTATTTATTTATTAGTTAGATTGAGAGTAACATCTAGACTGAATATTTTCCTCTACAAATTTTTACATTTTCTATGCAGTTTGTTACATGTCCCTTTTTACTGATATTTTCAATAGCTCACATTTTTTCTCATTTATTAAATTGAGCAATGTATAGTACAAGTAGATAATTGTTTTCTTGGTCTGCAGATTTCAGTAGCCATTCTACTGTACTCTTTGCACACAGGTTGTTGTTGGCTTCTCTTAGTTCATTTCTCTAGCCCTCACAGTTGCATTACTTTTTTGTATTATGGCCATTCAACCCCCTCTGATTTCTTAACATTATTTGACGAGCATTAAATTTATAGGGGTATTTCCTGCCCTTATTTTCCTCCTGTAAGTTCCAATTGCTTCTTTTAACTTGCTGCATGTCTGATACTTTTCCGTCTCCATAATCATGTTTTATTTTGTTGTTGTTTTTTTTCTGAACACGGCAATTTCTCTGTAAAAGCAGTGAAAATTTTAGCCTATTATTTAAATCAAAACAACAGAAATAAAAATTAAAATGTGTAAGGAGAATTTTAAGTGTTTGTATTTTTTCAGTGTCACTATGGATATGCTTAAAGATACAGATTTTGAACTGGGTCCGTATTTTCATTAGAAAGGATTCACACTTTCAGTTGTGGTCCTCCTCTGTTCAGATATTGATATCATGTTAACATCAAAGTATTTTACAGAATGTTGCACATCATTTCTGTCTTGCCATCTATATCTTTTTTTCAAAGAATATTTCGTAAGACTAGAAACAAAGTTAGGGAAACAGTAAGTATCCTAAATTCTAAGTTAGATCTGCACAGCAGTTTTTGCTTTTCAGATAATATTTTAGTTGCAAAATATCATTGCTTCCACATCAGGATATCATGTAGAAGGCCACTACTTTAAAGGAAATTGTTACTGTGCCATTAGTATGCCATGATTTTCCATCACCAGCTATATTGCAGAAAGCCAGCCAAAAAATTAGTTAAAAATACAGCAGAATTTCAATGTTTCTATTCCCTTTAACAAGTACTAATGTTTATTATTAAGCTGAGTAGCATTTATTCCAATTTTGCTAAAAAAAGCAGTGCATACATTATAAATGCAGACCTAATCTCAGTTTAAATACTGAAGACATTCAGTTTTGCACATACACTGAAAAACTGCGGACATATTAAGCCATTTAAATGCTAGCCCATGAGACAAATGTTTTGGGGACTGTGCCAAACACACAGGGACAGAACCCTCGAGCGCACCGGCTGCTGTGGCCATGGCTGCAGTGGGTTTTGGCAGGCAGATGGGGAGGTCATGAGGAAGAGAAGAGAGGTGGAGAGACCACACCACAAACAGGGAGATGCAGGCACCGGGGCAAGAATTTGAGATGGGAGATGATACACTGGTTCTCACATTCAGCATGTGGGACTAGGTAGTCTCAAGCGAAAAATCTGTGTTTATCCAGGCATGCTCCCAATACAATGACTTCTGATGAATGTGACTTGGAATGAGCTCTGCTAAAATGCGTAACTAGCACTGAGCGGTGCCGTGTGGACCTGGATTTCGTGTTTCACTGGATCCATTACCCCTAAAAGCCAGACCTTTGCTGAATACACAGTATTTTCTTGACAGGTGCGGAATTCAGTTTTGGAAGACAAAAATAACAGCGAATGTTAAAGCTGGACAAAATCTATGCTATAGTACAATCTGCTGCATAAAAGAAGATGTAAGTCATAAAAAAGAACTTTACTACATTACCCATGAACTCTGCATGAAACCTGTTTCTGAGATAGTGTTTTCTTTTCATCTAGCTAACTAATCTTTGTTAAAAATCGTGGGTAACAGTAAGTTCACTGTATTTTTTGCTATGTGTCAGCATGAAAACTTTTGAGATAAAATGTAATTCCTTTCATTTCACTTTGGCTCAGAAGAACCACAAAATTTGAAACATTTAGATATTTCTTAGAAAAGACAGAGCAGACATTATATCAGCTCTGGGATGATGGGAACCATGACTAGGTGAAAAAAGTCGGATAGAAACTTACAGTTATTACATACTTGGTTTCTGAAAGGCAGGATTTTCTTCAAAAGAAAAACTATGATCCAAGATATGACCCTTCTACTATAAAGCCAAACACATTATTTTATACTACATTAATATCTACTACTGAGATTGTAAAAATTTTGATTGTAAAGGCAGTACTGCTAAAATAATCCCCATTTCTGTTATTTTAATTTTACTCTGGCAGTGTTTGTCAGAAAGCAATGCAATTTGTGGTGAAATCAAGTTGGCCAGTGCATAATTGAATGCTTGTTTAAGATTTAGGTTGATGTGCAGTTTGACTCCAGTCTCCAATGTGGCCATATTCACAGTTAAAGCATGGAAAATGTAGTCAGCTTCTATTTTACAACAAAACAAGGAATATAGCTACAAAAATAATAGTTCCATCATGATTTCATAATAAAATTTAATTTCAAAAAATTAAAAAGTATGTTACAATTTAGAGCTCACCAAAAATTTGGTTTTCCATCCAGCTTTTAAATATAGATTATACTAAAATAAAAGCTTATAAGACATCAAGACAAATTTTCCTCTGAATGAGAGTGAAGAAAATTAGGTCTCTGAATCCACTACTGAACATTGGATGTAGTTTTAATAGTGGTTGAATACTCTTTTCCAGATTTCAAGTATGAACACTCGATAATAATAACTCTAATTTCCCAGGAACTCTACCTTAAATTTTGGATTCAGGTAAGATGTGTTTATTTTTTCTGGGCACATACATACACATGCTTAAAAACATATGCTCAAGAGTAATAAATAAAGTGAAATATATACGTTATCAGTGGGAAGCTGGGAGTTATGATATGTGATAAATGTCTAATTGCATAGCTGTTAAGCATCACAGTCTGAATTGTCCTCTTGAGAGACCAGTGTTTTCTTCCAAGCCCGGGTTAGGACTAGAAAATGTTTCAGCTAGTCATATGATGGCGTCACTCGGTAACCGTGGTTGGTATTTTTACACCTTATGCCCTTAATGCTGGTTTGCCTTTCATCTTGGTGAATCTAAGGAGGTGAACTTTCCTGCAACAACTTTTGATGTATAAATAATCTTCAGTAAATAATTTTTGCATGGATTTGTTGACAGTGATGATATTGTTGCATTTATTAGGGTATATATTACAGACTGTAAAATAAAAGGTTGTTACTGTCTTTGGAAATGGAGATACCTGGGTAGTTTCCATGCTGCACGGAGAGGAGCTGCTGGCAGAGAGTGCCATGAGAGAAGTCCAGCACTCAGTTTACGCTTTAGCTTCTCAATGCAGTTGCTCAGCAAATTAACTATTCCTACTCCACATGAGTTACGCATTGCTGTGTCTGTCACGGAGTTACTACAGACAGGGAGAGGAAGCATTGTTCAAAAAGGAGGAGTTAAAGTGAGAGGCAGTCTGCTGGTGAGAGCCCACCATCCCTGTGTGAAAGGTAGCCTCAAGGAAAGGCAAGGCACAAGTAGCACAGGGAGGCTTTGACACTAATCTGATATTAGCTATGGTTTTCCTCTGGCAGAGCTGTTTTATTGAACTAGCAGATTTTTCCCCCTTTTTCTTTATCTATCCTTTAAATCATATGCAGGAGTTATAGTCTTCATTTTGCCAAAGACTATGTCTTTGGAAAAAAATACAAAATTTGAAGAAATTTAATATCATTTAAACATGATTTTCCTGAGGGAAAAAGTGCTACAAGATAATTAGCAGCAGACTGCCTTGAGAATCCTACAATTGATTTTGCATTTTGTTTGTTTGCTTTTCAAAGCTGGCAAAGCTCACAGAATAAAGAAATGGTGACACAGTTCATTCAATATCAATCAAAACTCGGGATGGCTGAAAACCCTCTCGAAGTAGTGTGAAAGTTCAGACTGGGAAATGAACTGACTCACAATAACATTCATGTAATGCCAGACAAACCTGGTAAGAAATAAAATGAGTTTGTGAAAGGGAGGAGATTACAGTTCCACTGGGTAAATAAATAAGATTTTCCTAGATGGAATATTATTCTCAGTGCTAGCCACGACATCTTGTGTAATACTGGCAGAGATACTAAGGCATGTGACACTGCAGTGAAAGTCTAAAGTGGTTTCTTAGACTTTTTTAGGTGAAGGAGATATTCAAGAGATTGGACCTGTTTCCTGTTAGCATAGGTACATCAGGTGAGACTGAAGAAAAACACATGAAACCTTCTGGAAGAGGTAACAAATATATTTATTCCCTCTTGCATTACAGCAGTAATGGGCTTCCAATGAATCTGAGAACAAATGGTTTGAAAGTAATTTAAAAATACATAATCAACCCACAGAACTGTGGGCCAGAACGTTAAGAGCATAAAACCATCAGGCTTTAAAATGTAAGTCAATTCCTTGGTGACCAGAGCCAGGGCAAAGTTCTCAATGGGTTCATGCGTCTCTGATTGCCTGTTGTGTTTTTGTCAGATGCACCCGTAGCTGGCCTCTCTTAAAGACAAGATGCAGTATCACTGGTCTGATATGGGATGAGAAAATCTATGCTCCACTGTTTTCTTAAGAGGAAGAAATTGTCCATTAACACATAGGAATCTGCTTTTGAAACACTTGTTGCCAGAATGAACTTTTAAGACCTCCAGTAGCTGTTCCAAAGGCAGGAGTTCTCCACTTAATGTGAAACAGGTGTCAGAAAATATGGCCAGCTAAAGCAAAGGAAGAGCAGAATCACCGAGATGAGCGGAACAGATAGTAGGATCCAATTATCTTGTTGCTTTCAATAAGGAATGTTGGGATAAATTAAGTACACAATGGAAATTCAGATCTCAAAATACATGTGAGATCTAAAGTGCTTTCAGCTGTCCAAAACTGCTAATTTCATGGGAATTACAAGAGAGAAATTCTAAATTGAAAAATCACAGCATCATGTGTTTAAGACTTCACAGTATGTATTGCCTCGGAAGGTATGAAATTTCTTCATGTTTTTAGTATTGCTTCTTGTGAATGTTTGGTTTGTTTTTTTTTTATTTTTCAGATTGGCAGTGAAGTTCTTTATAAATCAACACTACGAGCGGAACTGTTCCCCCACAGTCGGCAGCATGGAGACGAGTATAATCTTTGCCTTGCTCTTCTCTTGCTCTCTCTTTTGAATACATTTTTTGGCTTGCAGTTCATCCTTTCCTATTTGAAACAAACTTTTAAGATTTCTCAAGCACTGCTGTGGAGACTGATCCTGACACCAACAGAAGCCAAAGTAAAGAATTGCATTGACCTCAGTAAATTCTGGATTAGCCATACAATACACTGTCAAAAACTTCTTTCTTTTTGTACAGGCCTGCAACTGCTTTGCTACCATTTGAACAATATCAATGTGGAAATATTTTGCAAAGAAGTAGCAGAGAGTGTAGAAGGTCTTGTAGGAGTATCCCTTTAAAAAAAAAGTAAGAAGAAGGTAGTGAACAGGTTATTATAGCAGCTGCTTTCTATATTGTTACATTTAGTGACTGGATGTGTAGTAGCTTAACAGAAAGGAGAATGATTTTGCTTCGAAATTTCTTCTCCTACATAATTATATCTAGAGAATGGGAAATTTTGAAATTGTGAGAAGATGTGTTTTTTATGCAAACATGTCACATAAACGTTGTGTGTTATAATTGTTTAAGTCCATTGTAATTTCCTTGACCTTTTTCAGGAGAGAAGATCAAGCTAAAAAAGAAAACTACGGACAAGACAGAAAGATCCAACTGTAGTACAAGCTCCCCTGCTTTTGGCAAGTTTTCCAACACAGAACCCAAGGGATTGATCCCAGCCAGAAGAACACTTTGGCAAACAGGACTCTTAAATAGCAGACACATCTGCCATGAAATTTTGGCTGTTGATAAGCCAGAGAGACCTGGTAAAGGACCAAGTAATTTTAATGTCTGCTGAAAGACATATATTTCTGAGCTGGTTTGGGATTTAGGGTGTTTCACAGTCAAACTGATGATCTAACAATGAGGATGTACGAGAGACAGAGATTTCCAGCATTACTGTAACTTACCAAACATTGCAGTATAATTATTAATAAAACAAAGCACCGTGATGACTTGTGAAGGAATGTGGTCTCAGTTACCATAACACCCTGGGGTCATTTAAAGAACACAGTATTATTCAATATTCGTGTGGAAAAAATTCCAAAGTATTACAATTGCTTATTTTTCAACAGCTACATGTGCTACATAATTTCTTCACAATGCTTATTTTGCTCTAGAGGTAAAGTCTATGTATTATGTTATAATTCACTAGTACCCTGCACCTTAAAAATCAAGCTCTTGCCAATCATTTATGAACCACACTCCCTAGCCTCAAAATACATACTAGGAGGAAGTGTTATTGTCTCTATTTTTCATGGAAGTTAGAGTGAAATATTCATGATTACCCACAAGAACACTGTTGTCGTGATGAACTTAGTGCATGAGTCATCTTTCTGTTGAACGTGCTGTACCTAAAGTAATGGAGTTTTAACTCCTGCCTGGGGGGGTCTCACTGGAGTATAGCAATAGTTGCAGCAGAAATCTGTAGCAGAAACAGACATACAGAACTTGGGATTTCCAGGATCCAGTGTTTCCTTGAACAAGATGACCCATCTTCAGTTTACTGGATAGTTAGTCAGGCCTGTTTAATTTTTAAATATAAAAGTACAGTTCTTTCTTGGAAGGTATCTTGAGGTTAGATGGTAGCAGTTGTTGCAGGAGAGGCAGACACACCCTTTTAAAACTGCTGTTCATTACTTTGCTGGAAAAAGCTCAGTATGGCATAGAGCTGTGAGTCAAAGGATGCTCCATTCTGACCACACTTCTGTCGTTCTCTGTAGTAAATAGAATAAAAGCTTGGATGCCCAGGGCATTTTTGCTTAGGTGAACTGTGTCAGATAGATTTGTAAAGAGATACATTTCACCTGGGTTTCATTAGCAGAATGAAAAGGTAGCTTATCCAGCTTCCCTGCTGGGAAGGGCAGAGCTAGCGCAGAAGGCCACCCTGCAGTTTCTGCCCACAATTTCTTGGCCATTTTTTTTGGTAAACACTCATTTTTGGAGTGGTTTCATCACTCAGTAGGTTTCTCTCACTAATGAGGGAGTCTTAATAGGCAGGAAATCTAGAAAAAGAAATAAACCATGTGCTCTAGCATTCAGTCAAGGTGAAGGGACCTCTAGCCATGAGAAAGAAGGACCTGCTCTTGCCTGGCTTTTTTTGCTGTATCCGGGACCTTAGTTATTTCTAGGGGATTTTGTTCCATGGGTGTTTGAAAGGAAATTACTTTTTGCATGCTTAGGAAAGTCTTGCTCTTGACCAAGTATAACTTTGTCAAGGCATATTAAGAAATAAATAACATACCAGGTTGTAATTATGGACTTTTGAAAATTAAGGCAGATTTCAAGTAGTGTTATCCTGGTGGTGGAAGATGGGAGAGCTGAAGAGAGGTGTTCAAAGGGATCAACTATTTGGGCAAATCCTGTTTACTCCTGTAGGATTACACATTTAAGTATTCTGGAGAAAATTTTGTTTCCTGAAGAAATAGGTAAGTTACAGGTATTTAACCAGCTTGACATCGAAGACACCTTTTTGGCTCTACATCTACGACCACTATTAAATGCTTTTCCCCATTCCCAGGTACGGAAGATTTGTACTTTAGTCTCAGGTAGATACACTGTCGCCTATCCACAATAAATTTGCAGAAAATGCTGGAAGATTACAAAATGGAGTTTCTATCACCTTCACAACTAAAATAACTGTAATAGTCCCTTTGAGATTCTGTAGCTGCTGTATACCTCTAAGCTTCTAACACAGTACTTAAAAAGGAGGCTTTGAAACACGGTCATTGCTTTGCAGAAAGCACTATAATCATGCTCTGGAAAAATAAAAACCTGGCCTTGGCCATTACCTTTGACCACCCCCCAAAGTGGTGCAGCAGACAAAACTACCAGACTTCCTTCCCTCTGTCACACTCACGTGAGAAACTAGCTCAAGGAAAAAGATGCAAGAGCATTACACCCCTTGGTGTTTTATAAGCTGTCTTTCTGATGCGATATTTCTGCAGCCATCAAGGATTTCACAGACAGTGCTACATGCCATGCATTGGCTGCCAGAATTCTCTGAAGTATTTGCAGGGGCAAGGGCTCCTTTCTGAAAGAACAGCCCCAAACATCTGATGTATAAGTTTGTTCATGCATTTGGTAGTCAGTGTTTTTCTACAATGTCTTGAAGGCTATTCATTAAAACACAACTATGTTTTACAGAAACAGCATTAATGGAGTAATAAAAGTGGAATATGTGCTCAATGGCCTCATAGGTATTTATTGACCCAATTGTCAGTGCTGTTTTCCAAAAGAAGTCAGTTGAAATGCTGCTGGAGCTGCTGCAGTCCATCTGGTGAGTGGGGAGTTTCAGAAAAACACTGCCATTCACTGCCAAGATGAGTAGATGCGGTATTTCAGTGTAAGTAATAAAGTCATGCCTGAGCAGTTCCTCTGGGCTATTTTATCAACGTGATAATGTTCACCTGACTGAAATGGGGCAGATGCACTTAATGAGGATCTTCATGAGGCACTGGACTTGTGCCTGTCAGGAGGATTAAGTCAAAGAAAAGAACTTCAGCAGATGGCGGACCTGTGCTTTGGCAGAGGATCATTACAAATTTTAAGCAGGACAGAAAGGGCCCAGCAGCCATTTCAAGCTCTGGGAAAAAGAACCGCAAGTAGAAAACACTTGCATTTTATTTGGCTCTCAGCTGCTTGGAGGAGGCTGTATGATGGAATGAGCAGGAGAATGAGAAACAATAAAAACAGTTGTGTTTTAATGAATAGCCTTCAAGACATTGTAGAAAAACACTGACTACCAAATGCATGAACAAACTTATACATCAGATGTTTGGGGCTGTTCTTTCAGAAAGGAGCCCTTGCCCC
>Ga0181612_177994_pt1 | contig 10256 bp, 4 predicted proteins | sample HoacroProtozoa21_FD_119630 | JGI IMG/M metagenome (GOLD analysis project Ga0181612, IMG submission 119630) | Hoatzin crop microbial communities from Cojedes, Venezuel. Combined Assembly of Gp0051906, Gp0051904, Gp0051908 | reverse complement strand
GCGGCCCGGGCCGTGGCCACCCCCCCCCCCCCACGCGGCGGCCGGGTTCGTGGTCCGGTGCGCGGTTCCCGGGGGCGCGGGGCGGGGTGGGCAGCGCTCGTCCCAGTTCCTGTAATCCGGGACACGGCGCGGGGAGGTGGGAGCCCGTCCCCGCAGGGCCGGCGCCTCCTGCCCTCGGCTCCGCCGGGGCTCGGCTTCAGGTGCGGCGTCCCCGGCCGCTGACAGCGGCTCCGCTGCCGGGACGGGGCGGCGGGTCTCGGCCCTCCCGGAGCCGTGTTCGCTGCCGCAGCGACGGGAGCGGATCCCTGAGGGGAGCGGGCGGCCCTGCCCTCCGGCTCCCGCACGGACTGAGGGCTTGTGGCTTCTTGGTTCCAGGAACAGCGTTAGAAGAAAGTTTCAAGGAATACGGAAGAAACCGGGAAGCCATGCGACTTTGCCGAGAAGGTGAGTGCCGTTCGTTCTTGAAGAAAAGCGTAAGGAGAAGTTCTCCGGCTCGTAACTGGTTACGAGAGGACGTGCATGGGAAAGAGAAACGAAACTTATCTCCAGTCCTGTTGCTTTGGAGATGGGACTTGCGGCCTGTCAGTGTGTGGTGTTGTGAGCATTATTATTGAATTAATATATAATCTCCAAACTGCAAGGTAGGGCATAGGTTACTTACTGTCTTTATGGTGTTTCTAGCTGGATTTTTTTTTTTGAGACCATAATTAGTCCGAAGGAGGCTGTGTGAGCAGCACTGACAATGTCTTCTCATGAGCTGAAAGATTTTGATTCTTAATATAATCCATGTCAGTAATTGAACACTGATCCCATTCTCCGTCATGTCAGTGTGTTGTGTTTATTTCTTGGTGTCCTGCTAAACGAGAGTGACCTTTCACCTGTGATTAGCAAAAGCCCATTAACAGCCCAGTTCATTTCAGGAGTAACAATGATACTTGAAGTTGTAAGCAAATAATGAATGAAAGCTATGGATTACTGGTAACTTTGTAACAGAATGTGGAGTCTGATTTTTGATGTTCAATTTTTTTTGTTTGTTTCCTTGTTTTTTAGTTGAAAAACAAAAAATTGTTTTTCCACTTTAACAATTGTTTTATAGCAGAGAAGTGTTCTAAAACTTTCTTAGTGTTGTCGGCGCTAACTTGGTTCCGTCAGTCTCTCTGAGCAAAGTGTGCCGTAGAATAGGCCTCGTTGTTTTAAATACTAGATCAGCTAGACCCGAGTCACTTGTGTGACACTGTTAGAAGGGGAAGATGGAGTTTGTAAACCTCGTTTGCGATCACAGAGGTAGGATTTGCCAGGGACCTGAGGAGATGATCTGATTCAGCACTTGCCTACTTGTGAGCTACAAACAGCAAATGAAAACTAAAGCAGAGTGGCATGGGCTCGTGAGATTGGGAGGCAGTAATCCATACTGCGGCTGAATCAAAATATTTATTGTAGAATTCCTGGTGTTGCTAAAATTTGGAAAAAATAATGTTCTAGGACCAGAGTCAGTGGTCACTGACCTGTAAGAGAGATTGTAATGGACAGCTGTGCTGCGGCATGCGGAGTCACTTGTGCCATTTTGCCATCTTCTAAGTGTATGTGTAAGTTCTTAGGCATTCAGAAAATCGCTTTATTACTTCCTTGCCGAGTTCCAATCTAGCAGCTGTGTTGGATATTTAATTTATTTTTCCGAATAGGCAAATCATTGAAGTGCTAAAACAGCATTTATAACAATAAGCATACACACTACCCTGGTAAAGATTTTACTAATAAGGATTTTCAAACATTCTTGTTTCTACCTCTTAAAATGCAAGCATCTAAGGTTCCCAGATTTTAAAGATTAGCTGGCAGAGTGAAGAATAATCTTTTTTTCTTCAGCCCCCCCAATCCCCCGGAGAGAGATCATGAATCTGTTTTCTGCATAGGCTGACCGCACTGATTCCAATCGTGTGAATGATTTGTAGGGTTATGGGTTGAAGGAAGTTCATAAAACACTTTGAGAATTAAAAGTGAAATGTAGTAGCTCTGTCAGGCTTCCAGAAGTCTTATCTATTTTGGTTGCTTTATGACATACGAATGAGACACTGACTTGTATACGTATAGCTAATCGGTAGGGAGCTTGGCCTACTGCAGAATAAGGCAAAAGCAAAAGTAGTATTAGTTAAGTTAGTACTTAGAGAACTAGGGGGGCTGCAAAAAATGCCAGCAGATGTATGGATTGTGTTGTCAAATAAAGTTTCGAGAATGCTGTAACTAATTCCTTTTTCCAGGAAGAGTTTTGCATTCAAAATTGAGGAACAAATGTTTATTTAATAACTGGACTGTCTAAACCATGGATCTTAACACGGAAAGGTGAACCAATGGTAAAGATTCGGTCAAACCGACTCTAACCTCAAGATTTTTGTCATGGTGCCACACGATATTTTAAATACGACGAACAACAGAACTTGTGTAAGAAACTTATTTCTCTGCAGATTGGGAGTCGACTCAGAGGCCCAACTTCACAAAAGAGTTTCAAGGTTATTTAAGCTAATTTAACCTTGCATTGCAACTCTTCCAGTTTGCATAAAAGAATTAAATATTCATGGCCTGGAGAGGGAGCGAAGGAGGGAACACGACTTTACAGCCCGCTTATTAGAATTGGGTTCAAAACCAAGAGCTGTTTGCTGTATTTGACAATTGTCAGCTTTCAGGCCAGGCTCCCGCTGGCCTGTGTACCCGCTGGGTTGTGGGTTGTAGTTGTTTCCTTCCCCACGTGCTGTCTCTCTGTGTCATCTAGTGGGAATAGCTTCATCATCAGCCTGGCTGGTGGTGCAAGGTGGATTTCAGGCTCGTGGGCGCTTGAGGCTGGATCTCCGGGATGAAGAGTGAGCGTTCCCGTGGTTGTAACACTGTGTTAAAAAGGGGATTAACGTTACCACCTTCTCCTTTTGTTATGCTTTAATGGAAAAGAATGCCTGTTGTTGTTTTAAAGGAATAAAGGACATAAATGTGTAATTCCAGGACAGGATTTCAGACACACCTTTGTCACTGGCATTTCCTATTTGCTGATCAGGCAGCTCCTCTCACGTCGCGCTGGTGGTTGTGAAGCCTGATGAGTCCTTAATACCTGTCAGCGATGCTAGTTCCACGGAGGGATCAGGAAACTAAAATTAGTTCATAGTCGCAAATGCTTTTTTCTGTATCTAGCCGCCCTTGACATAACCAAGCTCACATCAAAGTCAGAACTAGAAATTGAATTTGGGCTTCCCAAACTCCTAATGTTTGTGTCTCAGAATTCCCTGTTTCTTTTTCACAGTTCTTATATGCTTTCTGTTCTGCTGATCCATAATATGCAGTCATTGCTGCTGGGATCCTCGCAGACCTTCACCAAAGCGAAAAACTCGCTGGATGCTTCCCTACAAGTTGCTTTTTGAGGTAGTAATGGTCCACACTGAGCCTTGATGTAGAAATCAGAGCTGCAAGGTTAACGTATGGGCTCAGTAGACCTGGCTCGCTTTTGGTAGAGAAAATCTCTAGCAGACGGAAATGAGAAAGGAGCATCCTTCATCATGGGAAAATTTTACTTTAGAGCACCCTTTAAAATTTAGTTTGACTTTGTACACTGAAGTGTTGTGATGAGCAATGCTATCAATGTAAGAGCACGTTAGAAGCAATTGTACTTCAGTTATTTTCATCTGTAGCTCACATGACAGAATCTTTTGGCTCATGCAGTCGCTTAATTACTTACTGCTTGTGAACCAGCTAGAGGTGTGATTCCCCTGCCACACAGCTCTTGCTGTGGTGAAGCAAGTATAGCGTGTGCCATTGTAATCTGTAAACGCGTTCTAAAACAGCGAGGCAGGGAATCTGGTCCTCTTCATTTTTCTTATATTTCAAAGTGAAACTTTGCTGAAGTGCATGTTTCAAACTTGTGTGATACGGGGAGCGTGTGCCATCGGTCACAGCCAGCGTACTCACATACACTCGGTTCATCTCGGAGATGCAGCAGGTCTCAAAAGGAGGTTGATGTGTCTGTGCAGTATCTGATCCTTTTTCACCTGAAGAAAATGATTCTTAGTGTCAAACTTTGTAATCAGTGCTTGAAATATTTCAGCAAACAGGGTGGTTTTTCAGGAGATTCTTGCTAGCCTGTGTTGAATTCAGTTTGCTTTTAAAAAAATTTCTAGCCCGTTATTGTTGCGAAGATGATACCCAAGTAGAATTGTGTTTGTAAGCGTAGAGTTCATTTGTGGGAACTTTGACAGGCTTCAGCAAAGTGAACTTTTGCTTATTGCAAAGTTTAACAACAGGTAGGCTCGTTTCGCTCTGCAGAAGAGAAGCTCCAAGTAGAAACGGTGAGGCCTAAAGTTGTTCATTGGGACTGCGAGCTTAACCCTCCGTCGCCCCCCGAGAAACTCTGACTCTTTCCACAGTAGATTTCCAGTTGCTACCAGTTATCATGTATGTTGTTTTAAATACCCCCCCCCCCAAAAATAAATAAAAAAAACCCCAAACCAGCACCACCCCCAGGGCTGTATTGGGGAGGCAGAGGAGGAATCTGTCTGCCCTAACATTCTGTGATTCTGCTCTTAACAAAGATCATCATTACTTGCAGTAATGCTTGTTAATGTGTGCAACCCTTTTGAGGTGGTTGGGGTGAAAATCTGTTAGATTCTTATATTGACTTGTGAAATAATTTTGAAATATGTATAATAACAAAAATGCAAAGGAGCCTATAGCAACTCGGAATGGAAAATAAAACATTAAAGTGTGGAGAACAGAAGAGATATTTGGTTAGACAATTTCAAATGGTTTGAGTGTTTGGTTTAGTAGTATGTTCAGTGCATGTTGAAACCATGGGATGTCTTTACTAGAGCTTAAGCACCTCAGTCTTTCAGGTGCATGTGCAGGCCCCCCCCCCCCTTTTGATTTTAGCCTTTGAGAGGTGAATCCCTTGGTGTTGCCTGTTTCAAGCACTTCACTACCACTGTCACCACGTTCATAGCTAACTGGTGACAAAGTATAGGAGGACAGAACATTTTTAACTGGGGTCTTGAGATAGATTTGATCAATTGTCATTGGTTAAGATTGTTGAATCTTGGCTAACAAGAGGTCTTTGCCACCCTACAGCATCCATACAGTCTTGCCAGGGATTTGTTCTGTTTGTACTCGGTGCTTCTGAGAATCCAGAGGAAGTTTCTGATCGCCGTTTGTACAAAACTGAGCTATTTTGGATGATGAACTGAGCTATTTCGGCCCTCTGGATGATCATGGAGGGAGGTGTAGAGGAGACAATTACTTTATCATAGGTTGAGGTTAGCTGAGCGATGGTCACCGATGCATTAGATGTGCTTGGAGGTATCGCAGGTCAGAGATGATGCTGGCTGTGTGGTGATGTAGCGTGGTACCATTCTTACAGTTGTGATACTATACTGGTTTTAATAAAGTAGTGTTGAATTTTCTGTGGGAAAGCAGATCATCGGGTTTTGATAGGCACCTTCAGAAGACACTCCAGAAGACATTATGACTGTAGGAATCTGTCAGGAGAGCAGGCGGGAGCAAATTCCGTTCAGCATCGTGTCACCTGATAGCAGTTGAACTTCTGGTCTTGGACAGTTAATGTGTCCGGCGGGGGGGAGGAAGAGACTCCATGAACCGCTGGGGCATACAGCAGAATCTTTGAGATGTAATTATATTAATTGTTATTAATGGAAGTTACCAGAACTGTGAGCATGGTGAGAGCTGTGCCATGAACCCTTGTTCGTCTTGAGCCTGTGCTGGGCAAGGTTTGGTGATGAAATCCAGGACCAGGCCAGGAGGGCTCACTAGAAGCATCTTTATCACATAGACCCAAGGTCTAGAATTTTCCCAGCAGCAGGTTCAATAAATAATTAAAGCGTTGCTGAAACTTTTGTTCCAATATTAAGTTGTAAATACAAGTAAGAGACAGCATCTTATTTCAAATTTAAATTTGTTTTTATTCAGCCTTGGGAGGTGCTCAATTGAGTTGATTTTTATTGTGTTAAATCATGTCAAAGATGCTTAGAGGGCTCTATGGTCCTTGACTGCCTGCAAATACACTGTGAGAATTTTTAATAGATTGAGATAAATATTTTAAGGTAGCAGCACAAAGTGCCGTGCTTCTTTTTTGACATTCTGCATAGCTATTCTCCGTCTGTAATCAGATAAATCTCCTGTTCATTTCATTGCATTTTAATTGACTATTTACACAAAGTGTTTTGAGGATTTGTGGACTGGTTATCGTAAAACAATTACAAGGAGACTTTAAAAGTGCATTGAACTGTTTAAGAAAATTGTGGAGATTTTATGAGATAGCACCGTTTCAAACTGCATGTTTTTCAAGCTATTTTGGAGATTATCTGCAGTGACTGTCCCTCGTTTTCTTCTTGCTATTTTTTACCTTAAACCCAAGTTCTGTTTACAATATTTAATTATTTCTGGCGAGATGAGTCACATGTTATAAATAGAATATTGTGATGTTAGACTGCAAGTTAGAACTGTGTCATCTTTTATGCTTTAAAGATACTATGCAGGTTTTAGATATTACCGTAGTATTAGTGTGATATTACAAGGCCTTGGGGACTTTCACTGCAACTGCAGCCACAAAACTGCCTCAATCCATCTGTAATGTGTGAGGAAGCACGATAATTATTTTTCATAAGAACCTTGGAAATAGTTGTCTGTACACATGCATAGCAGTGACTGTTACCTAATGCTTCTTAAGTGGTATATGTGATTAGCTAAGTTATCCCTACGCAGAAGAGGTGATGTCTTGATAATACTTGATTAAGTATTGCTTTTTGTATAGTTTCTGTTCTATAATTGACAACAAATAGTAAGAGAAGAACAATGCAATAAATATTATGTAGAAACACAACTCTCACACAACTTGATAATTCTGTCATCTTAGAGCAGGAAAGACAAAAGGCTTAATGGGGGGTACTTTTAAATAAATTGGGTTAAGAGGATGCAGATTACTCTCTCTAAGGTAACGCTCTTACAAGCTATTTCTTCCATTGCAGTGGATCTATAGAAGAAAATGCACATGGTTCTTACACCTTTTCTGACTATGTCTAGCTTGTGACTGTAACTGCCGGAGGCTGGCTGAGGAGACACGTGTCATCTCTTACCGCTTACGAGACAGAAAAGATTTCATCTTTCACAAATCATGTTAATATTTGGTTTGTAATGAAGTATTCTAAATGGTCTATAAAATGCTTAAAAATTGTTTCTCTTCCCTTTTAATGAAGAAAATCACCACTGCTGTGGAAGTTGCCTCTTGGTATGATGCTCAACATTATTTCCTAGACATTCTTACAGTGTAGGTGACAGCATGGACATGAATACAGTTTTATACTTGAAGTTTTTAGCAACAAGTGCTAAAATCTGGCAGAGGGAATTCGAAGTATGATGAAGCAGAGTAGCACAACTGTACAAGCATTTATCGTGGAAGGTGATGACTTTATTGTAATTGATGTTCCAGTTGCTGGAAGGGTTTGCACAGTCAAAAGGTCTCCGTGCTTGTGCAGGCTGTGTGCAGCTGTGAGCCAGGACCGGTGGTGCAGTGGCTCTCAGACTGATTCTCGTGGTAAGTCAGATACTCGTGGTAACCCCAGATATGGGTACTATGGGTTGTGGCTTCATCGAAGTAAACTGCGTGCACAGCTGCTCCCACATCGCTTGGAGTAGTGATCGCTGGCTTTGGAAATGGTCACTGTGATGGTAAATATTCTAGGTTATTGGCTCAAGTAGATTATAAATACTCAAATCTCTGTTATTATCGTGTGTGAATGCTGCTTGTCAGCCCTTGTGGAATAAGCTGTTTTGTGGTAAGCAGTTTTCACAGGAAAAAGATGGTTTATTTACAAGCTCACCCCTGCCCTGCATTTTGACTGTCGATAGCGTCAGCACAGCGCATAGACAATCTTCATTGATAATAAAAGGTGAAAGGGATAATTGGTTATGCCTCCCTTCTTTGCTGGTGAGATCGTCACAGCCAGAAAGCTTAGCAGTGTTCTTGATCTGCTTTTCTGTGGCTAAGCAGGACTTGCATCTTCCATCAACTGTTTGTAGCACGATAGAAAGTGTAGTGTTCTCAACTGGGACTGAAAAAATGTGTAGAAAGCGGCTGAGGGGCTAAAATCCGATAGGGAGCAGCTTTGAGGTTGTAAGTCCGTGACGTGCACTTTTGTTCCGAAATCCAGAGCTCTCATGGTTTTATACACAAGGAAGTTTGTTGGACAGTTGCACACTGATAATGGTTGCCTGAAAGTCTTATAGCAGCTTGTGTTAAAATGAAGTGTCGAAGCTTTAATGAGTTAAATATGAAAAGCGAAGAATACACTGAATACACAGTAAATTGGATGTTTGTTTTTCTTCAACGTCAAGTTCTGTTTTATTTTGCCCTTCATAAATTCAGTTGTCTGTCTACAGTTTTTTCATTGACTGCATAAACGACGTAGGTAGATGTTGTCAGTGGGAAGGCTGGAGTTCTGCCCATTTATTAAGTGCTGTTGGGGCTGTGAGGTCTTGTCGTGAGTGACTGAAGTCAACAAGGGTTTTGGTTATGGCTGGAGGGAGGACGCAGGACCAGGTCCTGGGGCTCGGCAGGCGAGGGAGTTTGCATGTGGGAGACAGGCACGTTCGCTACAACCTTGTGATGAGACAGCCGGCAGAGAAGTACTTCGCTATGCAAACAGTTTAATTGTCAGTCCCTAGATATTGTAGCCATTGCTTTGTCAAGGTGTATATAGCCTGAATGACACCCTCTGGCTATTGTTTCAGGCTAAAATGCAGAAGAAAATCTGTATCGGTTTACACCTAGGGTGTGGTTCTACAATCTGTTGGGTTTTTTTTTCCTCCCAGTAATGCTGGATTAAGCAGCTCCTCCATCTCTGCTGAGTGCAACATTTGTGATTTAATGCTTGCATATCTAACTTTAAAGTTGTTTCCAAAGCAAGGTGATTGTTGCTTAAAGAAGATACTGAATTTTCCAGCATGTAATTGGTCTGGTAATCCATGAATCTGTTGGACCGTGCTTGATTATGTGTCTTTTCAGAGTGAATCTGATCTGATTTTTACATGGCTACCTACATGATTGTATAGTGTAGTAGATCTTGTATCTCGGTTATCTGTAAGAGTGTTAGAGATGGTGTATCAATGAGTAACTGCAGTGTAAATCAGGATCAGTTAAAAGTAGTATATTGTGAAAACTAAACAGCGAGTAAGAACTAGTTTACATTATTCAAAATATTGGTTAATATTTTTAAAAAAATTTCTTTTCAGTAATTAGTGAAGTCAGAAAGCTAGGTAACAGAAATCAAAAGCTTCTGTCACTGAAAATCTAGGGGCAGTTCCCAGTAACTGTGTGAACTGGAGAGAATACCATTTGAATCTGGGTTACTCTGCTGAGGAAGAGTTACGGCATTGTTTATTCTTATCTCTTATTGGAGGGCTGTTGCAAATGGTGCTGAGAGGAGAAAAAGTATACGTAAATGTGAACCATAACAAGTATTGTTCTTATCCCTTCGGAACAAATCTGTAGTAGTGTGGAATATCCAGAGGCCTCAAGCTCTGCAAAGATTTGGGTTAACTGGCTGATTTTTGATAGACATGTCAAAGGAACAAAAAGTGTTCCCAATAGTCAGACAGTGTGGGTGTTGGATTATTGGGGCAACCATGTAAAATAATTTGGAAAGCAACTTTCAAAATAATAACTTTTCCCAGGAGTTTCCCCACTTTTTACAGGAAATGTTAAAATTGTCCGTTTCATTCCTGTTCAATTAGAATGACTCCAGAAATGTGTGAAAGAAATTTAACTTGCCTCTGACAACTGGAAGGCTTTACTGGGCGTTGGTTTGTAAGGAATATAATTTTGGTGTTTAGGATGTTTTCTTCAGATAATTTGTTTTTTAAAACATAGAGTTTGTGTTTGAATGTGTCTGTTCTGCTCTGCTGAGAGAAATGGCAGTCATCCTGCTCTCACTGGTACTAAATGGAAGTATTTGAGAGGAAAGGCTTACATGAATTTCCTGACAGGCAGCATTTACTTCATAGAAGTACTTAAAGATGAATTTTGGAAAGCAATTTTGTTTTTCATTTCTGTGTAAGTTGTGTTACCCACAGTAAGTGCCTAGAAATCATGCTGGTTAAGGAGCTTCTGTAAAGGAAGACTTCTGCTACCGGTTGTGTGATGAGACTCTGAGGGAAACACTGATGTCTGAACTACACCTGATATGGTTTGATTATGTTGTGTGTCTAGGCTGGGC
>Ga0181612_166364_pt1 | contig 10256 bp, 5 predicted proteins | sample HoacroProtozoa21_FD_119630 | JGI IMG/M metagenome (GOLD analysis project Ga0181612, IMG submission 119630) | Hoatzin crop microbial communities from Cojedes, Venezuel. Combined Assembly of Gp0051906, Gp0051904, Gp0051908 | reverse complement strand
TCATCGATGCTCTGCAGGAACCTCCTGGATTGCATGTGCCTGGCTCTGTTTTCTTCCCAGCTGATGTCAGGGTGGTTGAAGTCCCACACAAGAACCAGGGCCTATGACTGTGAGGCTACTTTCAGCTGCCTGTAGAAGGCCTCTTCAACTTCCTCCTCCTGGTCAGGTGGCCTGTAATACACACCCACAACAGTGTCACCCATATGAGGCTGTCCCTTAATTCTAACCTATAAGCTCTCAACTTGTTCTTCATCTGCCCCCAGGCAAAGCTCAATACATTCCAGTTGCTGCCTCACATACAGAGCAACTCCACCGCCTCTCCTTGTTGGCCTGTCTTTCCTGAAGAGTCTGTAGCTATCCATGACAGCATGCCAGTCGTGCAAGTTGTCCCACCAGGTTTCTGTGACGGTGACCAAGTCATAGCCGTCCTGCTGTGTTTGCTGTGTATTCTCCTTGCACAACCATTTGTAACTCTCCAGCTATAGACATTACGCTGAACTAAGTTTCCTTTCCTACGCCTTGTGAATTAATCCACTTCTTGCAGTCTCATATATCTAAAGTGATGAAGGTGCTAGGACTTAGCCTAGATAGACTTAGACTTGATACCTAGAGGCATCTCTTCAATCTGCATTATTCAGCCTGAACTTCACTGTTGCTCCTCTCTCAGCTTGCAGACACTAAATGTGTTGGACCTGCAACAGTCAATGGCATAAGAAAAATCTCAATGCAGTTTCAAAAACAGTGACTAAGCTTATACACAGGTTGTCCAACATATGGAGATTTCTGGGCCCATCTAGCTGGTTTCCACATGGATTCAGAAATACAGAGGATTAAATAAAATTCTGGCCTCCTTCCTGCTGCTTTTCTGTCTCTTTGGACTAAAACCAAACTCTGCAGCACACAACATAGTGCTTGTCAGAGTGCTTTCCTGCCAGAGCAATTTGCAAACTCAAATTACACATCACAACACTCTTGCAAGGTAGAAAGGAAATTAAAAAGCTGGAAAAAAAACATCACTTGTTGGAGCAACCTCATGTAGGTCACAACTTACCTTTGGGCCTAGGGATTTTAAGTAACAGGCTGTGGGAACACTTAGGCAGAGGACAGCATCTCTCTACCCCCACCAGTATGAATGGGAATGGAGGCTACTCTGTGTGTACACAGTCTTGGGCACCCCTCAAGTCTGACTGTTTCAAACCTCAGCCAAGCCAAGTGCTCTCGAAAAACCAGTCTCAAAAAGCCAGACTCTTACAGTATTTAAAGCAGCAGAATGGTGACTGGTATGTTCTCAAAAGCACCAATATCCCCAGCTCCCATCTGTAATCCCACAGATACAAAACTGATTCTTTGATACTTAAATGGTTTTAAAAACACGACCTTAAATGAGGCATGCCAAATACCAATCTCAGAGGCTGTGATCCTCCATCCCCTGAACAAACACCCTGCCTCCAGAACCGGTTTCTGTCCCCTTGTATTGTCTCCTATTGTGTCCCTGCAACATCTGCAGACACTGCGGCACCAATGGGGCAATCTCTAGTGGTCTCTTCTCTGCCAGTGCAGTGTTTGTAATTTCTACTTCTTCCTGTTTTTGAAGTGGCTTATCTGGCACAGTGTTATTACAATGTTATTATTTGCTGGCCCAATGAAAGTATGATTAAAGCAAAGAATATAAACAGGCTTTGGAAAAAGATGTAATTGAAATCCTTGCTGATTAATTTCATTCCTCTGTAGACTACCACTGAGTTTAAAATGAGAGGTGGGCCTCAGTCAACTTTAACATCTGGACTCAGAGCCACAGGATAAATTCACAACTGTTTCTGTCTTTACAACAGAATAAACCACTCAATTCTTTAACCCTAATCTTCCCAGAAATTGGTACATTCAGGCTCCAGGGAGAAATGTGAAGTAAAACTCAATCTCTGTATCAAGGATAAGACTGGAGCCCTGCTGCTTTGCCGTCATATGATGCTCAGCAGAAGACTTTACCTCCTGGGAGGACCTTGGGTGGTGATCCTCCACAAAGTTAAAGAGCATATCAGAGGGGCAGTCAGGACTTGCCCACTGGTGAAAATGTAGTGTAAAATGCCTGTTCTCCTACTACCACTACCTCACCTGAAACTGATCTCTCTCTTTTACTGAGAGTTTGAAGCAGAAGGAAAAACTTTTGAGCTCACTGAATACAGTCCTCTGGGAACCATCAAGCTTATTCATCACGATTTATTCTCAGCTGCCCTTTCTGGAAGGAGCAAGAGGGAAGAACCTGTAGGCTTTCTGTAATTGATTTGTGATGGGTCAGGTTCACAGAGCATAAAATAAAGAGCCTCCTATTAGGCTGAAGTAACCCAGTCACTAGTGCAAGGAAAAGCAAACAAAGAGCTTCGCTTAGCTCAAACACTGTGGTATTGTCAGCCTGTGAACGTTGACTGACTTGATAATATGCCTATATAGCCAAGCTCTGGCCTTCCCCACGTTTGCCCTTTTAGTAGCCACATCCTGGCTAGCCCGCAATGCACAAACCAAGCATGGCCACCCAGGCTGGGAGTGTGAGAACGGCAGATGCAGGAGGGGAAACAGCAGCTGTGGGCAGCACCGAGAAGCACGCACTACCAATGGCACAAAGTGCTGAACAAAAGATGCAGACGTGGAGAGGGCTGCAATACTCCAGGTCAAGGGAATTCTCTCCCCACCAGCTTGGCTGGGAGCCACATTCCTACATTCCTGTCCCTGCCAGGGAACAAGGCAGTGTTGTAGAGGCAAAGGCCGAATGCTTTGTTGTGGGTAACGTATGTCAGGACAGCTTGAACAGAAAGCCAAAGTTTTACAGTTCCTTTGCTGGCCATATCCTGGGACCTGAACTTAAAACCACTTAACAGATGATTACTAGAGTAAATTATTCTGTAGTCTTTTGTGATACAACCCACTGAATTTTAAGCAGTTTATCTTACACTGTACTGAATTTCCTTGGAATAAACTACAGCCTTCCTTCTTGTAATGTTTCTGACTTCACTTAGTGATGCCAAGACACTGAAGCATGAAGAAGAATTTTCTGCTGAGACTGCTAAAGAGATTTTACCTTGCAAACCAAACTCTGAGAATCACAGTTGCTTCACACAAAATGCCATTAAAGCCTGTTTCTTTCTTGTGCTGAAACAGCAGAACAGATAAGCAGCAGGAACAGACATAGTGTTCTGGTATTTACTATATTTTAACCAACCATATCTTAAGTGAATTACTCACCCACGTGGTTTCCAACAAGTGAGAGATATGGGAGTTTGACATTTGGGAATGATGTTTTCATGCATTGATGTGGTGGCTCAGACATACAAGCAAGGAAAAAATTTGGAGACTGGATGCGTTGCTTCACTATCTTCTCTGAGAAAGGACTTTCCCTCTTCCTTTATAAGCCACATGTGCACTAGGGAATATAGAGCTTGCCACTACCCTCCACCCACCCAGCATCCTACCATATAGGTCCTTCCCTGGCTACGTATGTGTACAGGGAAGAGGAGACACATCAGAGTGTCAAGGTGAAATTTCCTGGTTACCACACAGAGATCCTAGAACCCAGAATATTTTATTATTTAAGCTTTTATTGCTCTTTTTCTTTTGGTATAGTGTCCATAGTGCTTACAGTCCAGGGGACTAGATTGTGTTTACGCTAGTAAAACACATAGTGCCAGGAAATTTGTGTGCACATTGACAACCAGCTGCGTTCACCGTTCAACTGTTAAAGAAGTTGAATGGTGGGGTATGGCTTTAGCTGAGGCCAAGTAGGCCTCTCCCCAAAAATTTCCAGGCATGCTTCCAGGGATCAGTCCCATCTGGTAATCTGGATACAGCCAACGTGTTTTGAGGGCAAAAGAACCTAAAGGCATAGACACAGCTATTCTGCACCAGTTAAACTCGGTGCCAAAAACTGCTTTTTGTTTCCTAGTATAGGAACTTTCTAGTATACATTTAGCCTGAGAAGTCTGACCTTGCCATGCTGAAGACAGCTGATAGAAATCAAATATTAAAAGGTTTGGGTTTCAGCTGCTTTTTTCCTTACCCCAGTTCCTGCTGTCCCTCTCTCTCCCTGCAAAATCTGTCTATATGCTCATGCAGTGGACCCAAATATGCTAAAATCTGTGCATTATTTCTGTTGTGTTGAGAAAAAGTAGGTAGGTTTAGGCCTGAGGAGGGAAAAAAAACCTGAGAGGGAGAGAACTGTTGATCATGGCAATTCTGAAAGAGCATGAGTGACAAAAGCAAGAATCAGAACGGATGTTTTTGGGTGTGTGAGCAGTACAACTGCAGTTTCTCTTTAGAAACACATCCATCAGAGGCTCATTTACCACGAGCCGAGCCAGTCAATTGGAAATCTCTGTAATAATTCATTTTTGTTTTTCTCATGAAGTGGACAACACAGAACAACTCCAAACTTCATTATTTTCAACCAGATTATCCTCAGTTTTTCAGTCTGAGGTGACTGGATCAGAACTTTAGAAGAAAGTTTGTTTTCTGGAAAAAGATCTGAACCAAAGGCCATTCAGAATCCTTTTCTTCATGGAAACTGTTCTATTTCTGTTAAATTTGATAACAGTTTGTTTTTACAAAGTAAGACATTGATGCCAAATTGGACCTGGCAATATCATCTAAAGAAGTGTCACTCTGGATATAAACAGGAAATGTTTAGAGTGCTGATCCAGTGATTAATGAATGTTTCCACAGCAATATAGCAGCCAATTTTCCCTTTCCTTGGAGGCTACTCCATTATATAAGCTACAGAAGGGCCAGAACTTTAGTTCCACATACTGAAGTATACGAAAAAAAGCATTTCTGTGCAAATGCTGGTGTGGTTTTCTCCCTTTGAAATCAATTACAGGCATTCGCACTTCCTCCAGTGGGAGTGGGAAGCCAGCCAACGTCTGAAAGGTTTTTTATTCACACCTCTTTTTTAGGGGCCAAAGCTGTTTTCTTCTGTAAGAATTCTCAGCCATCCCTAAGTTCATTCATAGACATCACTCCTTAATAGTTTGACTACAGCTTACCGAGAAACCCCTCACTTTCCTCTCTCTTAGACATCCTAATATTTTTCCTGGCTGGGGGGGAAAAAGTGAACAGAATAGCTGACTGAATAGCTCTGAACTCTATTGTACAGATCTAGCCAGACACCCACAGTAGTTTTTTTAGGCTGCCCATAATCTAAATACATGTTAAAAGGAAGCCTACCAACAGAGCCTTCTAATTGCCTGATCTAATTGTCTGACCAAAGAGTACCAATTTAGGATAACAATAGCACAGGGCAGAACTTGTTAGCTAGTACATGCTGTCCCCAGACCAGCAAACCAGTGAAAAGAGAAAAATAAAGGAGTCTGTATTTATGCCATCTTCTCTATTCTTTTTTCAAGGACATAGAAACCTCAGGCACCCAAGGGAGCCCAAGACCTTCATGACAGCTGCTTAACTTGGCACTTTAAGTTGCAAGCGAAGCGTATCAGCAGTTGTTTGGTGGAATTTCTGAGAAGCAGAAACTGTGCTGATCAGAGCCTCTCTAGGCAAACTGAAAAGAAAAATCAGGTGGGAAAAGGAAAACATGCTAGTGCTTTTCTAGTGAACTCATAGACAAGTTTAGACTTACCCTTGAGAGCCAGCCAGGTGTTCCTGAGCTTCTGCAAAGTGTCAAGAGTTCTCTGCTCTTGCTGGAATCAGCAGGAGTGAGAAAGACTCCACAGGAGACAAGATTACAATTCAGCATTTGTTTTTTTTTTCTACATTCTTTTTGGAGAGGTTTTTCTTTGGCTTTATCAAGCACAAGATTGCCTTCTTCCTGCCTTTTCCATATGCTGGGCATCTGAGCTCTCCTGTAGTCCTTTGTTGTGTGAGGAGGAGAAATCTTTGTGTAAACATTCACCTACAACATAGAGACCATCTGAGGTAATAACTTGGCAGAAGTACTCTCTTATGCAAGAGGAGGTGCCCCAACTTAAAATGTCTCTACATAGCATTCAGGAATGAAGGGTGTTTAAAGTTAATAACTCACTGTGTAATTGTTAATTTGCAAAAACCTGATTGTTCATATCTGAAACAGGTTGCCTTAGGGAAAAAAAAAAAAAAAGTCGTGGCATACCTAACTCTCTTTACTAATGTTTAGTAGACATGTAAAGGCTATATGTAATATATAGCTTTATTCTATAGAAATACGTCATGTATATGTTGTGTATTTATTGTGTATATAGTAACTAAATTCTCTCGTTAATCCTCGTTAAGGATATGACATCAAGTTCGCTGAAGTCTGTGAAACTGCTGTTGACCTAAATGACTTTGAATAATTACTAAATGCTTAAATTTAGATGTCTCCAGTTATGTCCATAAAATAAGGACTTAATTAAGGCTTCAGGCTTAAGACTTAAGTGAGTCACAAGCACTCTGAAAGTCTAGCTCATTTGTTGAAGCACATTCTCTCAAACCACTACTTCTCTGCTAGTTCTAACCGAAAGACTACCTCACCTATTTGAAAAATAATCAAAGGCCCATGCTGTTCTTTGCTGTAACACTGACTTTTATTCACAGCCAAGTAAATAAACTGAACTCAGTGTTTATCCCTTTCTATTTTTCCCTGTTCTGCTGGCATGTGTGAGAATGTGTGTATTTTCATTTCTTTATTTATTCTGTGATCACTTTGTGCTCCCTGAAGCCACAGCTTTCAGAGTCAAACCTGAGTATTCCCAGTATAGTCAGACACTATTCGGGGAACAGGCAAGCTTTTGCTCTTGCTGTTCAAAGAGATTAGCTATGTTGTCATGTTTCTGTATCATAATTTCTTTTTCAAGTACAGACAGTAGTTTGCTCAACCACTTGCCAGTAGACAGCCATCAGTTTAATCTCCCCCTCTCATCTGAGCAACTTGTGTCATCCTGCCAGCACAGTTCTTGGTATCACAGATGTAAGAAAGACTACAGTTGTAGGAGTTTGACTACAAAAACGGGGTTGCATTACTGCATATACAGGCACACACGGAGTTACATATTTGCTGGAAAAAAAAAAAAAGCTATTCATCTGTGCAAAATTTATAACCAAACCCTAACTTCTCTATATATTTAGGTATTTAGGTACCAATTACTTCTTTAATAATGCCAAATATTGGCAAAGGATGTGTATACGTTAAAACTGGATGCATTTATTTGGGTCCTTCCATTGTCTAGTTGTAGCTTGATGAAACTGGAAGCATAGACTGAGAGAAATGGCATAGACTGTAATGGAACCAATTTTATTTTTGAAAAACAAACACTACAAACTGTCTGCATCACAGAGTTTGTTTGAGACCTAATAAAACTTAAAGTCTTTTTTCTTTCATTCATTCATTCGTTGAAACAATGCTAAACTGGATTTTGTTCTGTTTAGGCGTCTGGTTCAACTATTTAACTTTCCTTTCTTGAGAGAGGTTTTGGAAATCTTTCACAATTAATGGATCTAACTTTTAGCCTGAACAGAAGCAGAGTTAACTCTGAATTACATTCTTTGGGAGAAATGAGTGAAACTTTCATTCACTGGTGAGTGGGATCATTCACTCACAGTCTGCACTTCATGAGGATCTATGCAGGTTACTTTTCACTGCAGGAAGCTCTCATTCATGTACAAATCTCTACATCAGAGCTGTTAGCAAGGAATATACATCTCAGCAAGCAAGTCCTCCCCTCCCTGTGACTGCCTTTGGTAAACTCATGCATCAATATAACTGTGTAGAGAGATCTTCACACTAAAATACTGATCTGACGCTTACATCACTAGTAGTATAGAAGACCTGGGATGTCAAGTTTGCGTATCACGACATTCTGCTAGAGAACTAAGCTAGTTCCATGGAGATGATATATCAAGTCTACGTGAAACCCTTTTGGGAAACATATTTTTCATTTTCTTGTGTCCTAGAAGGGTACTCAGCCCAAGAGTTATGATGCACTAGTTTTAGATCCATATGAGCTAGTAAGAATACAGTAGTATTCTATATTGGAGTATTTTAATGCATTACCAAGAATTAAAATATTCCACAATGAAATCTGTACAGTACTTTATGCAGAAAAGAGATTGAAATCATGTAATTTTAGAGGGTGTTTGAAATGTAGCATAGATATTTTGAGCTTTTCTGTAATTTCAACAGAGTCATTTGGAGAAGCAATAGTGGTAACGGTATTTTGGATAGATTTTTCAGGGTACAGTTAGGGCTGTCTGCCCGGTAAGGGAAGAGGAGCCAGGAGCTGACCACAGTAAATGGATGGCAGGGCAGGGGCCTCATCAGCCAGAGCCCTGACCCCACACTGCCCAAGCAGGGTGAGCAGGACAGGTTCATGGTAGCCAAGTTTAACAAAGGGTCCAGATTATCAGGTGAGTTCATGGTAATACAGCAGGTCTAAGGTCAAGCCTGGAAGTAAATCCATAGGTCAGGACCAGAATCAGATTTGATGAGTGCAACCCAAGGCAAGACACATCTCAGTGATTATTGTGCAGGTCCACAGTGATGAGACAGGTCTGAGAACAAATAAGGAAGTCTATCTGCAGATCAGGATCAATGGGATCCACTGCTAGTCTGGGCTGTGGCTGAGTTAGAGTTCAGTATTCCTGCAACATACCTCCAGAAGGGACTAAATCCCTGACATGAGCTTAAAAGAAGCACTTATCTCCGAGGGCAGGGTGTGGGTGGAGGTCCCAGGTGAGGCTGGTCAGGTCAGTTAAGACCTATGGGTACACCCAGGGGACTAAGGTCCAGTAGCCACAGTCTTGAAGATTAACTGAGTAGTTCAGCCTCTTACTTCTGAATCTGCATGTATGAGGAGACAGTTCCTCCTAAATCCATCTGTTAGTAGGATATTTTCTATATAATATGTATAATATTTAAAATATGTGTATTATAAGTAATTATATAGTGAAATTATATTGTAATTTTAATATAATAAAGGTGTGATTTAATTTTTCCTTAACTAATATTGTAGTGCAGCTTTACTCACTGCTGCTCTCTCTGCCTTCTCCTTAGCCTTCATTCACTCTCCCACTGACATTATTGCAAGACAATTCATTTTCACTAGCAAAGAAAACATTTTTTTTCTCCATGCTCTTATGACACTGTTCTTAGACCATACTACTGTTTTCAGTGCATTGAGCTTATCTGATGTATTACTGTTCATGGTCAATCAGCCATGCATCACACAAGAAGGCTCTTCAACCAGAGAATATTTGGATGGAGGCTCTGGCCAAAAACTTTTCAGAAATAGAGATGTTACAACTGGTCACAGCTATTGCATGCTCTGGTTTTGCCACATGCTCTAAAGAAGTGGGTTATGAAGGTGTTTAGCCATGACCCTGATACTGAAACAGACTCTCCGTGACAGAAGTAACAAATGACAAGTAGCACTGCAGCATGGACAGAGAAGCAAATGAGGGCTCAGAAGGAAAAAAATGCAATGAAAGCCTATTTTATCTTTCTCTAAAGTTTAAAGAAATTGAGAGCAGGTTTTGTGTATGTATGGCTTTGTAACCCTTGGTCCTGTGCTCTTTCTGGCCTGTCTGGTTTGAGTTTCCAAATAAACAAACAACCTGATACTGGACACGTAGTCCGGGGGCAGTCAAAAGAGACTGGTTCGTAAGGGGATCTGAAGTGCAGGTTATTTTTTCATCTCTCCTTATATTCCAGGCAGCAATATTGGAAAAAACAGACAGGTCTAGTCTATTAATACATGGCTCTGTGGCTGGTGTCATGACCACAATTTTGGGTTTTTTGATAATGGGATGGCCTACATGGCACCAGGCTTGCTGGCATCAGATGGGATTCACCTTTCTCAAAGGGGTAAGAAGGTCTTTGCTCACAAGCTAATGGGAGTCATTGACAGAACTTTCAATTGAAGGATGAGGGGGATAATATCAAGCTTGCCCATGACAAGCTGTGGGATGACACACCAAGGTTAGAGGGGCAGGGTGGTAGCGAGGGCCCTCGGCCTGTTGCTCTGACACTTGCTAGGCACATTGCAGCACACTCAGAGTCTTATGGAAATGAGACAGGAGCTCCTGATGTAATAGGAGCCAACTGTGGAACACTGGTGGAATACCTCAAAGTAATTAATGGGCGTTCCTCTAGGAAGGTGACATGGCTGACAGCCCAGCTGAAGTGCCTCTACACCAATGCATACAGCATGGGCAACAAACAGGAGGAGTTGGAAGCCACTGTGCTGCTAGAAAGCTATGACCTAGTTGCCATTACGGAAACCTGGTGGGACGAATCCCATGAC
>Ga0181612_165961_pt1 | contig 10256 bp, 4 predicted proteins | sample HoacroProtozoa21_FD_119630 | JGI IMG/M metagenome (GOLD analysis project Ga0181612, IMG submission 119630) | Hoatzin crop microbial communities from Cojedes, Venezuel. Combined Assembly of Gp0051906, Gp0051904, Gp0051908 | reverse complement strand
GTCTAGACTCCAGTTACTGACACAGCAACAGAGAGGAAATACACCCTTGTGCCTACTTGCATGCGGTGATTCATCAGAGCTGGTGTCATTAGTCCCATCCTATGATGAACACCACATTACCCAACCACACCGGAATAGAATGAGAGGTCTTGGATTTCACACCTGGAAATGGACAGCTCTTGTAAAACTTGGTACTCGGATAATACTGCGTGTAAATAGGAACTACAGCAAAATCTTGTGGCAGCACATTGGGGCTAACCGTAAAATGGAGAGTTTTGGAGAGCTAGGACAACAGAGGAATGAAGAGAAAGTAAGATGAGAGTGGTGTACAATAGTTCAGTATCCAAAACTTTGGTAGCACAGAAACTAATAGAGACAGTTCCTGGTACGATTTTGGGCTAGTGCTGACTGCAGAGAGTGCTGTACAGCTGGACTACTCGTGTGAAAATGTTAGCACCATATGTAATAAAAACCACTGAACTGGAATTATACAGAAATAAGTTATTATTGAAACACAGCTGTATTTTGAACAAAGCGTTGAGGAATTTAAGAGACAATGATTTGCCAAAGGGAACGGTATAAACTTATCTCAGCCAGAGCCACAACCAGTTTCTGTGGCTGCTCCCTGCCACGGAGTGCAAGCCCTGTTTGCCTGCAGTAATGAAATGGGGACCAAAGGCTTTAACTACATGGCATGCTTCACACCAATTTCTATGAATCGATGTCCTTTCTTTGGATGAACTAAAACTGCATGTCAAGTGTCTTGCAGCTTTTTTCATCCTCTTTATCATTGCTCTCACTCTTACCATAGGAAAGTTGATCACAAGGGAACTGTAATTATTCAGCTAGCAGCCAGTGCTGATAACATCAAAGCAAAAGTATGTTTATAGGGTTAATACATGATTACTTTAGCATCCCAAAGGCTTTGGACTGCCATGCCATCCAATTATCCCAGGGCTATGTGAGAAGAAGGAACTTCATGTAATTAGGAGGGCCTAAACTAAGCTTTCAGGTTCAGTAAAATACACCATGTCACAATTCACACTGCCAGCTGTTTCTCCCCCAATTTTACAGAACATAACACTACCTTTTTCAGAATTTAGAAGATGAAACAAGTATGTTGAAAATCAGACTACAGAATTAGTAACTACATTTTAGATTTTAAATAGAAAACTCAGAACATTTGCCAGACGTCATAAATGTACGTATCAGATTTACCACATCTGAATGAGGAAGAAATCCATTAAGTCATATGCTCTGCTTCTGCTAGGAACCAATACTTCATCTATGTTCAATAAATTAAAAAAAAAAAAAGGCAGGCTATGTTTTTCCAGTTAGGATGCCTGCAGTTACATATTTGATTCTGTATTTTCTAGGCACCTACATAGCCTGATTTTCAGAGATGCTGAGCACATACATAGCTTCTGTGTCTGCTGAGCAACCCTGAAACTTAAGCATGTGAGTATGACTTAGATGCTGAATGACAGTCATTCCATTTCAAAAATTAATAGCATAATGCATGTAACTAGTTGTGTGATCTCTGATGAAAATGGGATGAAAATGAATGGAATCACTTCTCTGCATCTCAGGTAACTGCCCAGACTCCTGGGATATTGAATGAGTCACCTTCGACCCAATAAACCCTCCCAAGAAAGGCTTAATCAGCACTCCAATGTTTAAGTGAAAAATTTGGGATGTAAAAGTAAAATTGCACTTCAGAAATTTTTTGAAAAGTTCCGGAGCGAATCTACTTACCAACAATCTGTTCTCTGAATAATACTAGGAAATTAGTTTAAAAGTGAAACTCAGTAAGAAATATTCATTTAGAATCCTCTACAGTTTGTAAAATATGCTGCGGCATGTTGAAACACTTGAAAAATTATTACTAAGAAAACAAGTGAAATTCTTCCCAACGAATCCTAAACAGTTGGGAAAAGCGTGGAGGCCACTGTGATTAAAGGGAAATAGGAAGGTTGCTACGAACACGAAAGAGAAATCTTTCAGGAGTACAAATAACGAAGAAACAGGTTGAACTTTCAAGAAGAGTGACGTAAGTTAAGAACTGTTTATATAGATATTTTGAAAATGTATATGATTAGTAAGGTTTCCTTTGATTATCAGGCACCCATAGTAAGGATTTGGAAACAGGATAACAAAATGATCTCCTAAAGACGTGTTCTGCTACAGCCTTTAAGCATGAAAAATGAGAGAATGGAGTCACTATCCACGAACAGAATACAGTTTCCTGGTACAGTGGGAAGGAGTTAATGTGCGGATAACAGCAAAAAGAGCTGTTAAAAATATTGCTTATAAAAAATGCCAGATAACAGACATCCACTTGTAAATGTGACCTGCAAACATCTTTAAACAATCTGGTAATATTAGAAGAGGTTTGCCAAATGCTTCTGAATATCTCAAGGTTCTACGAACTATTAACTCAAACATTAAACAGCCGTGCGTTTTGTGACTCTACAGAATTCTGGTGATCTGCTCTTTGCTGTGATCCTGCATGCTCTCTACTGGTCATGTCTCATCCATAAACCCTTTCTGCAGACTTCAGAGGGCCCACAGTTAGAAAGATAAATGTTGTCTTATTACAATGCTTTCCATTCTTCGGGGCCTATTTTTCATTTCAGCATTTTATTTATCATTTGGCATTCACATTAACTCTCTAAAGCAAAATTCCTGATCCCATTACACAGACACACTGCTCCATTGTAGGAATATAGAGAATTATAACATCACCCACACAGTGCTTTCTGGGGCATTCTTTGGAAAACGGGTCTCTGACCCAGTGCTAGGCTGTATGGGACCTGGGGACAAAATGGTGCAAGGATGAAAAGGCTCAGCTTCAAGATTAATAAGATGTACAACACACACAACTCTTAAGCAACTTATATAGCCTGTTGCTTTGGTGGAGAAATTTTTATTTTAGGGGATGAATCAGAGGAGTCGTGTACCTGATTCAGTGCCATGAATTTTATTTTTTTTAAATTGGGATGATTTTCCTTCCGAGTTACTTTTGAGTTTCTCCTAAAACAAAGTCAATGTCATGCTGGGCATATTCATCAGCAAGAAAATGAAGTACTGTAACTGACAGGTACAAATGCTTGCAAAACTGTTCCTGAATTATCCAATGTTTGTTACATCCTCCAAGACTAGCTTCTGAAGCCTGCTCTGAGAAAAGATGAAGTTACAGAAATGCTGATATACCCAACTGGAAGGAATTCCAGAACTGTGTAATTCACCTAATATCAGTTTTCTGTAAAATATTGAGGTATACAGTAGTACTTAGTAATAAAATAACAACACTTAAATTATTAGAAACCATCCCGATTTCAGAGAACAAAGGAAGAGATACTGTGCGTACAACATTTGTGACCTCTTTGTAAGTAGACCGTCTCAAGGTTAATAACTGGTTAAAAGAGCGATTTTTTTTTTCCTTATTGCAAATAACTTCTGCTAGGATCCTGACAAGATCTGAAGAAGACCACAGTAACGGTATCACACTGCACAAACATTTTCTTATCTAAGACGCTATTCTACCCTGGCAAGGCTGAAGAGTAGAAGATGCTAACCTTGAAAAAAATTTTGCTGTTTCGTGTGTACTAATGTGATGTTGGAGAACTCCCCACACAGTGACAGTGGTATATAATACTTCTGCAGCAGCTATAGCTGTCTAATTTTATGTCATGTTCTTCACCAAGAATCTTAAATCACTTTTAATGAAAAGGACAGTTTTGCGAGCCCCGTTGTACAGCTGAAGGAACTGAGGCAGCAAGAGGGGAACTAATCAACAAGATGTAGAAAGGCCAGGAACGGGAGCCCCCTCTCCTAGCTCTAGGCCTGCTTATATCAACAGTCTGCACTTCAGTGCAGGAAAAAGAATAGGCTCTTATTAAACGAGGAAGAGAGGTGGCAGCTGTATGCTGTATGTTTAAAGAAAAAGTTATAGAAATTGCAGAAACCACATCACTGACTGATACAGTTCTACTTCTACAGCTTTAGAATGCAAACCAGCCTGTAGCTGGACCTCTGCTCTACGCACACAGGGAATAAAAAAGAATGTGCTGGTCCTTGACAACTCAGGAACAGACACGGAAATAAATACAGGGAATGATGGACTGATGCTTTTAGGAAGGCAAGCTGTATGTTGAAGAATACAGAGGAAAAAACAAGTCAGAACACAGAGTAGGAGATGAGAGGAGGGAAGACTTGGGAAAGGATTTTGCCTTGTCCAGCGCTTCTTTTGTGAGGTCGTTCCTGGCTAACTTTGAGGGTGAAAAGGCCTTGTGACACAGCAGAGCTGGTGTGTGTTTGTCACACGGAGAAATAATTTGAAGAGGGTGTACAGGTGTTTCCTGTGTTGCAAAAATCATCTCTGCAGAGACTCTTGCTTGCTATTACCCAAGACTTCAAAGAAAATACCAAGACTGATGTGTAAATGGTCCTGCCAATACCAGTATCCACCATCTATTCTCTTCTTAGCAAAGCAGGCACAGACACAGCTCCTGGGAATGCCTAAGAGGAAGCACCATTAACAGCAGCTCTTCAGAACAGCCCTAGAAGCAGAGAAGATTCTTGTTTTACCATTACCTGCTGGGCAGCATCCCCAGTGACTTACGTACTTTCCTAGAGTTAGGCCCTACATTTTTGTAACACAACACGTACATTTCTTTCACTGTCCTGATTTTTCTTAAATCCTTATGCTGTTAACCAGCTGTACTGGAAGGCTCTTCCCTTCAGCAAAACTTGTTTTTTAGTCTGAGCTGGTATGCTTCAAACCCAGTTGCCCTCGCTCTAACACGATGCTACTATTTGTTTGCATTGTCTTTTGTGTTAGGAAGCATATCCTGAAAAATGACATCTACGATTTCTTCGAAATCCTATTTTGCGTTTTTGTGCCACTCAGTTCTGATTTTTCAAAGCAAGCTGTACACAGTGAGACTGTGCTTTTCAGGGGTGATGAATAACCCATCCTGACCTGAAATGCTTTGCTACGCATTAAAAAGAGGGGTGCCAAGAAGTGCTGAGAAATCTGCGTTTGGAAAGGGGGAACCAAACAGGAAGGCAGTGTGCTTTGCACAGTCCTTATCCACGTGTTTCCTCCTCAGCCCTCCAGCGCAGAGCAAGCACTGCCAGGAGCTCATCGGCCAGGCACTCTGTCTGCGCCCTGGGCTTGGGTGGGAGGACCCGCGCACAGCCCTGTGATCCGAAGCACACCTCTTTTGCAGGAGAGAAAAGGGTGCGGCCTGGGGCAATGAAACCTAATTTCACTCCCAGGAGTTCTAGTTAATGGGAACTAGAGAGAAATGGGAACTAGAGAGAAAGCGGGATTGTACCACAGCGACTGATTCAAACGAAGCACAAAATGCCTGCATGTCCCGTGGTTCAGTCACTGGGTAGCCTCTCCTGTGGGTGTTGGCTGAATTACAGTGAATTAAGATAAGGGGAACTGGGTGGCTAATTAAGACTTATATATGCATCTTTTGAAACAGGATCCAGTAAATTCACGGCTAAAATTTTGAGAAAATAGGGTAGGTTAAGCATTTTAAGTCCACCATGTTCTTACTTGCAAGATGCAAATCTTTCGAGCTCCTTCTCAAGGATCTCACTGGAAAAGGGGCTATAAATCATGAAATACCTGTCTTTTGTTGTTTGGGACACTACAAAAAACAGGGAAATGTATTTAGTGAACATTCTTCTTGTTCAAAGCATTGCAGTAGTTCGGCTCTGATATTGTTTCAAAACTGTTTTCTCAAGGCCCTCCAGCACATGGTGTTTTGAAAAAAAGTTGCCAGACTGGTTTTAACACATCTTTTCAGTACTGATAAGCGAAAGTTCACTGAAATAATTCTCAATAAGATGTATGTGGAATATACCTTTGTTAAGGCTTTCCTGCTGTGTTCAAACTTTAAGAACAGCTGTTGCATTCTAAGCTTAAGCAGCCTCTTTCAAAGTTATTAGAAAAGTATAGGGATGTGTCATATACAGCGGCGCTAAGCAGAGTCTATGTCACATCCTGTTAACCGTGTCTGCTTTTAAACCTGTTTTGTAAGTACAGTGAGTGGCTGACAGTCTCCAGCTGCAAACAGCTTTGAAACTACACGAGAGACAGTTTCAAAAGAAAGCCAGACACTACTGCATTTTGGTCACTAAATGTAAAACCCTCAATAAATAGCATGTTTTTCTTAATGAAGTAAACGATATCATCTTGAGACTACTTTGCTTAACAATGCCATCATTAAAATGGTAATAGACTTTGAGGTCCCTATTCAGCACGGTAAGGCATCACACCTTTGCTGCTATTGTTTCATCTTGTTTGCACAGAAGTTTCTGCAATTCAGTCTGGTAAGAACAACATACTAACCAAGGAAATAAATCTCCAAAATAGCATGTGGCTAAATTTTTAACTCTATCTTAATAGGGCCCAATCTATCCTCTTCCTGAAGCCAGTCAGCCACTTTTGTAGCATGCAAATTGGTTCCCTTGCAAGGTAGAAACAAGATGAGCTAATAACTTTTTAAAAATTATTATTATCTCTTTTAGAAATGATGGTTTTAAAATCCAAAACATGGTAAAATTACTCAGAAAAGAAGTATTTTACTAAACCATGCACACTAGCCCACTAACATGATTTGGTAGAACTTTATACATCTTTTTTCTCTCTAATAACCGGGGAACTTGACTGAACACAGGTAGAAAAAGCTCTATTTAAATAGGGGTTTTTCCCCTCCTACTTTCCCAGTGTACGAGTCAAAGCAAAACCAAAGCAAAAATACTTTTGCAGATGGACTCAACTATCAGACCTGGAACTTCTCCATGTCTCCTTTTCCATACTTTTGCATTAACTAGCCTTTCACTGCAGGCTAGGCCCATGCCCAAATGCTTGGCAGTAAAGGACTAGTCTGGGATGCCACAATCAACTCCTGTTCAAAGCAGCCACAGGCTGTAGGTCTAATTCTGCATTATACCTAAGCTGTGCTTCATGACTTGTCATATTATCTGGTCTTTCTGGGGACCTCTAAGACATCGATACAGATTTATAGAGCGGCGTCAAGGTCCCTGCCATTTACCCTTGAATAGAAGGGCCTTTGCCAGAGCCAAGAATAACTAGAAAGCAGCAACCTTCTGGCCACACCTCCTTCCTCATATTATCCCTACAGAAAGGGGCGGGGGGGAATAGATAGGAAACACCACGCTCCTAGGAGGAGCACAGGAGGATTTTCTTGTGACTGTTTCTGTGAGGCTCAACATGCCCTTTGCTTGTCCAGGGGGCGTAAAAAGGACCAAGCCTAACCACGAAATCAGACCCTCCCTGCCATTGAGAGAAGGAATGGTTGCTAAAACAAGTGCTTCTTCTCCATAATGTTTAGTTTTCCCAGCTCACTGGGTTGCCTCAACACACATGGAAATACACTGATAATAGGTGGGACAATCAAGACTTTCTGTGGCAGTCCTGGAAGAGGAAGCTTTCTAACTTGGCATTGTCACCCGGTAACGAGAGAGACTTCTGGGATCCCCCCGCCCAGATCTGCAAGGCTGCATAGTGGCAGAGGCCTGCGCAAGCAGATGGCGTGAAAGACTGTGTCTACTGAATGTTCTGCATTGCCAGGAGAGCCTGCAAAACCCAGCAACGTTGTGCCGCAAAATACAAGCATGACATGCCTAAGCAATTATTGATCTTAAAACTGTGGATAAAGACTGTATAAGTATTTTCCATGACTGGAGGCGATGGGCTACATTCACCTCTGAAGTATCGCCCAGGCCCTCTGCCGAGTTCTTTTTAAGAAGAGCTTTGTGGCCCACAGCACTGAACCCATTATTGGTTTCTGCTTTTTTTTTAAAACAGGAGTAATAGTACAATAGATTAGTTATATTTCACCACAATTTGCTTACATCCATGTAACTTTTTTAATTAAATTTAGCTTTTAGTAGCAAATGATTTGGGAAATCAACTTGACAAATTACCTCACATGAAAAGTAAAAACAGAGACGTTCATTGTGCATCTTTGAGTGCCCTTGAATTAAAGCGCATGGATGCTTTTAAACACTGAGTAGCTTTCAGAGATGAGAGAAGCTAAAGGAGTGTTTAGTTATAGCAATACCTCCTTGACATATAATTCAAAGGAGTAAAAGGAATAGCTGCACAGTTTGCTCCAGTGACTTTTGCTCACTTAATGAAATGTACATGCATACCCTCATCCATCGACTGGATGCACACCTATCTGCTGCGTGGCCTGCACTGACACACGCGGTGTGTCCCCTCACTCCTGACGCATCTGTGAGCCTGACAGCTCAGTTCTCCTCTGTTGATCCTCAGGCAGGGAGCAGAATCGGTCCCATGTACAGCAACCCGTTTTTTCTTCAGAATACCAGTGCTTTAGAAAAAACATGACTCTGAAAGAAAACTAGAGAAGAAACAGATATCTCACAGCATCTGTCTTCTGTGTTTTTTTCAGTTCTTCATTCTAACTCTGAAAAGCAATTATCCACCCCTGTGAATAAAGGTCTATTTCTCTGTAAGAGGAAGATGGAAGTCAGACAAGAAGAACTGGAGGGAATAGGGAGAAATGATGCGTGAGTGGGCCTCAAGCTGAATATTTTTTGTTCATTCTTTTAGTTTGTTTTCCAGTTTGAAAATACTTAGTTTGGGGATATCCTGCAGGAGCAGGATTGACAAATTCCCTCTTTTAATCTAAGTAACAATACTGAAAACTGTTAATCTAAAGTAGCAATGCTGAAAAGAAGATGGGTGCAAACTTAAGGTTTTGAGTCAGCGTCCATCTTCTTTCACACCCCTTAACTTTCAAAACTTCAGGCCATCAAACAAAAGTTACTTGCATGCAAAAGACCTGCACAGGGTTACTGCAGAGTTGTGGGTGAGCTCTGCACCTCATGCTACATCAGTAAGGCAGTTTATTTCTATCTCCATTTTCTTAGTAGTTTACAATACATAGGGGATAAATTCTGAGAGTTTTATTGCATCAGGAAATGTAAAAGTCGTGTGTTTAACTAACATGGTTTCCTGGGACGTTTTTTAAATGTTTCCTGACCTGACTGCAAGAGTTATCCAGCCTATACAGTATCAGCTTCCTCCTCCTCCGTTAGCAAGGCTCACCTATGATATTTACTGCATCATTGCATCCATGCCAAACTTCGTTACTGCAACAACTAAGTTTTTCTTCTCAAAGGGTCACAGGGGAACACATCCTTCAGGATCCCCTAGTAACCGTCAGCCGGTCGGACTGGGGAACATCAACAGTGAAATGCCTGCTTTCCATCGCTAAGGCAGCGCCGCCTGTGCCTGCAACAAGGGGGGCAGAGTCTAGTTACATTCCTGACCCACTTTCACATCCCTCCCTCCTCCTCCTCCACCTCCTCCTCCATCCCCAGTGCAGCAGCAACCAGCAGGGCAGCGGGAGTCTCCATTTAGCAAGCCTCACACACCCGCAGCCACCCAGCCGTGCGCCGTCTCCTAGCAAGCAGCAGCAGCGCAGGCTTCCCCAGCAGCATGTGGGGAACAGGAATGGGAATGGCAGACCTCCTGCGAAAGGGAGGTCTTCCCTCTCACCGCCCTGGATGAGCAGCCATGGTTCTTCTGCCTTTTGTCCAGCCCTTCCACGCACCCGTGTCGCAGCCTGCACCCGAACCAAGCGCAGCGCAAGGCTGTCCCCCTTCCCTGCGTTCCTGGCCAGCCGTGCTTGGACCTGCATTTCATTTCCTCTCCCAACACCCCTTCCGCCATCCCCTCGCCTCTGGGTTAGCCAAACTGTCCTGCTCCCCTTCTCGCCCACCTCCACAGATAACCCCGCTATTCCTCTCCCACTCTCAAGCTCCCAGGGCTCATCCCTTTCCCTGGGTATTGCAAAACCTCCTCCCGCTTCCCAGGGCAGCAGGCAGGCCAGTAAGAGGAGGGAGCTGCTGACTGGCTTTGCATCCGGACGGTTCTCACTATTACCCTTCGAGGGACGCTCCCTTACCTGCGGGCGGCTGAGAGGGATTTCACCCTACATTGGGGGCAGACGTTGGCCCCTGCGCCCTGCCTCGCCTCGCCTCTGTGGCTGCCCACGTACCCCCAGCCTTGCACCATGGGCAGCCACGGGTCTCCGGCCCTGCCGCTTGGGAGGAAGATGCGGATAGGCCTGGGGGGCCCTGCTCCCTGTGGGGTGTGGACATGGCCGGGGGGTGCAGGTGCCACTGCAGGGGTGCCAGCATTTTGGGGTGTGGCTGGGCCTGGTGAGGCCTAGGAGGGG
>Ga0181612_151803_pt1 | contig 10256 bp, 8 predicted proteins | sample HoacroProtozoa21_FD_119630 | JGI IMG/M metagenome (GOLD analysis project Ga0181612, IMG submission 119630) | Hoatzin crop microbial communities from Cojedes, Venezuel. Combined Assembly of Gp0051906, Gp0051904, Gp0051908 | reverse complement strand
TGTAATCAGAGCACTTTAATTTCTCCCCCTCAAAAACTCATCCTTGTTAGGGAACTATAAAAATAATACCATTCTCATTCAAAAACGTAGATCAGATGCATTTATGTATACTCCTCATGCATATCATTGATATGAGATGTTTGTGAATTTTTTTTACCACAGTTTATTCTATGTTCATGGTTCTTCTCACTAGCTAGATATATGAACAATGATAGAATAAAAACACAAAGACTGAAAAGTATATGAACAGTCATTTCCTTTTTTTTCTTATGGTCATTGTTAATGATAAAGCTCACTGTAGGCCAAAGGGCCGATATTGCTACTTTGGATCACAGTCTGAGAAGATTGTATTGTACAGTTTTGCTGCAAATATTTGCAGCTCCATCAGGACTGTTACCATCTTAGTGGTTACTGTGCAGTAGTTAGTGGTTACTACAGTTATGGCAGCTCTTACAGAGACCAGCACCTCCCACAGAAAATCTGATGAAGGATAGAAACTGCATTTTGCATTGTGCTGTACCCAGGATCCTACCTGTATTATGCTTTGACAACTACACGTAGAACATCATCTAGGGGCAAGAGTCGATGATAAGTCTGGTCACAGCACAGTGTCAGACAACTGCAAGCAGCTGGACGTGGAGCTGGGAATGGAATGATCCATCAGTGTTCTTTCATTGCTACCTTTGCTCCCATGAGATCTCTAAGCTGAGGAGCCCTCGGGTGATTGCCAGTTATTAAAAGGCAATCATTTATGTTGTTTATGGTAAAACATTGTTGTATTTTCTGTATTAGGAAAAGCCTTCAAAGGCTTTCAGATGTGCTGCTCTATATGATAATTGTAGAAAAAAGTGTAAATACGTATACAACAGAAGCAACAGCCTTAAAGAATTTGAGGGTATTTATGTTGTGGATACGGAGTTGCAGAGTGATAGTTACAAATATGTATCTAGAAATGAGCAATTGAAGCAGCATTTAGGGAATTAATCTGCAGAGCAAAGCAAGTGCCAAAATCACTTGGGTTTGACAGAAGGTGAAGACTCTGCCAATTTTGCCTTACCATTCCTGCAGCTGTGAGACTAACTGGTGAGTTGCATGCTGCTTCTAGATGCTACTTGCTTAGTTTCCCATATTGCTGATAACTTTTAATGCACTAATAAAGCAATATGGACTAGTAAGGAAGGCTGGCTATCTGCATGCGAGAGACCTTGGTATCCTCCTACAATGTGTTACTGGTAAGTTACAGTTCATATCTATGTACTGCTATCTTGTTTCCTCATCAGGTTTGCATTGAGACATATGTATCTAGCTGTCACCAGCGGAGCATTAACACCGCTGTGCGGGCAACCCTCAGCCAAATGTTGAGTGACTTGACTTTACAGTTACGACAAAAGCAAGAAAATATGGTGAGCCTTCTGGCATCAACAACTGGTTCCATGTCCATGGCTGCGTACCTTTTTGTTTCTCTGAATGCAGTGTATTATACTGGCTGCTTGTGCCTTATGGCTTTTATTTAACATTTCCACAATTAATCCTGTTTAAAAGCTTTTCTGGGCTCTGACTCTGCGCCTGCCTCAGAGCAGTCTATCAGAAACGCAGCTCTCACATTGTCAGCTCTACTTGGCTGATTACATTTTTTTTCTTCTTCCATTAAACGAAAGAGGCTTTGTGCTAGTGTCAGGCTGCCTTGGCCTTTTCCTTTTCCATTCTTTATTTTATTTGCTTGTTTTTCTAAGGTTCATTGAAATCCTTTTGCCAAAAGTTTTTGCATGATAAATATTTACATAAACAAAACAAATTCTTAACTAAGGAAAGTGTAATTGAAGTTTTTCTTCTCCTTTTTTGTAGAAGATAATTTAAGCTTATGAAATTCTTTGCTTGGTTGTTAGCAAAAAACCTAAGTTCTATTTATTGCATTATTAAAATCCATGAGAGCTGTTTGGATGAAATCCCAGCACATTGTCAGCAAAACTGTAAATGTTCTGGGCATGTGTGATATTGCATTGGCTTCTTACCTCTGTTCGTGCTGCTTTGTATATTGTCATATGATCAAAAAAGTACGATTTGTAAAAGTCAGTTTCTATTTGTTAGGAATTTTAAGGACTGTAGTTGTACAGATTATGTTCCTTACATCTGTTTTGGGTTAAGATGATCAATTCTATTTTGCATGATTAGACTAGATTACTTTTATCCTAATGAGCAACTGCAGAACAGAGTTAATCGGTTTACTTAAACTTACCTTCTGTCTGTACTAAGCAGGTTCATTTTACTAGCCAAAACATTGGGGGGGGAACCAACCGAAACAAAACCAGTAGTTTTGACATTTCAGTGTGAGTCTGAAAGTTGATTTGTGTTAGCTCTGTTCTTAACTGAGGAGTAGGTGAAATTATTTGAGAGCTGCATTTAGTTCCTGGCAGTTTGTTGTTGTTGCTTGAGAGGAGAATTTGGCTTGAACCCTTTGTGCACTGATAGGAGGAATCCTATACTGAAGCTGAACCAAGTGATGTAAGAGGTCGTTTCAATTTCCTGGCTGCCATTAATTGTGTTGGCACTGTAATGTTAATTATGACAATGTGATAAACTCTCTAATACTCAATCGATTTTGGTTTCTAAATACTTTGTGAAACCTAGACTATGCTTTCCACTCAGTGATTTTCAGTGTGACTTAGGTGCCTAGTTATTATTGAGGATATTTGGGTTAAGAAAATCCCTTAAGGACTTACAAAATCCTAATTCAGCTCAATGAGATGTCAGTTTCTTAAATCTGAATGACTGTTATAACAGATCTTAAGGAATTTTTGAAAATGTGGTGCTTCAGTTATAAAAAAACCTGAAGAACAAAACCCTCAAAACAGATAGAGGACATGGATTTGTTAAGAGAGCTCTGCTGTTAAAGTACTGCTTTTACAGTGTTTTTCTACTGCTTCCACTGATTACACCACCTTTGTCTGTCTTCAACAGACAACAGAAAACCATGACACCTTGCAGAAGTTCAAGAGTCAAGGTATTCGTACCACTTTTTTAGTGACTCCTTCTAATCCAGCTTTTTTATTCTTCACTTTCCTTTCACCAGCACAGTACTGTTTGATGTCACAATAATTGAATCTTGAGGATTTCTTACCTGCTCCATAGCTTGGTGTTACCTGTGGTAAGAACTGAGACAGACCTGTTAGTTCCTGGTATTTTCAATCCTGTCTTCATTGGACCATGGTAACCATGGTAACAGTATTCCACTCAATAGAGTAGTAAATAATTGTTTCCAGGTGCTAATTTCTGTAATTAAGGAGTTTCAGTGCTCTGGAGAAAGTTGCAGTAAGTGGCTTTACTTCCTAAATTGAAGCATAGAGTAGGACGTGGAATCTGGTAATGACCGAGTCGCTGAATTTCAGGCCAGAGATGCGTTTTGTATAATGGCAGCTTTTGAAAGTGCATCACTAGCAAAGGTGTGTTCATGCTTGCCAAATGATTATTTTAAAGAGAAGTGTTTCTACTCCTGTTCTGGATTAATTTCCACCGCCTTTCCTGATAGGTAGAAATAATCCCTACTTTTGATCTTCTGGCTGGATTTCTGCAGCAGAACTCATGTGGATGGAGGCTAAAATCTTTGAAGTGCACAAGTGTTGCCTTTTAAGATCAGGACTTGATCAGACATCAGAAGCTGTGTTAGCAGAAACAAACTACAGTGAGAGTTACAGAAATTTTGGCTGCCATGTAGAAGTTCTGGAGCCAGTCCTTTCTTAAATTGTTTGTTTATATAATTACTTTATTACCTGAACTGGGTTTCAGCTAATGTTCTGTAAATGCATGTAAGCAGTTAATGCTGTCTCTGGATTTAATACTACTGCTTTTTCATTGTGTGGAGATCACTTTCCAGTCTAGGACTTTTCCTGCTGCATCTTCTCTATGAAATTTGGCAGTCCTGCTCATTCTTTAGAAGCTCTGACCGACTCTGAAAGTCTTTGCAGTGAATTAAGGTTGTAATCCAGCTGCACATATGTAATGCCTCTGATCTTTGTCATTTTTGGAGGTACTTCAGCTGAGTCCCTTTGTGATGACGTTGTATCTGTCCTCACTGTGCTCTGTGAGAAGCTCCAGGCTGTCATAAAGTGAGTTATTTCAATTTGTAATTGGAATTTATTAGCTGGAAAGTGAGAGTGTCACTGATACATGTAATTGTACTGTTGTAGTTCTGGGATTATGGAGCAAAACTGTCCTTAAATGAAGTGTTTATTAGAAGAAGTATTATTCATGATGCATTAATTTAATCATTGCGTGAGATGAGAAGCTAATTTGCCTTCTCTGTACACTGTTCAGCTTTAAAGAGCTTCCAGTGAATCTAATATAGAAGTAACTTCCATATAGCAGCAAAATACTTGTCAAAGGAGAAGTTTTCTTTTCTGACTTGAAAGCAACCATTGTAGAGAGAACAACAATTCCAAGAGACATGGAAAAACCTAACATAAATATTTAATATGCAGAATTAATTAATATGTATGTCTTAGGCAGCATTCATCTGTTTGAAATAGTTTGTATTGCCAAAGCATTCCTTAAATGTAGGAATATTATGCAATCTACCTATTTGGAAATGCGTGAGCCTGACTTTTAAAATGCAGTTGTTATGGGCAGTAATACGGTGTTACACTGCACTAAAATACTAGAGTCTCTTGTTGGCCAATACAGTAACAGTAAATACTTACTCATGAGTTAAAAATTACTTCTTGTGGCATTCTAGCATGGCTTGACTAGTGGGCTCTTAAGAGAGATGAGCCAAAAAGAGCTTTAAATGTTAAGAGAGGTGACAAACCAACCAAAAGCAACGCAAACATTATACAGCAGTTATTTAAAAACATAGAAATATATCAAGCTGGAAATACTTCCAAAGTTTTAAAGGAGAAACAAGTTCTTACTTGATGACATTGTTTCCATATCAGTAAAATAAGATTTAACTTGCTACTGCTGCCAGTTGCAAATTGCCTGAGTGGTAGTGAAAAAGCTAATCTGAAACTATTTTAAAAGTAGCGTAACATTTTTCTCCTTGGTTGGACTGTGTATCTCTGAAAGTAGCCTGTGATGAGGTCAGAGAAATGGGAGAAATACAAAACAAGCATACATCAGTACTTCCTTTTATATGCTCTACCATTTTCAGGAAGACTATGGCTTAGGAACTACCAGAGCTGAAGACAGCACAGACAGACATCATTGTGTGCGATTTTTCCATTGACTTCCCTCTGATGAGTTTCTCTAATTACAGCAAGGTTTGAATGGGAAGAGTGCCTTACTTAGCATTATTTAATCAGTGTCAGCATTTGGGAAAACAAAAGCATGTTTCTGAATCTACTAGAGTAACACTTTTTTTTTTAGTTGTATGCATAGTTACAGGACAAGAAGAAATCTTCAAAAGTTTGTATCTAACAATAGCAAGTGGCAAAACCAGCTGAAAGATTAATTCTTTATAGTCCATTTTGCCCACGTGTGAAGCCATGAACAACTTGCATCTGAGAAGTATTGTTCACCAAATGATAATCACTTTGAATTACTGGTTACGAGAAATTAAAACTAAACTACCTGACAGGATCTCTCAAAATCACTGAAAGTCTTTTAAAAAAATTACCTGCAATTCCAGCTTCCCAGAAAACTGTACAGAGTAACTGGCAAGGCCCTGAAAGCCATGTTATCACATGACTTTCTGCCTGTAGACATTGACTTATGATCATTGTGGCTGTCACCAAGAAAAGAGAAAAAAAACCCAGAAGACAGCAGCCTAAACGCCTTCAGATTGCCTGAAGAAGCTATCCAATAGTCCAAAATCTTCTGGTTGTCTCCTTTTCCTCTGCTTAAGGGTTCCTTCCTCCTCCAGTTTTTAGACTGAATTTGAATAATTATTTCTGTTTTCTTCTTCCTCTTTCACATACCTTTTTTTATTCCTCACTCTGAAATTTGATGAATTAAACCTGTTTTCTTTCTATTACTTAAAAAATGCATGTGATCAGTACAAAATAAAGGGGATGATAAAGGTGATCACGGTATTGTAAATCCATAGGAAGAAGCAAAATAAATCACCGCTGTAAACTGCAGTATAATTTTCAAGTGAACTACTGTAGTTATTTTAGAAAATTAAATAATCTTTGTTTTAACGTGACGTGAATATCATCTTTTCTCTTTTGCCAGTGACAATCGGCAACTTCAGCTTCTTTACTTGGAGTGCATCCTCTCCATGTTAAACAGCTCCTCTCCCAGCATGCACCAGCACAAAGGATTCACTGATCTCATATGGTGAGTACGTCTGAAGATTAGTGCAAATACTCAGTTTGTAAGTACAGAAGGATCTTCTCGCCCCCAGCTGTGCAAACAAACCTTTAATAAATCTCCAGATGCGAGCAGAACTTGCTATTAACCTACTGTCAGTTTGTTCTGTGCCGCATATAAGATTGGTTAGGACCTCGTGCTCAGCTAGCACATTAAATCCCTGTAGTTGAGTTATCACTGTAATGGTCTAATGTACTTAGCCAGAACAAAAAAATCTCTTACGCTTTCTGCAATAGTACGTATTTGTGTGTGTCATTAAACACACAAATATCCTGCTTACTGTAGGATGGTGCTGTAGAGGTTCTTACGGGTCTGATGCAGTAATACAAGAAGATAAGCAAAATTAATGTCAGATGGTGTGCTGGTGACCAGAATTGCTTATGACCTGCATTTGTAAGGGCTGAGCCTAAGTGATCTTCCTGGTGCTTCCACTTTATCAAGAAATCCTCTTTTTAATACGCTTAACCAGAAGGGATTGACATCTTTAGTGTTCATATCTACCTCTAAATTGTTTCACACCATCGTGTCAGAGCACCTAGAATAATCCTTTTCCCTCTTTTTGTTTGCAGTAGTGCTTTTCTTTTTTTTTTTTTTATAGCATATGGATAATTCAGTCATAGTAGTAAAGCAAGAGTGTAACTAATATGCAGTTCCTTGCAGTTTGTGTGCATCCAGTCATCTTGGTGAGCGTTTGTGTTAAGAAAAGTTACATGTGACTGTTAATGGCAAATATGTTCCTTGAGTTTTTACCCTGTAATTTTTGAAATGGGAGTGTTTGACCTGGGCCTAATTCTAAGGATGTAACATGTAGAGGCACCTATAAAGTCCCTTACTGTCCCAGAAAAATCACTGGCTGCTGAACTGAGAGGTCTTCAGGTTAATACCACTTGGTAGCGTTGCACAGCGACCCTGTGCTGAGGCCTCTGGGAGCTCTAATGTAAGAGCAGAATTCTCTCTTTCATGGCAAACCTGTTTCAGATGTTTGTGCACTTGAATTTCACCCAACCCTTGGTTTATGCTTATGTGACTAACTGTGGGCCATCCTATAAGCAAGGTCACTGAAATGACCATGGATAAAAGAAAATAAGAAAATACTTCCTGTTTTATTTTAAATTTACATCATTTTGATGATCCATTTTACGCTGCAAATCTGTTGGTGTTTGTAACTGTGTCATGAGGGCAAGCCATCAGGGGCAGAACTTCTTAACCTGCATTGCTGCCGAGGAATATGCATCCTCCAGCTACATGCTTAAGATGAAGTGGCAAAAAAAAAAAAACCCACTAGGAAGACATAAAACAGTTTAAACTGCAAGCATCATAGCAGTATCAGTACATGCAGTCCATTAGCTATCTAGTGAAGTTGTGAACCAAACTGAGAATTGTCTTTGTGCTTTAAGGAGCTGTTGCCTACATGCACGTAACTTTCTCTCTGGCTGGCACTTTGTAGTTGGTTCTCCACAGAAGATAAAGAAGGGAGCAGACAAAGAAGATTTAGCTCTGTGTTCTTCTGACAGTGTTCTTCATAGTTTGATACTTAAGCACTTTGATGAGACTACGACATGTGGGGAATATGTTGCTGTGGCAACCTGTGATTACGCCTGCTTCAAGGCAGGCACGTTTCTTATGCAGTGAATTGATATGTTTTGAAGTGTACCTGACTGGAGAAAGAAATGGAATAAGCAGACTCAAAGTCATTATCTGATGTCTGATTAAAAGCTGTTTTTCTTTCCGTGACTTCAGGAAGCTGAGCTGTTTTAGCACGCATGTGAAGAAAAACAATGAAAGTTTTGGACTGCGTAAAAATCTTGAGAAAATAAGATGTACTTACCTATGAGGACGTGTTACCCTATGCTGAATCATTACTTCTCATTGGGTGCTTCCTCTAGGCGCCAGCTTGAACCTCTGAGGCATGTGGGTGAAAATCAGGTTTGGGACTGCAATCTCATGCAGAACTTCGGTTTTTAAATCAAGGTCTAGCAGACTGAAGTAAAATGTCAAGTGCATGAGTTCAAAGCTGAAATAACAGCTAATGGACCAAAATGCTGAGTTGGTTTTGGCTCTGGTTCCACAGAAGAGTGATCTGCTGGTGTGGAATCACTTAACTTGAGCATTCAGGCAGAAAGACAGTTGAAAGAGGGACAGTGAGTGGCATATGAGGAGTTACAATCCACACTTTGAGTTACTGAGAGGGCTTTAATTCTGTTCTCAAATTCCAGCACAACAGAGGCTCACAACTAAGTAAGGGTCCTTACTAAAATATATGCATGTGCAGTTCAGTGATGGAACATGACGCCTTCTAGTTAACATAGATTGATTGTGTTTGATTAGAGTTTTTTAAAGCTCCCAAGTTGGACTGAAGAAGAAACACTTGGCCGTACAAACCTAGAATTTCTACCTTGTGATAGGTTGCAGCCAATGAAAGAGGCAGGCATGCTATCCTGTAAAGGGTAGCACTGTGCAGCAACATGAACTTGCAAAATCAGTACCATGTTTATAAGGCACTTGAAAGTATTTCCATATGTACTAGCATGCTGATGCTTGGGAGGTGAAAAAAGCCTGGCGTAATTTGTTATTCTATCTAACCACTGCTATTGACTGATCATTAAAACAAGAGTGTGAATCTCATTTAACCGTGGGCTATTTTCAATCTGTTCCTGTGAGATTATTTTTTTCCAGTTACCATCTGCTGCTTTTCTCTTTTTCTCAGGAAGCAACTGTGTCCAGCCCTAGTAGTAATCCTAGGAAATCCAATCCACGACAAAACTATCACCTCTGCCCACAGCAGCATCTGCCTTGAGGCTGATTCACCTTCTTCAGGGATCTCTGATCACGGCCGGGGTTCAGGTTGTTCCTCCACAGCACCTGCCCTTAGTGGGCCCGTTGCACGGACCATATATTATATTGCAGCAGAACTGGTTCGACTGGTGGGGTCAGTGGAATCCATGAAGCCTGTGCTGCAGTCTCTCTATCACCGGATATTGCTTTACCCACCACCTCAGCACCGAGTAGAAGCCATCAAAATTATGAAAGAGGTAGGATAATCACATGTGCAAATCCAGGAATGTAAAGCAAAATGTTTATTTAACAGTAAGAGTTGCCGATACGTGCGTACCAGTCCATTCCATACCTTAGCACTAGGGGTGCTGAAATCGCCCTTTCTGAGCACAGCTGTTACATCAGAGCCACTCTGCCAAACATTTTTAGTTTTACGAAGTCGTAATAGCTATATTTGTCTCCATAACGCAAGCTGCTATGGCAGCTCTGTCAGCGTTCATGCTGTGTTACTGCATGGAGCAGATCTTAGCACTGAGTCATGACTGCTCTTTTGGGTGAGTCACAGTACAGTGATCCAGTTTCAACTTCTTTGGCATCTTTCCCCACTCTCTGCTCTTGCTAGAAGGAGACATTCATCCTCACACTGTAGTATTCCAGGCATTAAGGTGGATATATGCTTTGATTACGTGCCAGGTTTTTGAAATACAGTTTCCTTGAGCTGTATTAGAATAGCCACAACAAAGCTGCCTTAAGTGGCCACATCAAAACAAGTCCATTCTGGCCTCTTGCGCAGTGCCTCTGACAGCACTAGCACTGGAGCACTGTGAGACTTCTTTGAGCGCCAGCTGAAATCATGGGCTCTTCCATTCCACATGTGCCACTTTCTTTTCATGTTGTGGAGCACAAAGCAACTTTGGCAATTTGTAGGAACTGTGGTCCCCCTTAGAGGAGTTTTGTTCTAGCTTGTGCGTACCTAGGCTGTTCTGTGTCTGAAGATCTCTCCTAACGCCACACAGCTACCCACTGGGTTGTTGTCTGAACTGGCAGTCACCCTGGCATCTGTCTTCCTCTAATTTTAAACAACAGCATGATGACATTTGAAGTTTTAGGAAAAGCTCAGTCTAATCTTGTTTACTGGAGGACGTATCTGTTGCCTCTTTCTGCTTATTAATATGGGC
>Ga0181612_147144_pt1 | contig 10256 bp, 7 predicted proteins | sample HoacroProtozoa21_FD_119630 | JGI IMG/M metagenome (GOLD analysis project Ga0181612, IMG submission 119630) | Hoatzin crop microbial communities from Cojedes, Venezuel. Combined Assembly of Gp0051906, Gp0051904, Gp0051908 | reverse complement strand
TTTCTTTTTTATTAAATTTAGTTTCTTTTATCATTTCTAAAATAACTAAATATATAAGAAGAAATAAGAATGGTAAATAAATACTTGCTACATGTATAAGCCCAAAGATTAATCCACTTACAATAACAAACACCCTTTTATTCTTTATTAACCTTCTTATGCTAGTTCGAAATGCTAACTCCTCAACAAACGGAGCTATAAATATTCCAGATAGCATAGATATAAGTGGTGCACTTTTAAATGTTTCAATAACTGCTTCTTGATTCTCTACGACTTCATACTGAATATTAGTAATACTATAAATAAATGAAATTAATTTAGCTGATATTAATTTAATAATAAGTAAAAATTATGTAAATATTTTTGTTATTTATTTTAGAATTTTTATTAGATTTCAAATTATGGTGAATTTATGTGTGGATTGATAGGTCTAGAGGGTAATTTTGATAAAGATTTATTATTTTCTATGATTGAAATGCTGAAGCATAGAGGTGAAGACTCAAGTGGATATTATCTTTACCAAGATGGCAAAATATCAATGAATAATGATTTTCATGGAGAAGATATGTCTCTTTTTGATAATGATTCTATTGGGGATAATTCTTCTTTTTTAGATAATAAAATCATTTTTAATCAGGATACAGAAGCAAATAGCGGATATTCATTTGCATTAGCCCATAATTTATTATCCATATTTAATTTAATTGGTGATAATAATGAAATTATGGATAATATTGCAAATAATAGACAGCCTATCATGATGGATAATTTTGTTTTAGTGTTTAATGGTGAAATTTATAATTTTGATAATCTTGTCGGATATCTTAAATCACATATTGATTTGAAATTTAAAATTGAAAGTGATGGTCAATTACTCATATACTTGTTAAAATATCACTTTCTGATATGTGGTAATTTATTGGATGCCGTTAAAAAAACTGTTTCTCTTTTAGATGGAGATTATTCATTTGCAGTATTTGATAACATAAATAGAAATTTTGCAGTTTGCAGGGATCAAATCGGTGTCAAACCATTATATTATAGTATTGGTAATGAAATAAAAGCTTTTGCATCTGAAAAGAAAGCTCTTTGGAAGATAGGTTTTAATGAAGATGACATATATGATTTAAAACCAGGTTCTATTTTATATAATTGGGAAATTGTGGATTTGGATAATACTTTGCTGAATAAGATAATCAAACTTGATTTAATTGATTATAAAAATAAATATGATACTTATGAAGAGTATTTGTCTAATAAAAAATCTTATGATCTTTATAAAAAACTTTTATTGGATGAATTAAAGTTTGCAGTAGCTAAACGAGTAAAAAATATTTCAGATATTGGTTTAATATTCTCTGGTGGCGTTGATAGTACAATACTTGCAGTTTTACTTAAAGAAATAGCTATTGAAAGGAAAAAAGAAATTTCAGAGGGTATGTTAACATTACCATTGAATATTAAATTATTCTCTGTTGGTAAAGAAAACTCACAGGATATTGAATTCAGTCAAAAAATAGCTGAATATCTCAATCTTGATTTAAAAACCATCATAATTGATGAAAATACTGTGAACAACTCTGTATCTGATGTACTGATAGCTATTGAAGATCCAAATATAATGAAAATCGGTGTAGGCATGACTATCTATTTGGCTTCAAAAGCTATAAAAGAGGATAATATTAAAGTAGCTATTGCAGGTCAAGGTGCCGATGAGTTATTTGGTGGTTACAATCGTTACTTAAAACACTTTGATAATAATTCCTTATTTGATGCATATTTTGACCTTGATACTGAGATACGACATGACATTTATAATATTCATCATGTCAATCTTGAAAGAGATGATGCCGTATCTATGGCTTGCGGTGTAGAACTTAGAGTTCCATTCTTAGATAAAAATGTAGTTGACCTTGCTTTAGACATTCCAGCCAAATACAAAATTACCTCTTCTAAGGATATCTTAAGAAAACATATCTTAAGAGATATTGCCCATGATTTAAACATTCCCGGTTTTGTTGCAGACAGACCTAAAAAAGCAGCTCAATATGGTTCAGGAATTAATAAAATACTTAAAAAACGTGTTTTAAAAGATTTTGACATTGAAAAATTCTTGGAAGATTATAAAAAAAGTTTATGAATTTTTATTTATAACTTTTTATATATTTTTTATTAATATTCTCTTATTTTTTTAGATTTTAAATTTTATTTTTTTTTTAATAATAAATTCTTATTTTTTGAATTTTTAACTTTTCATATCTATTTTTTAAAAATTTTATACTTTTTAGATTATTTATTAAAAACTTTAAAATGTCCTAAAACTATATTAATATAAAATAATAAATACTAAATTAATATAAACTTTTGAATATATTAAAGTTTTATTAAATATTATGTGTTATTATAGTAATTACTATTTAAACTTAAATAACTATAGTTTATAATAATTTAAAATGGAGTTTTTATAATGGCAATTGAAAAAGATGCTGAAAAAATCTTAGAAAAATTTTCAAAAACTTTGGAATCTGTTCCAGACTTAGAAGGAACTTATTATATTACTGATAATCTTAATCTTAATCGTAAAGACGAATCTATCGAAAAAAATCCTGAAAAAATTGTCAGAAATGCAAAAACTGACAAAGATGGTAATGTAGTTGTTAAAAAAGCAGATTGGATTAATTAATTTAGTTGAAATTATTGTTTAATAATATTATTAATAAATTAACTATTTAGGACAAATTTTCATAGAATTAACTATTTAGAAGAAATTTTTATTGAATTAACTACTTAGAACAGATTTTATGAAAATAACTATTTAGAATAAATTTTAATAATAATTTATAAAAACAGTTTTTAATTAAATAGGTATAGAATTAATATTTTAATTATAGAAAGATGATATTATGAGAATGAATTTAATTCTTGAAATTTTAGATGTTCCTGGGCAATTGGTTTCTATTTTGAATCCTATAGGTGATTTTGGAGCTAATATTGTTACTGTTATACATCAAAGGGAAAAGAAAAATGAAAAATCTATGATTCCTGTTTATCTTACACTTGAAGGGGAAAGAGAAAACTTGAATGCGGTTATTGACAAGTTTAAAGAGATGAATATTTCAATTATTGAAATTGATGATGTTGTAAGGAAAGAAAAATTTAGTACAATAATATATGGTCATATTATTGATACTGATGTTAGGGATACTGTAGATAAAATCAATGAGGTTGAAGGTCTTTCTGTAATTGGTTTGGAATTTAAATTAGAAGGCGAACTTGCTTCAACTGCTTTACTTACTATTGAAATGGATGTAGGTAAAAGAGATTATGCTTATGATAAGATAATGGAAATAGCTAAAGAGAAGGACTTTTTAGTTATTGATGAAGTATAGGTGATATGATGGATGAATGTAAAATTGTAGTTTTAGGTTTTGGAGCTGTAGGTCAAGGTATTGTTAAGGCTTTAAAATTGAAAAAGGGCATGATAAAAGAAAAATATGGTACTGATATTAAAATTGTAGCAGTTGCGGATTCATCATCTTCTGCTATTTGTGAAGACGGTTTAAATGAAGAAGAACTTCTTAAAACTAAATCTATATCTGGAAAACTGAATTCTTATCCGGATTATGGTAGTGATTTGGTAGGTATTGATTTATTGGATGAAGTTGATTATGACTGTTTAATCGAAGCTACTCCTACTAATATTGAAACCGCAGAACCTGCTAAATCCTTAACTTTGAAGGCATTTTCTGATGGTAAAGATGTCGTAACTTCTAACAAAGGTCACCTTGCACTTTTCTATAAAGAATTAATTGAAGCTCAAAAAGAAGCAGGTGTTGAATTTAAATTTGAAGCATCTGTTGGAGGAGCTATGCCTATTATTAACTTATGCCAAGAAACTCTTGCAAGTTGCAGTATTTCTTCAATTAAAGGAATCTTGAATGGAACCACAAATTATATATTGTCCAGAATGACCTCTGAAGGAACCAACTATGAAAACACTCTTAAAGAATCTCAAGAATTAGGCATTGCTGAAACTGATCCGACTCAAGATGTAGAAGGAATCGATGCTGCATGTAAAGTAGTTATCCTTGCAAATTCCATCTTGGGAATCGATGCAACCTACAGTGATGTTGAAGTTAGAGGAATTTCTAATATTTCTTTAGAAGCTATTGAACTTGCAAAAGAAGAAGGATATTACATTAAATTAATCGGAGAAGTTTCCAGGAAAAACCTTAAAGTATCTCCAAGACTCGTAAAACAAAACAGTCCTTTAGCAATAGATGGTACATTAAACCTTGCAACCATAACAACCGACCTTGCAGAGGACATTACAGTAATGGGAAAAGGTGCAGGTTCTCTTGAAACTGCTTCTGCAATGATTACCGATTTAATTAATATTATTAAAAATAAATGATTTTTTTAATCAATATCTGAATGAGTACAGATTTAATTAATATTATTAAAAATAAATGATTTTTTTAATCAATATATTTTATTATTCTTATTAAGGAAGTCTTATTAATGAAATATGTTATTGTTATTGAAGATGGAGCAAGTGATTATCCAATTGATGAATTAGATGGTAAAACTCCTTTAAAAGTAGCTAATAAACCTGTTTTAGATAAAATTGCAAAAGAAGGAAAAACAGGTTTAATTCAAAATGTTCCTGAGACTTTGCCTCCTGGTTCTGATGTAGCTAATATGAGTATCTTTGGTTATGATCCTTTAAAATATTACACTGGTCGAGGTCCTCTTGAAGCTGCAAGTATGGGTGTTGAAACAAATGATGGTGATGTAATATTCCGTTGTAACACTATCACTGTCAAAGACGGATTAATGGCAAGCTCTAATGCAGGTCATATTACATCTGAAGAATCTTGTGAACTTATGGAATCTCTAAATCAATATTTCCATGATAAATATCCTGATTTTAAAGGTAAATTTTATCCTGGTGTAAGCTATAGACACCTATTTGTATATAATAATAAGGAAAATGCAGAAGAATTAGCTAAACTTGAAATGGTTCCTCCACATGATTTTGTTGGAGATACCATTGACGACAAACTTGATTTTCCAGACTTTGCAAATGAAATCAAATCCATAATGTTAGAATCAACTAAAGCCCTTGAAAACCATCCAATCAATCAAAAAAGAATCGATGAAGGTAAAGAACCTGCAAATATGGTTTGGTTCTGGGGTCAAGGCACTATGCCTGATATGCCTCATCTGAAAGATGTTTACGGATTAAAAGGTTCTGTAATCACTGGTGTTGATTTAATCAAAGGTTTAGGTGTATGTTCTGATTGTACCAACATCGATGTTCCCGGTGCTACAGCATTCTTTGACACAGATTATGTTGCAAAAGGCGAATACGCAGTAAAAGCACTTGAAGACAATGACATCGTATTTGTTCACATTGAAGCTCCCGACGAAGCAGGTCACTCCGGAGATATAGACGAAAAAATCAAAGCTATTGAACGCATAGACAAACATATTCTAGAACCTCTTATGGAAGCACTTCCAAAATACGGTGACTTTAAAATAGCTGTATTGCCGGACCACCCAACACCAATTGACATTAGAACCCACACACGAGATCAAATCCCGATTGCAATCTACTCTTCAAAAGACACACCTGACGATGTTGAAGTCTATGATGAAGATAGTGTAAAAGAAGGTTCTCTTGGTGAATTAACCGGTTGTAACTTACTTAAATTATTATTAAATGATTAATTTATTTAATTTTTTAATCTTTTATTCTTTTAATTTTTATTTTTTTATCTATTTTTAATTTTTATATTCTATTTTATTATAATAATAATCTGCTTATTTTTTATCATTTTTATCATTTTTTATTTATATTAATTTTAAACTTATTTTATTTATTATTTGATTTAAACTAATTATTATAACAAATAAAATTGAATTTACAATAACTGCATTCTTTATTTTCTTTTTTAGGGAATTTTTTATTTATTATTCCATCTACAATTTCTTTTATATCTTGATTTCTTTGATTGACTTTTTCCGGATTGAGTGGAATATCGATCATTTCCTTGGATTTTATTGCATATATTTTAAGTTCGGTAACGTCTTTATTTCTGTATTTAGGGTCTTCTTTTAATGCCAAAGTGTAAGTGTAGAGTTGTCTTGCATATTTTTCTTTTTTATAATCGGTAACATTGTCGGTTGTTTTATAGTCTAAAATAGCTATTCCGTCTTTGGTTTCATAGATAAGATCGATAAAACCGGTTAATGTGTAGTTGTCTTTTTTTATCTCAAATGGATATTCGGATTCCAGTACTTTAAGGTTTCCAAATTTATCCCAATAGCTATGAATTTGTTCTAAAACTTCGTTTAAATCTTCCTCATCATGTTTGATGTTTGGAGTATTGAAATACATTTTCGTAACGGTTTTGCTAATCATTTCTTTGGTGATCTGTTTGTTTTTTTCTTTTTCTTCCATGTTGATTTTATTGATTTCTTCTAATGCGTTGTGGCTTATATTACCATAGGTTATGTATTCGTTGTCCGAAACTCTAAAGTTCATGTTATAGTTTAAATTATATCTGAAAGGGCATTCATGGTAATTGTCAAGAGAGGTATAACTTAATCTAATAGTATTCGTTTCTTCTTTTTCAAGGTGCATTTCACAGGAGGAAATGGTATTGATATTGTTATAATCAAGTTGTCTGATTAAATTAGGGTTGTTGTTGATTAGATTTTGAATGATTTCAGGTTTTTTACCATTTTCGCCAATGGATGATAATATGAGGATGTCTTGAGCTCTTGTCATAGCAACATATATTATTCTTTCTTCTTCTTTGTAGTGTGCTATTTCTTCATCTTTTTCAGTCAGGTTTCTATCTTTAAGACAATAATTTGGAGTATAATAAGTAGCTTGGCCATTGATGTGTCTGTTTTCTTCAGAAGAAGGATCTACATATTTATTTGGAAAACCTCTTGATCTTCCAACAGGTTTTGTAAGGGAAGATATGATTGTTATTGGAAATTCAAGTCCTTTAGATTTATGGATTGTCATTAATTGAACACCATTAATGTTTTCTACAGATGAACCGTAATTTCGTATATTTCTATGTAAATACCAGTAAAGACCTATAAAATCTCTTTTAGAAATCATATTTTCATAGTTATACATGGTTCTTGTAAGTATAGCTATGTTTTCAATTTTTTCAATATTTTCTTCATTATTTACAAAGTCTTCATTTAAAAAATCAGTTATCTCAAGTAATTTATAATAAATTTCAAGAATTGTCTCAGGTTTTTCGGTTTTGTTAGCTATTTCTTCGAGAGTTTCTATTTCATCTTCTTTTAATTTGTTTCTAAATCTTAATTTTTGTCTAGCATTTCTTATTACTTTATTGTCTTTTGCATTTTTATTAATATTAATTACATCTTCTTTAAGATTATTCAATGATTCAAAGAATTTCAAATCATCTTCATTTCTTACACCATATGCTTTCAGATTTTCATTAGTTAAAATAGGTTTTTTAATTCTTTCAAAGATTTTCTCAAGTATTTCATCTTCATGGTCAAAAACACCACTAAATGAACGTTTAGCAGATATTTTCACACCTTTTGCTCTCTCTTCTTTTACAATTTCTTTTTGAATAGCTATAAGATTTTCTTCATATTCATCTTGAATTTTATTTAATATTTCTTTTGTATCTTCAGAGAGGTTCCATAGTTCTGTATTGAAGTTGAATCCAGTAAAGCCTTTAAGGTTTAGCCATTCTTTTTCATATGATGTGAATATCGGAACTTTGGTTTCACGTTCTGTTAAAAAATGTAAAAGCAGCATTATTGATTTGATTTCATCTTTTTCAATTAAATCGTCTATACCACTTACCTGGTAAGATATTCCTTCTTCTTTCAATCTTTCAATAAGAGGTCCTGAAGAATTACGAACAGATCTGTATAAAATAGCTATGTCTGAATAATCTTTTATCTTTCCACTTTCTTTCATATGTTTTATTATACTGACTATTTTATCTGCTTCATCCTCTTTTGTTTCATTTTCAATATAATAAGAATCTATATGTGTTTTTCTGTTTCCTTGAAGATGTTTTTTAGAACTGTCGCTTCTTTGATGTCTGATTAATTGTTCTGTTAAAGAGATTATTTCATCAGTTGATCTGTAATTTATATTAAGGGGAATTACTTCCGTATCGTAATGCTTATTTAAATACTCAAAATAATCTGTAATTGCTCCTCTAAAACCGTAGATATTTTGATCGATATCTCCTACCGCTGTAAAAGTCCCTCCATTAGCCAATGCTTCATTCATTAAAACTTCAAATATCTTTATTTGGATAGGGTCTGTATCTTGAAATTCATCTACTAGAATATTTGTGTATTGTGTTTTTGGATTATCTTTTAGAAGGTTATATGCATCAATTTGTATAAAATTAAAATCAGTAGCTCCTTCTTTATTTAAAAGTTCTATATATTTTGGATAAGCCTTTGCAACTTGAAGATAACGGGCATTATACCATGAATGTCCATAATCATTTCCTTTTTCCTTTTTCTTTTTATCAATATCTATCTTTTTTCTTGGAAATTTTCCGTTTTCATATTCCCTATCTATAAACTCAAGATACTCTTCACTAACTGGATGATTTTCTTCAATATACTCTACTAACTTGTCAGTATCCACATTAAATATTGAATATTCATCAAATTTTTTTATAACTGCTGCAATCTGTCCTTTAGTTACAGTTTTTTCTCTTGTAAAACCTAATTTATTCAAATTCTTAAGGACAAACATGTTTTTCTTCTCACCAAACTCATCATCATAAATATCAATAGTTTCATGACCGTTTTCTCTCAACAATTTAATACAAAAAGAATGAATAGTTGAAATCTGCATTTCATTAATTATTTCCTTATCCAAATCTTCAGCCAACCTTTCCTTAAGCTCTTCTGCCGCCTTTATAGAAAAAGTACTCACCAAAAGACTCTTAGGATCTATATTTCTTTCATTAATAAGATATTTCACCCTTTCAATAATCACTCTTGTCTTTCCAGATCCTGGTCCTGCTTCAATTAATAATGGTTTGTTTCCATAATAAGTAACAGCCTTTTTCTGATTTTCATTTAAATCAATTGACATGGTTCCCCCTTTTTTTATTTTCTTATTTTTTAATTTCTTATTTTTTTATTTTTTTCCAATATTAACTATTTCAATAAACCCCTTTTTTAAAAGGAAAGTTTACTTGATTTATTAAAATTATTAGAACTTATATTCAAAATTTAATAACTCTTTCTTTTTAATCTCAAATTCTTCTTTAGAAATATATCCTCTTTCAAGTAAATTGACAAATTTAAGTAATTCCTCAGCAGGTGAGAATGCATAATAAATATTATTTTTATGATTATTTTCAGAATTATTATTAATTTCAGTATTATTAATAGGAGCATTATAATTATCATTTTGTGTTTGCAAATCACTTTTTTTATAATTATTTTCCTTATTTTCTCGGGATTTATTTATATTATTTCTATTACTTTTAATTTCATAAACAGGTTTATGAGATTTGTCTTGAGTTTTAGGTTGGTAATATTTTCTTTTATTTTCTTTTAAAGCTTCATTTTTAAATTCCTTTTGAATATCTTCCAATTCTTTTCTAAAAGATGCTTCAAAAAGATTCATAGGAGATTTGGATATGGTGTCTGTATTGATATTATTTTCATTTTTATTAATATTTGCGACATTATGTCCATTAATATTTTCATCTGTTCCATCTATTTCATTTATTTGATATATGTTTTTATATTTCTTAAATTCAGGATCTTTCATAAGTTCTTTGTATAATGTATCTGAATCTTTATTTAAAGCTTCTAATCCTTTATCTGTTATGGTGTAGTAACCGAATTTAGGGCTTTCAATAAGATTTGCTTTTTTCAAATGTGTGTTAGCAGATGAAATTCTTGATGAGATAACAGGTTCATTGTTTTGCAATCTTTTATTTCTATCTTCTTCACTTAATTCAATTAAATCAGACAGTTCGTTTATAATCTCTTTTACTTGATATTCATTTTTTTCTTTTATGACTTTAAGTAAAGGCAGTAACAATTCATTTGTTTCAGGTATTGGCATTTTTTAACTCCTTGTAATAATTTTATAGATAATCAATTAAAATAACATTTGTTTTTTATTTATTTTATATATTTATATGTTTATATTTGTTTTATTTAATTATTAAATTGTTTATATTTGTTTTTCTATTTTCTTT
>Ga0181612_126630_pt1 | contig 10256 bp, 4 predicted proteins | sample HoacroProtozoa21_FD_119630 | JGI IMG/M metagenome (GOLD analysis project Ga0181612, IMG submission 119630) | Hoatzin crop microbial communities from Cojedes, Venezuel. Combined Assembly of Gp0051906, Gp0051904, Gp0051908 | reverse complement strand
TTGCTGTGCGCCCTCCTCGCTGCCCCAAGGACCTCAAACTCCACCATTTCACAGTCACTGCAGCCAAAGCTGCCCTTGAGCTCCACATTCTCCACCAGCCCCTCCCTGCTGCTGAGAACAAGGGCCAGCACAGCACCTCTCCTCAGGGGCTTCTCTGTCACCTGCAGAAGAAACTCATCGTGAGCGTGGTCCAGGAACCTCCTGGATTGCTTATGCCCTGCTATGTTGTACCACCAGCAGATACTGGGGTGGCTGAAGTCCCCCATGAGGACCAGGGTTTGTCAACGTGAGGCTGCCCGCAGAGGCCTCATCTGCTCGGTCTTCCTGGGCTGGTGGCCTGTAGCAGACCCCCACACTATAATGTCATCTGTCCCTGCCCTGCCTTTAACCCTGACCCATGAGCTCTTGGTTGGATCCTCATCCATCCCCAGGCAGAGCTCCATGCACTTCAGCTGGTCACTGACATAGAGGGCAACACCCCCTCCTCGTCTCCCCTGCCTGTCCTTGCTAAAAAGCATATGCACCTCCATTCCAGTGCTCCAGTCATAGATGCCATCCCACCACATCTCTGTGATGCCAAGAAGACCATAGCCCTCTCACATGCTGCTGCAATAGTGCAAAGGGCTTTATTTAGGTTATTTTAGTTTTCTCAGAAGAACATTTAAAGTCTTTCCAATGAGCTACTAGCTATACTAGCAGGCATAGAACTTCAGTTTCTTACATTTGAGACTCTAGACTTACTGCCTGTAGCCTTTGTTCTGCAAAATAAGCTTTTACTCGGTAGGCCTCCAGTCTCCAACAGGAGTATGCCCTGAGGAAGTTCCTAGTAAGAGCTGCACAATGTAGAAGGCAGAAAGTAAGGCAACCTTTTCTTGTAAAAAAGACATTTATAAATGATTTTTCTTTTCTTCCTTCACCTATAAACCAGCAGTATTTTAAACATTAAAAACAGACAACTAATAAAACAAAATAAACAGCCTGCCGGAACTCCATGCCTATTCCAACTTGGATTTGCAGTGAACGCTTGGCTTGAAAGGCACTTATTTCCTCCCAACAGGGCCCCAGAAGCAGGTCTTCAGGGATCTTAGCTTGTGGCTACAAACCCCCAGTTTTTCCAGGCTTCTGACTGATTCCCGATTCATTAATTGTGTGATAAGGAGTTCCTAGTCTGGTTTGGAGAACCGTCAGTGTCTACGTATCTTCACTCTACATCGTATTTCACATGATAGAAGTACACAGAGAGTTCAGTTTCTTCTAAAAATCTACCTGGCATGTTTCAGTGCACAAACACTTGCTTTAGTCCAGACGAGGCTATTGAGTGGTTTCAGTAATCACTTTGCACAGGGGCTATGTAACTGTCACTAGACACTCTACACTTCTTTCAAACTGTTCTCTACAATCAATACTATTTTTCTTGGTCGTATTGATCAATTACTGCATGGTTTGGATAGAACTATAAGAAAAATGAATAGTTTAAGAACTTTAGTTCTCTCTCATCTAATTTTTATAATAGGTTCCAGTATTTACATTTTTCATGAAGAAAAAAGCCTATTCTCTCATTAAAATCAGTATCTACCACTAAGTTTACCATTAACTTAATTTGTAAAGGCAAGTCTCAGATGAAATTAGAAATCCTGAATTATTCATGCTGAGGTCTACTAATTTTACACTATTCTTTCTCATGCGAAACTTCAGTATGTCACACCAGAAGTTTTGGGGTTTTTTTCTGGCAGGGAATAAACGCTTCAAAACACTCCCTAGAGAACAAAAGCGTATCTGTCACGTTGAAGATAATGCATTTAATCTCTTTGTTATATTACAGCAACTTTAATAAGCTTTATTCTACTGCGTTCTGGTATAGCAACCCTGCAAAAAAAATTATTTACTAAGTAAGCAGCATGATGGTCTGTACATTTCTACCCACTTTACAATTAGATTAGTTCTTCTAAAATAGTCAAAAGCAGCAGTAAACTCCTTTCATAAAAGCTGGCAAACACAGCAAGCATGCCAGTCATTCCTTAAAGCAAAGATGATGGTTACTTTCTCATCTTCACTGATTTAGTGAATTTAGATTCAAATTACATACAGTTTCTAGCCTCCTATTGTAAACCTTGCTCTACTCAAGACCCATTATGCAGGTATTTCATCTTAATTTATTTTAATGCCCATATTGAAACATATTGGAAAAGACCTCCAACATAACATACTGATGGTTGGACTTCATGATCTTAGAGGTCTTTTCCAACCTATGATTCTATGATATTCTATTACCAATGTGAAATCCTTAAAAATGCTGATTATGTATAAACGTGTTCTAATTTTCAAATAATTCTTTAAAAATTTGCATCTGGAGCCCAGAAATTAATTAGATGTATAAATCTAGCTGTTAACATGTGAATCAAAAAACATCTCTCTGAACAGCACTTTCTCATAAGTGGCTGCTGCAAACTCAGCCTCCATTTACTACATGCTCAGAATGAACAGCAAAGCGTCTTGCGAGCATACTGCTGTGACAAGATTAAAGTGCTGATCCCACACAGCCTGTGTAAGGATTCAGCCTCCATTTATCTAATATAAACATTCAGATTTTTATCACTAAACATGTCACTGTTAAAACTACAAAATACTCTTTAAACAGCCCAAACAACAGTCCCTCAATACACTTTAGAGCCTAGGGAATATCAGTACTCTGGCATTGTATTTAACTTGCCTTCTTTTTCCTTTACAAAATTAGCACAATTTTAAGAAATCTTTAATTCACAGACTACAACAGCCTATACAATATTGAGTAATTGCTGCTGAATACTTTATGTACTAGAAGCACAACAGTAGCTACCACGACAATATCATTAAGCCAAAGCAGCGCACTTCTGCTTTGTGTAGAGGAGTGCAAGGTTACGCTGACTTTTCTGCTATTTCTACATTTTAGTCATGTGAACTACTAAAATTCTCCTTGCTGATTGCAGCAGGGCAGAAAATCTTGTATGCAATCTGAAACTGCAGTAGTAATAAACAGAGTTACTCAGGACTTCATAAACTGCAACCTGTTTAATGCTAGAGATGATTATTTGGTATAGAATGCTACAGTTTAAGAGGAGACCAAGTAGACAAAATGGACCCAGCTGCTGTCATGACCACATAAGTGAGACCTCCATGACAAACCAGTACCAGCTCAACCACTAGCTGAAAATCAACAAAGAATTAACAAATATTATTAATGAGGGTAATAATATGGATACCATCTGAAAAAAACCCACAATATAATAAACCATATAGGGCTATTTTTCTAGTTCAGAGTAAGGAAACTAGCAAATTAACTGTGAACACTTAATTATGTTCACAAACTGGTTTTGCTAATAAAACTTTCAGACTGCTCGTCTTGGAAAAGTCTGCTTAGAAAGATGAGCTTTCTAATATTCCCCCGAGGATGAGAAAACAAGAGTTTTGGTGTGCGTTGGAAAGAAGCAAATTTAGAATTCAGAGACCTCGAATGCTTCATGGCTTCCTCTCCATCCATAGGTCCCCAATTAGAGACAGATGTTAAACATATGCTTCAGTCTATTTCAATTTAGGAAGTCAGTGAAGCATGTGCTCAAGGCTTACATTCTGCACAGGGATCATTGTCCAAGTGGGGAATTCAGTAATAAGTAATACTTAACTCTTAAGTAGCAGCTTAGATTACTGATCTGAAGGTGTTTAATGTAGGAAATCACTATCATTAGCTTCATTTTAACAGATGAAAGAGCTAGGACACAGGAGTGAGTGATTTGTCTCCAGACATACAAAAGGCCATAAAAAAAAAAAAAATCTAGGGAAAAAGCCCGTATTATCTGATTCTCCGTTCAGACTTACAGTCTCTTCAGCCATCTAATACAACTACTCTCATAGTTATATTTACAGAAAAAAACCAGCACTATATCAATGTAGTTATTGTAAACCATCAGATGGTGCTCTGAAAATAAGAGGGTAATGACAACCAGAACTTGGCATATTCCGTAATACAAATCTGCAGTACATCTAGACCAACACAGTAAACAGATGCAATGACTGATTACTTCGTTAGGGAGCTAGAACTTGAATCTCTCAAAAAGTTGGTGGTCCATGTTGACTTGGGATATCTTCCTCCATTAGACTCATGATTTTGGAACAGTTTCTGAATAATCTACATAACTATTTTTCTAGCCTGAAACAGTTTCATCAGGGACAATAAACCAGGTATTTGCAAGACATTTTTGGCAATATACATTTTCAAGAATTCCCTCTGCTTTTACTGAATTCTTGTCCAACTTCAAAAAAAACATGCAGACTTATTTGACTTCTTACAGATGCATGAATGAAAGACTGCCAGTCAACTGCAGTGATTCCGGGACTTGTCATACAACACAGAAGTATCATCAGTATCTTTTGAAAAATGGCCAGGACTGACAACTCTTTTGTTTCAGCCTTCCTCAAAGACGCATAGGTGTTGTTACACTCATCCTCAGGTGCCATTTCCATTGTCTGTGCCTACAGGTCCAAACCAACTCTTAAACAAGCTAAATGAAATAGTCTCCTTTTATGGCAGTACTATGTACACAAGACACACATCTGATACCGAAACTCTGATTGCTCATTGCATAATCAGCTGTCAAAACTTATCACTGCCTCCGCTATTTCACTAATGCAAGATCTATTTAACATTCAAAAAGATACGGCACAGGACTCTCAGTAACCAGTAACAGGTTAAACGATACCAGCATTTAATCACTATCACCAGCAATGAAAATGGTACAGAGAACTGCAGACATCAATAGAGCAAAGCTGTTTTAACAGATATAGTTGACCACTAGACAGATTATTTATACTCTGTATTTGTGCGCGTTATAAGGCAAGGGATACTATTTTTCCAACGGTTATTTTATTATATTCCTGAAAACAGCATGTTAACAAGACTATGCTAATGTTCATGTTTGGAAAAACTCAGATCCTCAGAGTTTCATTACTTATTTTGTAATTATTTTAACTATTCCCTCAACAAGAGTATGTTTGCTTACTTCTTCACATTTCCCAGTTTATGTATGGAATTGCCTTTTAACAGCCCCTCTCTGGGCTCCCACAACCTTAATTCATTTGAAAACTATGTAAACCTCTGTGCCATCTGGTAACTTTTTGCAATGTAATTATCCTGATAAATGTATGCACAATATTAGACATTTTCCATTACAGAGGTGACTAATGTTGCTTCTATATTTACAAATCTGTCTGCAGATTTCTGTTACAGGTCCATTTGAGGAGGCTAACAGACTTATTCATTTAAATTTATATTTTACTGAAACTTTATGCCAAGTTTTTTTGCCAAATGTTATTTAAATTATGTACCACTGTTTATTCAAATCAGTTTCCTGTCTTGTAAATTAAGTATACAAAGTAACAAAAATGCCACGGAATTTGGTTTTTAGTATGCTGCCAAAGAAGTTTTGAATAAAATAATTGTTGCATTGTGAGAGGAAAAATAATGATTGAAGCAGCAGCTTTTCCCCTTATTTTGGAATTTCAGGAAGGCAGTTGTAAGTCTTAATGAGAATTCAGGAAAGACAGCTGACTTGGAAGTTTACATCAGTGTTGTATGTGATCTCTGTTACACAAGACTACTTGAAAATGTTATGAAACCACATGTAGCCCAATGTTTCCTACCCAAGCCTAATGATACATATGTTAACATCATACGTTTGTTCATCCTAAAGACCAGTGACATCACCTACCTGATGAGCGCTACCATGACTAAACCCACCGCAGGACAAGCAGACACACTTGAGGTTCTATCTGTATGCAGACAAGTAACGCACATTCGGTACTGTCTGATACCTCGGTACGCTGAAGGGAAGCACGGCAGCCCTTCCCTGTGGGAACTCAGGTTTGCTGCTGCTCAAGACATTAAAACCCACAGCCTACACTTGCCGAGCTGTGAGCCAATAGCAGCCTGCCTTATTTTCCTCATCGCTCCTACTATTTCTTCCCCCTTCCTTCCTTTCCACATCTCCAGCCACTCTACCGTCTCCCATCCCAGGTTTTCTCCTTGCTTTCATGGGATTTTCTGGCACTTACTCAAGCCTTGCCTCCAGGGAATACTCATTTATACAAATGTGAGGTTTTTCCACATGAAATACCCCAGAGCTTCACAGAGGATTCACTAGCGATCCGCAGATGGAAATGAAGAGACTAATGTCTTTAAACGGCAGCTCAAAACACACATGGAGTCAGCCTCTGCTATGCCCCAGCCATTCACTCAGTCAGCAAACGTCAGTGCCTGGAGTACACAGAAACTTGGCACAGAACAGTTGATCCAACATAAAAAAAAAATAATCTTACGGACTTAGACTAGCCACTGCTAAATTTTCATAGTGCCTACAGAGAACAGACAATTTGTGAAATTACAAAAAAGCAAGACTGATAGAAGGAAGAGATCTAGTTTCTCTCCATTTTGAGAATAACAGTATTTTGTGTACTAATCTTACTTAACATTTGCAAAACTAAGCAAGAGAGCACTGCAGAAATGGTTTCTGCGTGTTTTATAGCTATATAGCTACTCAAGATATTAACCAAGGTTAGTAAATTCCCTTAAGTTTTGTCTTTTTTGGTAAGTTGATGTTATAATGCTCACAGAGCAACATACTTTGCTTTCAAATGTGCCTTAATGCAGCCACTGAATGTGCTTATGAATCATATCTAAACTCTTAAAAATATCTAGGCTTTTTTAAACCTTTGAAATATAATCAGTTACATAAACAATACATGACACTTCATTGTGCTAAAGATACTACTTTTTATATGAAATATGTCTAAAGTAACTTATGAATTGCTATATCTGTGCTCCTCATTAGCAGAAAATTATGAAGGCAGCTGGGAAGGGTTTTTCACAAAGAGGTACAGAATCACCAGTTGCGTGCAGTCCTGCCAACAAGCTGTAATTTCTCAACTTTAGTGCTTATTTCATTTAGTACCCCGGCACGTAACATCCTTTGGTCAGGGTACCTGGGTTGGGGTTCCCCCAGGAAAGCTGTCTTCCGGAGTTTTTCTTTTCAGATGCTGCTGCAGAATGCTAAAACACAGGAGGAGATGATGCCGGCAAATTCTGAATCACCAGGCTTTTTATTTAAAACTGAACATTTTCACTTGAGGGGCTGACAAATAACTCTTATCAGTGGGCAGACCACTGAACTTCAACAATTAGACGTGCCAGTACGGAAGTACACTATGCAGTTAAAGATTTTTTCACTCTGAACTCTAATGAAAAGGGAGCAGTTGGCTAAATTAGACAAAATTAATGAAAAAAGCAACACTTAATATTAGACAGGCACATTTATCCTTCTTCACTTCAACCATTAGTAGTCTGTTTTGCTGCTGAGCAGCAACAGGCTGGCTCAGCACTAATTAAGCCAGTCATTATCACAGCTAGGTGTTTACAGCCTTTAAACTTCTCACACATTTCTTCTCCCATTGGTTCCTAGGAAAAGTATTTGCCCTTTTTAATCCAGATAGCAAATAGGCCAAAAGAAAAAATTATCCTATTTAGGGCTCTTAGCCAAGAGGTTAAAAAGAGAAAAGCCTTCCACCTCAAGGCACCCCAAAGGATGCATCAGAGCAGCTGGGCCAGGGTGATGGAAGGGGGAGCCGGTTCAGGGGCTGCCGACATCTCCTGATGTTGCAAAGGTACATGATCCCAGAGAGAATTCCCCGAGACCCGCAGAGACACCCGCAGAGCTCGTGCCAACCTTCTCAGCGACTGCAGGTGATGTTCAGACAGTTGTTGATACTACGCACTGCGACTGAAGGGTGAGGGGGGAAACGTGGTTTTCCCTTGTTGCTGTGTGAAGATAAGGTTTTACACGTCATGATAATGCAGCAAGAAGTGGAATGTCTGCATTTCATTAAGGAACGTTATTAAACAGACTAGCTCACAGCCTCGGTCACGGTACAAGGACACAAAGCTTCATTTTAAATGAGTACCATTCTGAAAGTACTTTGAGAAAGAAAACAAAACAAGGGAGAGCGGTAACATCCACAGTGCTTCTGATTAAGACTAAGCTCCTATACCAGCCTACTGCAAGTTACACGTGCATTTCCAGACACATCCAAAAGCTGTACTTGAATGCCCCAAACTGTGACGACATGACTGGTAAGCCCCTGGGGTATCCAAAGAATTTCCTAAATATCTGGGTCAAGAATGGAAAGTGACTGAAATGGTTTGTAGGACTGGATCTTGCAACCAGATCTACATAACATGAAGAAGAAAAAGCCTAATGAAATCTAATAATAATAACAATAATAATTTAGGAAACAAATGCAACTATCAAAAAACCTTCTTTCTTCCCAAGTGATGCACAAATAGTACATGAGTCTCAGCATGGACTCCTTCTCCCTTTGAAGAAATCAACCCAGAGATACTCGAAACAGGCAAGACTTAAATCCAGTGTCACTGAATTAATGATTCTATTATGGTGATGCACAGCACGTCATTCCTCAAAGACCAGGCATCACCCAAACAAGTTTCTATCCATCAATACAAATGAACATCATTTAACATGCAGGTTCAGAAACATCTTCCAACTTTCAAACTGACCACCCAACATATTATAAAAAGCACAGAATACTTAGAGCACACCTTTACTAGGCAAGCATTAGTGTAATAGGAAGTCACCAGTATCCACATGGTCCAGCTTTGCCACGTGACAGTTGCTGTGAAAGGACAGAAAAGTTTTCTAAGAACACAGAAACACAACAGTCCGATAATAAACCAATGGATGTTATACAAACATCTCTGCAAGCGGGCATAACAGGACATCCCTTTAGGAAAAAACAGAAGCCTCCTTTATGATTTTAAAAGACTTCAGCAAATATCTTGAACGATCTTTCTAATCATAAAAAGCTAAGTTAAGCCACGTTTTGAACTGTAAATCCCTTTTGTTTGTGTCTCCTAACTATAACTCATTAAGAATCACAAAGTAAAACCAGACATCCTCTGCACAGCAATTAGTGCCCTGCCAACTGAATCATCATATCTGAACAATTAGTGAACAAAGTGGACACAAGTTTTTAAAGATGACTACAGAGAGATATCAAAAGGAAAGCTACCTGGCTTCAGAAGGCAAAAATCTGCCCCAAACTTTGGAAGCAACAATTATACTCATTTGTCAGGGCAAGTGTGCTTCATGGTGTGCCCTGTTGTCTGGGTTCTCCTAACACAAACCTCAAGCAGCTTCTGGAGCACACTGCACCTCCTTCTCCCTTCCAAGCACCCTGGGTCCCACCTGCTCATCACACCAAGGAAGGGAGTACGTCACTGGTTCTGGTCCAAAAGTATTGGCAGCCAGCTGAAGAACAGTGTTTTAAGTCACACAATGTAAAGACAAGCAGAGAGAATCCAAATATTTGACAATGTAGAACAAGTCTGGGAGGAACAACTGGAAGTTCAGTTGCAGATTTACACAAGCCTAGCACAAAGCAGCTCAGTACTATGCTGTTGTGTGAATAGGCATTAATCTAAAAGTTGATGTGCTGTGTGTCACAAGGCCTAACTTCCACTTCTGAGCTCAATCTACTTTTAAAACTATTTAGTCTTACTTCTGAATGTACAAAAAGCATGCAATACAACAGTCCCAATTTAAGAATTGCCAAAACATGCGGGCTATAAGGGCTTATTTTTCAAACCTTCAAAAACTACACAAGTATGAGTGAAAATAAGAATGTGGCTCATCTGCTGTATAGATGCTGCACCGATATAGAAAATGTCAAGCTACTTAATCACAAAAGAAATCAGTAAGTTATTTTTTTTTTCCTTACTGGAATATTGTGTTTATTCTCCTTCAGCCACTAACAAAATAACTAATTATTTGTCGCTAGTTCTTGTGAAGGTTTTAAAAAGAAAAATTATGCAGAGAAGTATCATATAAATCTAACTACTCTGAATAGTAGAACTGTGCAACTAATTCATTACTAAGTCAGATGAAATTATTTTTCCTCATTCCAGTAAGTTTTGCAAGATTTTAAAATAAAATCTCTAAAGAAAATGACATTATTATCAACAGAGAAATGCTTTTTAAAAGAAGTAAAACAGCTCAATTGTTTTATTTGCTCTCCTAAAAAAACAGCACGAATTTTTAAGCATCTCAGATAACATTGAATGTACTGGTTCTGCCTTTTGTGTTTTTTTGGGTGGGGTGTTTTTTGGTTGGGGGGGGGGGGGGTGTGGTGGTTGTTTTTTTTAAAACTCTGAACTC
>Ga0181612_171621_pt1 | contig 10257 bp, 7 predicted proteins | sample HoacroProtozoa21_FD_119630 | JGI IMG/M metagenome (GOLD analysis project Ga0181612, IMG submission 119630) | Hoatzin crop microbial communities from Cojedes, Venezuel. Combined Assembly of Gp0051906, Gp0051904, Gp0051908 | reverse complement strand
TTACAGCCCAGTTTCTGAGTTTCGGTAGACTAATCATCAAAGAACGAGTTCTGATGGAAATATGACAAATGACAGCTTCTCAGGATTTGCTCCACAGATTTTGATTCTCCTCTAAGTTTTGCCAGTTTTGCTTTGACTCAGCAAGCTACCTATGTATCAAAAAAATTATACTCTCTGTAGTCAAGGCATTCCTTACTGCAATGAGACAAGGCATCAATTCATAATTACTGGATTATTTCTGGAATCTGATGTGCATTTTTAGGCAGACTGAGCAGCTATGTGGGGTGCAGATGGACGCCAGGAACGAGAAGGGCTAAGAGAGGGGCAACAGGACAGCTCTACCTGAAGGACTAGGAGAGTTTACAGGAAAGGAGCAAAACAGTGGAGTTTCCGTAGTTGCAAAGACAGTGTTGAAAGTGAAACTGAAATCTCTTTTTGGAAGCCAGCAGTCTATGCTGGGGCTTCTCTGATGCTGCCCTGGCAGTGACCTCCATCCCACCCGAGAGAGCCTGTTTCTCCAGGGTGAAGGTAATTCAGATTCCATGCTAACTGAGCCCTGACCTTCCCCTTGACAGAGATGGATGCCCAGCTCTGCTAATGGTCTGTGGCAGCTTTCTGCTGTGGGCTTGCACCTCAAACACTAACCTGGGACAAGTAAACTCACTTCCCACTCAGATGGTGCTTCATCCATGGTACCTGAGATACCTGCTGCTTAATACACCAAGCACACCTCACGTTCTCCCTGTCATTCTCTCAAAGACTAAATATCTGTGAGGCGTAACACGTGCCTGTGTGCACATGCACACATAGACGGTTATAACCATCAGGAATATCTGGAAGTTGCAACCCTTTTGCAGATACTGATCTTCACCTTTATCTGTTCACCTAAGTGAGTGAAGACAGACACTCCGTATGCTTTTATGGTCTTCATTTATGAACAGAGAAAGAAAAATGCAAACCAATTTAGGACAGACATATATCTCTATTGAATAAAAAAATAAGGGGGGGGGCGCGGAAATAACTGACACTGATGCTGGTGCAGTTTTGTCATATGGTATTCACCAGACTAGAGTGAGTGGCTTTTGGCATCTCTAATTTTTTTAGTATTCAGAGGAATATAGCAGTTTGTAGGCAGGTCTTGAACTAGTCTTAGATAAGAAACACCAGCTAGATCAGCCTATGTGCTAACCATTTGCTTTTCTTATCTTCCCCTTCCCCTCTCACTCCATCCAGCCCTCTTGACCCTTCATCTTTCTGCCAAGGAATGATAATCACCCAAAGTTGGACTGATGTCCACAGACATCCAGGTTAACAAGGTCACAGCACTCTTTACTTGAGAGCTTCACTTCCTCGATGGGTTAAAGTGATTTTTGAACAGTCTGTGAGCCTTTGGACAGTACCACTGCTGCAGACACAGAAACGTGCACGGTTTCCAGAGAAGCTTTTGCCCTTCTCCTTGGGATGGTGGGAATGGGGCAGTGTGGTCCACCCCAGCAAGTGGCCTCCACAGTTTGGAAAAATTAAGGAACCTCCTTCTCTGGTTCCAAGATTGCAGCACACCCCTGAGATGGGCTGTGAGGTACATTATATGTACATTTTTAGAGCTACACAGGAGAAAGAAATGGATTCATTAAAAAAAATAAATCTTTAAAGAAAACATTCTCCTGGACAATTGGAGGAATGTTGGTCACCCTCTTTTTGGACTGCAGTGGCTGACTTCAGTCCCTCCAGGACACAGTTCTAATTTAACAAGGCATGAATTTAAATATATTAAGAGCTAAACAAAACACGGAGAGAATCAGGGAGGTGAAAAGTCACTGCCCCTCCTTGTCCTGCTGTCTTCTTTTTGTTGGCTGCTGGTCTTGGAGACACAAAATAAAACTGAGCAACATAACCTGTCTGAGTTTTATTCAAATAAGCCAATTAAAACATCAAGTTGAAATGTCAACGAACATGTTATGGCCACTCAGGAATTAAAGCAGGAAAGCATCTGTCTGTCTTCACCACAAAGAATTGAAGATTTTTAATTCCACTTCTGCAAAAGCTATGACATGAGATTACAGCCATGAAAAACACCATCTGCAATGTGCCCTGACTGGCTGGCTGTCATCAACTGTTGCTTCTACACAAAATTAGATTGAGTTAAACACCCTTTTTTTTTTTTTTTTTTAATTCTCAGGAACTATTTATCATGCAGCATTCTTTTCTCAAAGGAGTGCACCAGACACCTTCTGACATTGACAGAGCTTATTCAGCTCATTTTTACCTTTGCCTGAATCAGAGAAAGACCTGGTGCATCTTGTCATAAGAAGAGTCAGACTGAAATTCCTCTAGCTTTATGTTTTGCCCAATATACAATCTTGAGGACTGAAGGCTGAATTTTAAGGATCTCTTCTATATGACAGGACATTGGGTTTGACACAGCCATTGTTCCATCACGTCTTCTGAAGTTGCATCTTTCTGATAGGAACTTGAGGTCAATAGTCCCACACGTTGCAAGAGATCATCAGCTAGCCAGGCTACTCTGGCCATCTCTTGTTAGCTATGCACAAGAAATTGTTCCAAAAACGGTTTTGTCAAAGTTGATCTGTTTCCACAAAACGTGTGGTTTCAACAAGTCATCTTTCTTTTTAATGGAAGTATGTTGTGTTGAAGAATTCCCATTTGTGAGGTAATCAGATATTAGGCTGAGAGCTACAGAAGTGCTTAAAGTAGATAGATCCATTACACTATTTCTTTGTTTTTTAATTTGAAGTGCACTAGATACATAAGTGTTATTTTCCAGATGAATGTAATCCACACTTGGTCTAGCCACCCCAAGCAATTCAAAGGGCTTTATTAGGAGCGTATCCTATAGATACACACATGCAAATGGAAACCAAGTCTCCAACATTCCACACACTAAAAAATCCCAAAACAAACAAACAAAAATCTCTCTGTAATCCACATATTCAGCATGCAAACGTATGTTTCCAGTTGCAGTAATTGGCAGGATAACGTCTCATAAAAGTTATGCGCAGTGCTGCTAGACTCTGTGTAAGTAATATTCTTGTCCCTAGGCCAGATCAGGATCACAAATAATGTTTTGGAACTGCTCCTGGTACGCAGTATTTAATATTTAGGTAAAGCTTGCCTGAGAAAAGGGGCTGTTTTCATTTTTATCTTAACTTCAGTTCTTATTACTCTACAGACATAAATGCTAAGCTAGTAGCAGTGATGCCTCTGGTCTTAAATAACAAGATTTGGGCTTGTGTCCAACAATGACATGAATGCACAGGCTACGGTTCGGGTGTACGCGGCCCTGGCTAAAACAGCTTTTATTGGATGAGGCAAAAAGGGAAAACACACGAATAGCCATCATGAAAGCTGCCTGTCTCCTGCAAAAGGGAAAGACACCATGGCAGAAGGATGTGGTGAGGTGGGACGTATACGCTGCAGAGTGATGGTAACTCGTTACATATGACTGCTGTTGGGTTTCTTTTTTTCTTCTCTTTCTCTTTCCTTCTTTAGTTAAAACTCAAGAGTTTCTTGGGGTTGGCGATCTAGGCTGAAGGTATTTCATTGCTGAGCTTGACCAAATCTTGCACTGCACTGCCTGCACAGTTAGAGGAGGGCAGGATGAGCACCTAATAGCTGTAGAGCACAAAGTGACAGTGGGCACAATGTATGCCTGCTCTGTCCTGCTTTTTGCTTTGCCAAAAATACTGCACTAAGAACAAAAGTGGTGGGGAAGTGGCCTCTGCCCAGTGATCAGTGCTGAAATGTGGGTTCCAAAATGTTTGGTAACGCTGCATAAAACTGGGATCCATGAGTAGCCCCTGCTGCCATCAAATGCACCACTAATTACAGACGTGATGGTACAGTGATGCAAAATAATTGCAAGAGGACATGGAGTCCAAGTGTCCTGATTCTCCCTTTCTACCATACTACACTGTGACTTTCTGTTGATTCTCTGTTCATATTGAAAAAGTCAACAGAAATGACTGCAAATGTATTCTTAGTTTGAGAAGAATGCTAGGAACATTTTGAAAGACATAAAGAAGGAATTCCTGGAAAACTTCTATAGCCAGCATGGATATAGGAGCAATGTCTAGACCAAAACCCAGTGTTTCATGCAACTTACAAATTAGACAAGTAAAACCAGGTATTTTCTGATTTTCAAAGAGATTGAGTTATAAGCAAGAATGGATGAAATCTAGGGTGTTCCCTGCAAGCCAGAATTTCCTGTGCAAACACTATTGACCATATTTTTGGAGAAGTGCATAAAAACAGTTGATGTCTGCAGTAATTACACTGTGTCAGAAAAATTAACATTTGTAATTCCCCATATTCTGAGCAAGAAAGCAGCACTAATCATGCGAACCAAGGTATGGTTAAAATAAACACAGGCCATCCAAGAGAAAACTATTCCTTCTGCTAAGTTTGAGTTTTCTGAAATTAATAGCTATTTGGACTTTGAGTCTCATCTAAACTATGTTAAAATAGGTAGATGTAGGTGCCTGTAAGTTTGGGTTCTCCATCGACTGTGGTCATAATGGGTCACAAGTCTAAAGCGGTTCTGCATATCAGTGCTATCCTCGCTTGAAGGTTTGGACCCCGTATATATCAGGTCAGATCTAATGGCTACCTGGGTGGAAATCACAGCTTGAAGAAGCGTTTTTGTTCGATTTGTTTTGCTAAAGACACAATATGTAGGGCCGATTTCAGAGTCAAGAAGAAGGAAATATGGATCGGGGCATTTGACACAGATCCAGCATCCATTTGAGACCCCTTTGCCTGCAAAGGTCTGAATAAGTGCAGGAGTGTAAACTGCACTAAACCAAATCCAGAAACAAAACCTAGAGTCATAATACACATTTCAAATAACATTGAAGGATGTGCACTGCACATACCTGCTTTACTAAGATTGTTCCACCACAAGAGGTTTATTTCCTGTGTAAATCATCTCATACACCTTAGTTAAAATGAGACCAAATCCTGTGCCAATCATGTCCCAGCAAGCAAACATGCTGACACAGGAACGAATAACGTCTGAAAAGTTTGAAAGTGCCGTTTTAGTTTTGGCTGAGCACCCAAAAGCCCTGTGCCCCAAACTGCCTCATCCCCTGAGGTTTGACAGATTGATCCTTTTATTGCCAGCGGTTGAACGTCTCCTTCTCGAAGGACAACACCCACCTGGATGGGTGGATGGCCAACACATTGCAGAATGTGCTGAAGCCAGGCATCAGCTCTGTGCCAGGAATACAAGACAAAACTTTTGGCCCTATCCATAGGATAATGTAGCTGATCAGGGACTTCTTCTGCAGGTAACTGGAAAAATTTCCCAATTACCCCTGAGCCGTTTCTGCTCTGAACCTGAGGGAGCTATAGATGCTCCAAGGGAGGGCTTTCTCTTCATTTCAGATAGCCTGCATTTTTGGATCATGCAGGAAGATGGTATCACATGAAGCATTTTTCTCCAAGTTGTTTTGTTATTTTTTAAGAAATAAACAGAAGCAGGAAGAGCATTAAGAAAATGTGGTTACTTATACCTTTTACTCTTTTCAGGTAAGAATATATATTTAAAAAACCTCTAGCAACTCACAGTTCTACTCTCAAGCAAAGGCTGTTGCTTCCTGAGGCCCTGTCGTGCACTATTTAATGCATATCTGGGTGGTGACATTAAAATGAGAAATGATCACAGACCACCATATTATCAAAGTTCATGGCAGACTGAGTTGGCTGTTATGGATATCTGGCTTCGAAACCAATGGAAAGGGAACAAATTGGAAACATACAGCTACGCTGTAGATGCATGCACACGATCTAGCTGGGGTTTTTCCACAGTGTTTCTTCCAAGCTACAGGGTTGTTTATTTATTATCTGTCCTTTGGAAAGACTCTGAAACACTCTATCTCCAGCAGGGAGCTCCGACTACAATCTGAAGAAATGGTTTAAAGCTTTTTATAGGAAACTTTGGAAATGAATAGCAAATTCATACATGGCAATAAAAGACATCAACAGCCGCCCGAGTCTCTGAGTCTCTAGAATCGACTCCCCCGAGTTTATAGCAACAAGAAGAGGTGAAATGCAGATTCCTCCACTCAGAAACTCCTAGTTGGTGTGATCTAAGGGCTCCTGAAATTTGGGTAAAAAGTTGTAATTTTCCCAGCAGAGGGCACTGCATTAACATGCCATCCTGCTCGCCCTGTGCTAGGGCTGGGGGAGAGGATGGGGCTCAGTTCAAGCCAGGTCACTTGGTGCTGATCTAGGCATAGTGGGGCCAGGCAGGACCCTGATATCTCATCCCAGGCAGACCCGACAGCATGGAGATCCTCTGGTTAAGGAAATGGTTGCTGACACTGAGGTGTAACAAGCCCGGAGTTGGTAGCATCTGATAAACTGTCGTTTCAAAGAGGCTCAATTATTAACTCCATTCATTTCATTTGGAGGCTTCCAAAAGGTTTGAAATATTATAGAATATTTCATTGTCCTTAAATCTATACGGCCAGATCTTTGGTCTGCTGATTTCAGAGCTGTACTAAATTTTATCAGTTAAAGTTCTGACCCAGAAAAGTTAAATCTCTTTGAGATGGGTTCCACACCAATCATATTTTCTACCATAAATTACTCAGGACAGTTTTAGACTACCTATAGCAAGTTAGTTTTCTTTCTTAAAAAAATCAGGGCAGCGAAAAGGAATTCCACTGTACAAATATCCCACAGAACAGATTACTTATTGTTTAAAAACATCGTCTCTAATAGCATTACCAGAGTGGCCCATGGAATCAGTCGCTTACTAGAAAGATGGGCTGATTTTTCTCCCCAGGCTGGCAGTTGTGAGGTGTGCTGGACAGGGAGCACAGCAGGACTGCTGCATGGGAATAAATTCATGTACAGTTAAAGACTAAACTACGCCATGAGTAAGGAGGCAGGAGATTTCATTCTGCTTCTGGCCCTGCTGTTGAGATGCCCTTTAGCAAGCCTCTTCCTATTTTATGAGCTTCCATTCCACCCTCATCTGTCCTGTGGCAGTTTCTAATCTGACTTCATTTTGTTGAAAAGTTTCATCCAGAAAAGTTTCCCACCAGGAAATGCCCTCTCGTGTTAACCAGAATGGTTCACAGGCACTTACTGCCTCCGTCAAATCATTCATGACAAATCTTTTTGTTGCTATCATTTCTATTTTAATGTGTAGCTTGAAATGATAGAGGCTGAACACCGTCAAAATAAAAGTTCTGTTCTTGTCACAGTCAAACACTTCCATAAAGTCAAAATAAATATTTCTTACATACTTGAGTTCACAAATAATGATCGTGTTTGCATTTTTCAGCTGAACCCAAGATTAAAAACAAATTCCGAGCTTCTGAGGCTTTTCTGGAGAGTCTGTCTGTATTACACCAATGCCTTGTTTTACATTTATTCGAACGCTTTATCTGGTCACCAGTAATCTGTTTTTACAATAGGATCACCGGTTCTGGTGAGGTTTTCAGGGTGCTACTGTAACGGAAGTAAGAAGCAAAATGATGATCGTAAAGAAATTTTATTTTTAGGGAATTGGGACCACAACTTCCTGAAAACTACTAGACCAGATAATGTCTTTTTCCCTTCTCTGTCTTTTGTGGCAGGTACTTGTTCTAAAAAAGTTACACAACTTTCTTTAAAACGGACTTTTAAAATCCATCATTTAATGCAACTCTGGAAAGTTAGCTCCTGCGCTATTTCCTTTCCTTCCTTCCTTCACCTCTCTTTTTCTTTCTTAAATTCATCCCTGCATTTTAAATTAGTTACGAGAAATAAAGAAGAAGGAGGTTTATGGGGTTGAAATCGCTTCAGTGTGACAGGGTGATGTTTTTTTTTGAGTATGAGTCTAAATGAGGCTTTAGAAAATGATATGGTATCCCTTAAATGGATCTGCTATGGTCAGAGACCATTAGGCAGTGGAGGAAGATTCCTCAGGGATAGATGAGACCAGACGTCTGAATCCCAGAGGACGGAGATCACTATTTACTTTTCTGCATGGAGAATTAATATATGTCTCCATCTTCTACCAGCGGCCCTGAACCAGTGAACATAAAGGAAACAGAATGAGTGGGGGAAAAAAATGGCATGTGTGTTTTTCCCTTCTTCCTTTGGTGCAGGTTCGTTTTTTCATTCAGTATTTGCACATTATTCTTTGCTTTCTCCCTGTAGGATTTTCTTCCCGGACTTTGAGGCAATTCATCTGTCCTAAGAAGGTACCTAAAGATAATGAAGAGGCACATAATTTAGTAATCTTGGCCATCTTTTACTTGGAAGATTAATTTTGCCCTTTAAGTGTCAAGCTGGGTTAAACGGAGTCAGCAGCAAGAGAAAGCAATAGCCAAGAAGTACAGACAGGAACCTGGGCTGGTGCAAACTGCACAAAATAAATGAGTCATGGAGTCATTTCACTATCTGCAAAATGACAGACTAATGATTATTAAACCAGAAATGCTCCCTGATTCATCTGGTCTAAGTTCAGAGCTCTGAGTTTCTCCTTTCATTTGCTTTCCTCTGCCTACTTTTTCCACAGAAAATTCTGTCCTTGGGTCTGCCCTGTAGCTCCCCACTGCTCATCTGCACTGCAAATGCTTTGCTGAGATTTGGAAACTTGTTCGCTCTCTTCAGCACAGCAGGACAGCTTGGATGGGTTTTAGTTACACTGCCTCCTAGAAGCAGTAATCTACCTAGAGATGGGAGGGGTTATAAATGAGCTTTTCACTGCGCTCACGAAGTTAAAAAACTAGATAAACTCTGATAATGAACTTAGGTCTTGCGCAACTGCAGTCTCTCCTCCCAGTTTCACCATGTGTGTGACTTGCAGTTTCTGTAGTAGTGTGGTCAGAGCTGGAGGAGAGAAGAGGAATGATCCATCCAGCATTATTCATCCCAAAAGAGAGGCTGAAAAAAGCACCTGAGCACAAGTTAAGCTTCCAGACGACACTAACTGCTAAATATAGTCCTTAATCTTTTCATCCTAAATTTGTGATTTTTCCGTGTGTAGCTGCTTGTAACTGGGTTCAATACATGCATGGAACAGCAAGGTTAACTGGGAGCCAGCTGCTCTCGTAGTACAAAACCAGCTTCTTACCCAGCAGATCAATTAAGCCAAACAACACATATGTTTATATGATAGGAACTGGATGGAAAATAAGAAGCACTACCAAGAGCAATGCACCTCTTCATTTCTGTAAGAGTGTATTTAAGCGAGGTGGTTGTGTGGAACTGAACAAAGAACAGAAGCGTTGAAATGCTGAATTTATGGGGTAGAAAACTAACCTGAAGTCTAACATTTCTTCCCTCCTAGTGATCTTTCTTCCCAAATCTTCCTGGATTCACTGTTTGCTTTCATGGTGCATGTAAAATAACAGAGATATAAACTCTGCATATCATTTAAGAAATGATGAAGTGATTATATATATTCACTCAAAACACTCAGATGTGTCTGTCATAGGTTTATTGTTTTGATTATTCTTTACCTGGCACATGAAGACCCCCTAAAACATTGCACAGCCAGACTAAACTTGTCTTCTCTGAGATTTTCCTTTTCTATCAGTGAGTGAAGACAAGGCTCCAGTCTAATCCTATTTTATTGTCATCACCTACTCTACACGTGTATCCTCTATCGTAATTTGTGTGTCTATGTGCATGTGTGGCATAAACCTGTAAATGATAACAGATTATGTTCCTTCACAACTCGCAAAAGCACACGCTGAGCCAGCTCACAAGTGGAAATATCCTGAATGTTTGTGCTTTCCTGTGGCCAATACTCTGAGCCCACAGCATTTAACGGGGTGAATTTTTTTTTCCCCCAGCAGTTTGCCCAACCTTGGATAAACAGTGCTGTTATCCAGTAAGGATGGTTGCAGGTGTTAGTGGCTTGTTTTGTTGGCAGCTTGAATGCCCACCAGCATCTCCCTTGCTCCTTGGACCTCACAGCTGCACGAACTCCCTGTGAATGTGAGGTCCCGGAGGACTTGCTCGGAGCCGAGGCAGCACGTGATGCCTCCCAGTAACCATTTCTTGAGTTTCCTTCTCATTTTGAGTTCAAGTTTCTTATACCCTGTGTTAAGAGTGAGCAGTGTGCCCTGGTTGCCAAGAAGTCCAATGGTCTCCTGGGGTGTATTAGGGGGAGTGTGGCCAGCAGGTCGAGGGAGGATCTCCTTCGCCTCTACTCTGCCCTGGGGAGGCCCCATCTGCAGTGCTGTGTCCAGTGCTGGGCTCCCCACTTCAAGAAAGATGAGGAGCTACTGGAGA
>Ga0181612_150774_pt1 | contig 10257 bp, 6 predicted proteins | sample HoacroProtozoa21_FD_119630 | JGI IMG/M metagenome (GOLD analysis project Ga0181612, IMG submission 119630) | Hoatzin crop microbial communities from Cojedes, Venezuel. Combined Assembly of Gp0051906, Gp0051904, Gp0051908 | reverse complement strand
CAAGTCTCACACTGGCTGCACTTTATGGGGGCCCGACTGAAACACATGAAAAACGAAATGACTTGACAGAGGTCCACATTGGAGCCAGGAGCAAAGCCCACTTTCATCTTCCCCATCAACTGATGCTGCCAGCGCAGCCCTCTGATGGCTCCTTTACCCTACCCCTCTATTAATGCATCTTCTTGAACTGGGGGAGCCTTTTTTCCCTCCCCCTTGCAGGCACAGAAATAAGTGACCGCAGGAAAATCTGTCGTGTTTAAGGAGACTGCCAGCCCAGCCCTCCCTGTAGCCATGCAAGGACATCTTCTCCTCTTCTCCACTCACATGTTTTCCCTTTCCCAGAAACTTTATTAGGGTGCAAAAGGGGCTGGAGAGAGCGTCCTGAGAAACTAAAAAAAGACCAACAGCTATTTCCAGATAGCCAAAAAGAAACTTATAACTGATCAGACCACTTTGTCCATTTTGTCTTGCGTTTTCCCTCTGTCATTGGCCAGGAAATGCTGCCTCAAAGGAAGTTGTCAAAAAGTCTTCAGTAACAGTTATGCCACCATCTGCTGTAGGAAATTTTCTTGATGATCCGTTAATCAGGGTTTTGGCCCAGGACAGATGTTTCCACTGTCTACGAACACCTTTTATACAATGCAGGCTAACAAATTTGATGTAAGATTAGGCTCAAAATGGACTGCAAATGTATAGAGTACAACTGAAAGTAAAGCTGGTGTTTAAATATCTCTTTGAATCTGGCCATTAGGTACACCAAAAGGTTTTTCCTGTCTTGAAGCAGATAGCGTTTCCAACATGTTCAGCTCTTCTAAGAGTCTTGTTTTCATTCCATAATAACTATTGTGTTTCTAAATGTCCTTATTATGTTCTTATTAGCCTTATAAACATCCCATCCAGTTTTTTATTATTTTTATTTTTCCTGTTTCTTTTTTTCTTTTTTTCTTTTTCTTTCTCTTCTTTTCTTTTTTCTTGTTCTTTGGCAACGTAATCTCAATTAACTCCTACAGCAATGAGTTTCTGAGGTTAGTTTTGCATTGTGTGAGGAAGTTTTTCCATTTACACAGCAGATTTTTGATACTACTCAGCCAGATAGCATTTTCTCTGAAATCACCTGTGCATCTACTCCTTGTAGCTTTCTCAATAGCACTTCCTGCCACACGTGGCCCTAAAACAAGCCCATGATCACATGAAATTCAGCAGGTACTAAGAGACACAAAAGACAAGACAGAGGATGTGTATCTTGTGCCTTTAGCCCAAAGTCTGAGGCAATCAGGAACATTATGGAAACAGATCCTGAAGTTTCAGACATTTTGGTTTCTTTTCTTTGCTGGTTTCTGATTAGTTTAATTTTTTTACATATATGCTCTGGAGATTTCAGAACAGATTCAGATGCTAATTAACCAAATGTAGTTATATTAATCTGTCCTTTTTTTTCCAGGAAAAATACGAGACACATCATGCAATCTTATGGTTTTAGTAGCCAGTGAGTCAAGTCTGGAAATTTGGCACACATGAGTCAATGAGATTTCAGGTTCCTACAGAGTGTCCAGCAAGGACATTTTTCAGCCAGCAGTGGACAGGCCTCTGTTGCCTACACCACATGGCTCTTCTTGGGCTGATTAATGAGACAAACTACATCCAGGCTGGGTTACCATGAACTTCTGCCATGTCATGCTTTAGGTGGGACTGTCCCTCACAAAGGCATGTCACAGCAGAGTTCCCCACTGAAACACAGTAATTGTACCTTTTCCTAGGTATTTACCATCCGACTGCCCCAGCACAAGGCTTCTGCTAAGCCTTAGAGTCTACATAATAATTTTATACCATAGCAGACCAGTGGTCCAGCAGTCCTTATCCTGTACCTTTTCTCAAGCTCTGGAAACTCAGTACTTCACTGGAAGAGATGATGAAAAAGAGTGCTGGAAGTCTCTTGTCCCATCTCGAGTAGAACCAAGGCTGTTGCCCCTCCCTGGTGAGCAATGCTGGGGTGAAAGAAAGAGGGGCTGAGTAGGAGGCCGTGATTAGACTTAGCACAAGAAAGTGTCTCTGCAAAATTAGCTTGGCTGTTGCACTGCCTAAGAGTCTGCAGGCCAAAACCCGCTTGTCAAGCTAAATGCAGACACTTCACCAATACAACCAAGACCTCCTCGGTGATCTGTAGATGACAACGGAATGATCTTGCCTTAAGTAGGCAAGAAAAGTAGGAACTAACTCATGGAGTTCATTAAATCTTCATACATTTCCCAGTATGTTTTATCCGTGGAGGTATAGTGCCATTTTTAGGAAAATAATCTTGTAACAAAAATCCCCTGAAACTGCATAGCCTGAGGTTCTTTTTCATGTCTTCATACACTGAGGAACCACATAGGCTATATTTTTCCTACAGAGTTAATCCGGGTGGGAGACAGCCACATTGGAACACCTGAGTTACGCCAGTCTGAACACGAATTATTTCCCTGAACGACCCTACTGCACCTTTGCTGTTTGTGAACTTTCCGAGTGTGTTGGGAGACCACAGGGGACAAGGCATATCTCATAATTTTTTGTGTTTAGATACCCTGGGATTCTTTCCCAGTCTCCTGTGCCGGATGTAGGAGAACTTGTTTTCTCCAAGGAAAGGCTTTCGGGAAAGTCCTGAAAGATTCAGCTCACTCGTGATGGAATCTGGGTCCCCACTGCAGAGCAGGTGAAGGCAGCCCATGGCCAGACAGGACCCAGGCTGCTTATCCCCTCCTTGGGGCTCCTGGCCTGAACTGAAACCGTCTCCCAAGCCTGAAAGAAATTTTTAACAAATGCAGATTTGGTGCTCTGGAAACGTACCTTTCGTCCTAACTTTCATTTCAACTGCTAGATATACCCAGGCAATCGTGGCAGGCGTCATGGAAATGTTGTCTTCACAAAGACATTTTGTCTCCAGTAACATTTTCATTTTACACCCAAGTCTAGCCGGAGGTGAATTCTTTTGTTTAATGAAGAGCCACAGCTCCTTTGGAACAAAATGTTCTCCTGTAAGCCGGGTGAGCCGCTGGTTTTATTGAAGAACAGTCCTGCAGACCAAGACAATGCTGTACTTCACTACCCTTTTTGAATTACCACTCTGCCATTTCCCAGAGGAACATGATCGGCCGACCACTAAACGCTGCTTTAAGATCTTATGCCCGATCTAAATGAGACAGAATGAAGCCCTGGAGAGATTTCAATCCTTGCTTTGTTGAAACAACATTGCTTTGTTTGGAATGTATTTGCCTTTGTACTGGGGAATGAAAATGTAACCCAGTGCCCAGTTTTGAAATATATAAATACAGCACTTTTAGTAATGTACCATATATAAAGAGATCCATACCCTATGCTCTTTCTTACACAGCCCTTATTCTTGGAGATCTTCAGTTCTGAAAACTTCAAGCCTTGAGCCTTGTGACAGCTTGGTGAAGGAGGAACATATCATTTCTGTCTTACAGGCTGCCATCATGACCCAGTTAGGAAATCTGTAGTAGACTTGAAATGAAACCCAGACCTGTGCTTGCAACACTAAACTCAGCCTTCCCCTACATCCAATTTGATTACACAAGCCAGGAGCCACCAAAATGTACATGACACCCACTCACAGCTCCAGTCAGTGGTCACCACTGCCTGGCTTCCAGGTCTTCCATGTGCTTTACTTTGATACCCTTAGATTATGAACTGAATAGATCTAGGGATGGGATCCAGATCTTTTCATCCTACTGTTGAATCCAGCTATAACAGTTGGACAACTGAGATAGTTGGACTGTTTCCTACCCCTTCTCACAGATTCACTGTTGCTTCAATGAGATTTCATGGATCCAGGCCCTTGCTTTACTATTAACCGTGTGTGGCACAACACCTTTAACCAGCTGTGTACCAGCAGCCAGAGAATTTGGGGTGTGATGCACATGATAAGGATGGAGGAACAGCACTAGGAGCTTCCCAGTCCCTCATCCCTCCACCTACCCGCCCTTCCCACCGCCTGGTCTCCTGAATAACTAACTGGAGGAGACGTTCACCCACTCGGAGAGCAAACAAACACGTCAGCCCTGCACAAACAGAGGCACTCTTGTCTCTCCATTTGAGTCCACGTCCTTTGATCACCACGGGTACCAACTCCCGACTGATATTTTGGGCTGCACAGGGTGGGCTTGGACGTGTGCTGGGTGGAGGGAGTCACCTCATCAGGGTAGGAGGGAGTGATTCAGCCTCTCCTCGCTCTCAGTCAATATTTACCCAGCGGCTCTGGGTTTGGGGGAGGGATGGTGTCTCTCTGGGGTCACATTCCCACCCTCCTGAGCGAGTCAGGCGGAGCCGCCAGCCCAAGAGGGTGCTAGCAGCCGTCTCCTGGGAGCACGCTCTTTTTTTAGGCTGCGTTTTGGATGCAAACTGGCACGCTGCGTGTGCGTCTCTTTTTCTTGTTTTTTTTCTAATTGTAGTCTGGAGTTTTCCTTAATGGGACAGAGAAGTCTTTGAGACTGGAAATGTGCTCTTCTCTTTGTTTCTGGTAAGACACAACATGGGCCTCATGGGACCGCACTCCAGCAGGGATATTTTAGTTCTGCCTGGCTCAACTTCTTGCTGGCCCGCGGTCTGATTGCTGTTTGTCACTGGGACTGCAAGAGCTGAGGAACAGAGACTGCCCTCAGAGCGGCGGCTCTGGTAGACTGGAGCCGTGAATTTGGCTGGGCTTCCCAAGCATTTCCACGAGGCAAATATTAGCACTTATTTCAGCTGGACACAGTATTCCTTACCTACGTGCTTTTGCCTTGTTCTATGCGTTAAATACATTGCTAGATTTCACCCTGGGGGTTGTTGCATCCTGCTGGTGGATGATTATATTCCTCTGTTTGAGCAACTGAAGATGAAAGAGCACTTTGAGATCCCTTTTCATAGATGGAGACACCCTTCTGGCCCAGTCCCCGGTATGATGTCCTAAAGGTGTTGAGTATGTCCCATCCTGGAGACTTTAGTGTCGTATAGACCAGGGTAAAAGAGGAATAATTCCATTGGCATCAGTGTCATTACGCCAGTGTGATCATGGGAGAAGGAGAAGAAATAGGCCCGCAAGGATTTTTTTTTTTGCTTTTTTAGGGGGGAACCATGCTGACTGTAAAACCACAGCAAAATTATTTTTAAATGAGAAAAATTTCTTTAAGACAGATCAGCCTCTTAAACAGAGAGACAAATGGAATGAAATGCTGCAGTTCAGAAAGTCCTGCGGTATTTGGGAAATAGGGCAGCTTGCTGCAAAGGGAGGAGTAAACAGCCAAAGTTAGGAGAGTTGCAAAAAGAGAAAGACCCAGAAAATGAAGTTGCTTATGAATTACATTAACAAAACTTCTCATAGCACAAGAGATGAGATTGTAGAGGCAAGCTTATTCTCAGCACATGCGTGGAAAAATGTAAACCTCAGTAAGAACCACTGACTAAACCTGAGAAAAGAAAATGACTGTGCCTGGAAACGTTTAGGGGATGGTGTTTGTCAATTAATGAAATGAGAGGCCACCGTTTGCAGCTCAGTACACAGCAAAGATGTACACAGACTACGTCCAAAGAAGGAGATTTTTTCTTTTTCCCCAGTAAGAGGAATGTGAATTTTGCTTTGTGCTTCATCTGCAATTGATTTTTTTCCTTTCATAAAACCTGGTGATTATTGAGAAGAGAAAGTTTGCTCTGTGTGGCTGGGAAGGGGCTCACAATTACTCACGCCACCAGGTTCCAGTTTGCTTTAGGTTTGTTGATTTTGATGACAAGTCTTTGCCACTTGGTTTCTTAGTCGTGTCAGCAGCTTTCCCAACAGTGTAGTGATGCTCTCTGTGTTACGCTGTGCAAACAGGAGAGCAGCCCAAGCCAAAAAGCACACATCGAGATCGTACTCCTGACTTTAAGCAGCCTCATGGTTTGACTAAGTTTGGATCCAGCCTCGTGGTTTGGACCCAGCCTTGTTTGGACTCATCTCTAATAGAAATACACAGTTATCACCAGTAATGTATTTTAATGGAAAGAGCAAGTTTTCTAAGGACACAATACATGCACCTTGTTGGGGAAGGCTCCTCTCAGTCACAAGATGCTTCTCTCTTTCCTGGGGGAGCCGCTTGCTTTACATATGGGACTGCCTTAAAAACGGGAGGGAGGGGGATTCCAGCAGCTTCGAGACTCTTCAGCACACCAAAAGCAAGAAAGACCAAAGGATCAACTGCCTTGTAAAAGGAGGGCTGCTTGATTAACTTTACGGAAGGAAACCGAGCTGTAAAAAACCGGCATTTTGTCTTTAACAAGGACTGTGAGTTGGGAACGCAGCCAGCTGGGTATTCTGTGCTCACCCAGGACTATTAGGACACCAAGGTCGGAAGGAGCCCGGACGCCAACAGTAATGTGAGGAGAGACAGGCTGGGAAAACCGCGATGTGGAAGAGCCAAGGTGCAGCTGCCGAAGTCCATAAGTGACTCAACGAGCAAATTCATACGGGATCCAGGCTTAGAAGGGAAAGAATTAAGTCTTCAAAGGCAGAAAAAAAACCAAACCACAACCAACCAAAAATCCTCTGCATCCATCTATACGTCTTTTCCATAGATGTTGATTATATTGCCACAGAGACAGGGAGCCCATTTCGAGACAGCTTTGCCACTCAGTCTCCCTGGGCACTGTGAAAGCAGATACACTTTTGGAAATGACTACAAGAAGCCCAAATTATCCCTGTATAGCTCACACTACAGCTAATGCTCTCAACGTAATAGCAGCAGAAGTCTGGAACAAAATACAGCGTCCAACACACTGTGCAATGTCAGACGGAGGTACCGCACTTGGCCAGTTCCCGTGACATTATAATTAGAGACGGGGCTTGAATCAAACATCCAAATGCAGAGCAGTGCTGTGAGTCAGCCGAGACACACACACTAACATTGTCATTATCCTGAATTTTGTCATTTATAACAAAAAAACAAGCACTGAAATCTGCAGGATGTTCAAAACTTGGGTTGAGAGACAACACAAAATTTGGTATTTATCCCTGTTCTCCAAGGCCCAAAGTCAGTAAAGCATTAAAACACGACGCTGGACCGCTATGGGATTTTGGGAGCGGCACTTGCAAAAAAGCTGCCTGAAGTTGAGCTTTTCAGAATCAGAATAGAGATAGACCTCAATTTTTAGGACCCTCCAAATGAGCACAAGTCACCAATTCAAGCACCCCTAGCTTGACCTTAAGAAAAAATAATTTAAGGTCCACGTCCATCTCTGACTAGCATGGCTCTGATGAGAGAAAAAAAGTGAAGCTGTTACAGAAAAAAACAGCAGAGAACAATCTCAAAGAGGAAACTGATTGAAGTCATTTAAGACTATGCAATCATGCCACGGCAGATGCCAGTGAACCTAGCAGTTTGGGGTAAGATCTGCCAGTCCTGCTGAGCACACTGTGCAGCGCACCTTCCTCAGGCTGCTGGAGTATTCCCTGTGCAGCAATTTGAGCTAAAGGTGAGATTGTGAACTGTCATCTGAAATGTTCTGATTCATACGAATTTCTTTGCCAATGCACCATATGTCAGCATGGAAAGTATTTTTGCAACAGAAATGATTGGGGAGCACGACGAAGCAAACGCACCTGATCTCAGGGGGCTACAGTAGCATGAAGGCATGCTAGTCTGCCAGGCACAGAGGCGCTGGGGGTGGTAGATCCCCTCTTGTTGGCCAAGGGAGCATTAGTAGGCAATGCTGTTTTGAACATTCCACCCACGGCCAGGCCTGCTTTGGGAAACCAGAAGTCCAACGCAATGCCCAGTGTCTATACAGAGCCCAGAAAGCCCATTATGGAAGCTCACACTCTCTCTGTAGGTCATTTCTTTTCACCCCTAAACATGCTGATACGTTGCAAGGACAGCCACCCTTGGAAGACAAGAAAGTCTTGCTACGTATTTGCCAAGAAGCTGTTCCATTAAAGGCCAGATAACCCTGAACAGGTGAGAAAGCACTTGACTTTTGCTCAGATTCACAGTTTTTTCTCTTTCCTACACGTGTGCAGTGGAGATACTGTATGAAATGAGCCATTCAAAAAACTGTGGCCCAAGAAAACATACTCTACAGCCAGACACATTATTTTTCCTCCTTCCTTTATCAACAGAGGCAAATAGAATCCTTCAAACTTACCAGTTGCTTGTTCCAAGCATTGCAGATCTTTGGGGCTGATCATCAGTGTTTGGCCCCTGCATTTCTTTATCCCAGATTTCACTCCCTCCCAGGAGCCCTCACCTCTAAATGTTTTGTAGACAAGTTTGCAAGCACAATTTTACTAACTTTTGTCAATGTAGCATCCGCACAAGACATAAGCAGTTCATGCATTCCCTCTTCCAGTGCTGAATTAGATTCATTTAGCAAACTTACAATTTAATTTCAATGTCTGGTAAAATCTACAGAGAGATAGATTTACATCTGCTGTGCACTGAGAGCGGGATCAGCCCCTAAAGTAACAAATTTAAGAAAACTGTATGAGATATGTTGATCAAAGGTGGACCTATACTCTTCTCTTAACACCAGTAAACTGAAACAGTGTCTAAGCAGTGGTGCTTTGAGGTTGTGGGGACTAGTTTCTCCACCTCCTAATGCTGTAAATATTCCTTACAACTATACCACGATCTGCTGATAGATAAAGAGCCCCAGAGCCATGCTCTGCCATCAATTACACTTACAAGTTTAAAAAATGTGCTAGCAAATCAGAGAGGTATAATTCAGTCAAGAATCAATGAGACTGAGAGTAGAATTTGGCTTAGAAATGTAAGCAAAACATTTCCCTGACGCATACAACACAGTATATTTCCCAGGATTTGTTCTTCCTACAGAAGGAATGTGTGTTTTCATGGGTTTGAGGATTAATTTAGTTACATTTTTCTGATGATGTGGAAATGCAGGAAGCTCATCTCTCATTGATGGTTTGACTGTATCTTCCATAGATTAAAAAACCCTCTATGATATGCTCCTGATAGTCTTCCCTCATTATAACAGAATCTCCTTCCCACCTGGAGTATACTTGACTATGACATATGATGATGCTAATTTTATTTCACTTGAGAAATACAATGTAGTATCTATTTCCTCTGGAAGAAATAGGGAGGCTGACAGGTGGAAAATCTTAAGCTCTGGTACACTTCAGTGGTTAAAAAGCAGGTAAAAAGAGAGTCAGGTACTCTGACTTTAATTCCTGGCTGTCTAACTGATTTGGTTGTATGGACTTCTGATCTCCGTTGGAGCCAGAGTCCTCAAGCCCCTAAGAGCTTTGTCTGGATGAGAGTTGCTACTTGTTTCAGAATTTTGCTGTCTCCCAAATTCTCCCTCCCAAATAGAGTAAGGATAATTCTTCCCTCCCACTGCCACAGCAATTCTTAACTCCATGTTTGCAAAATTCATTAGAAGTATTGGATGAAAGGTGTTAGAGAAGTGCAAAACAGATTTGACACCTTTTTTATACAGAGGACTTTCAAGGTTTCCTGTGATTGTCCACATTTTTGGAGATCAGTCAACATTTCAAAAGGATTATACAAAGGGAAAGCCTGCAATAGGAGGAGGTTGGGATCAGTGACCCGAAAGTTCCTTCCAGTCCTGTGTTCCTGGACGCTTTTCCAAATCATACCAAGGATGTTAAAGACTACTTGTGTGGTCTGAACTTAATACCTCCAATAAACACTCCCCATTGAAATTTTTTGTGGCATCCATTTAACGGGGTGGAAGCAGGGGAGGGACAGGGCCTCTGCATAAAGGTAAGAGGAAGCGTCACAACAACGATGGAGAGCACCATACAAGCTAGCTGACAGCTCAGGAAACTGAAGCGGTCACACGAGTCAAAAACACCTCAACAGAAAAAAACAGCCTCATCTCTCTGGCTTCGAGATCCCACCTTTAGAAGCATCACTTGTGTTACCACCGCCCGTTCACCCCTGGACCTCTCTTCTGAAACCCAACAGCTAGTAGCAGTTACGACGGTGGTTTTGTGGTGTAGACACCTGTCCATATGAAACTAATCTGGGACCACCAAGTTCATTTTCTTGTGGCAATTTACCAACTTCCCATATGGCAATAATCTCCGACAGCCACCGTCTTGGGCTAGATTAAAATTAGTGGTCCAGTGATGGAAGATGCTTTGGTCGTGCCCTTAGCCAAGTCCATGTTTTTACCTAGCTGGAAAGCAGGTAGTGGTGCTGCTTCCCAGTGTTGGGGCAGGTATGTGTTAAAGATGAATTCAGATAGTCTCACACCGCCCCACCT
>Ga0181612_140429_pt1 | contig 10257 bp, 6 predicted proteins | sample HoacroProtozoa21_FD_119630 | JGI IMG/M metagenome (GOLD analysis project Ga0181612, IMG submission 119630) | Hoatzin crop microbial communities from Cojedes, Venezuel. Combined Assembly of Gp0051906, Gp0051904, Gp0051908 | reverse complement strand
GCACTCAGTCCCCTCATCCAGATCACTGATACAGACAAACAAGACTGGACCCAAAACTGAGCCCTGGGGAACACCACTCGTGACCGGCCGCCAGCTGGATTTAACTCCAGTCACCACCACTCTCTGGGCTGGGCCGTTCAGCCAGTTCTTTACCCAGCGAAGAGTACACCCATCCAAACCACGGGCAGCTAGTTTCTCCAGGAGGATGCTGTGGGGAACAGTGTCAAAGGCCTTACTAAAGTCCAGCTAGACAACATCTGCAGCCTTTCCCTCATCCCTAGGTGGGTCACCTGGTCATAGAATGAGATCAGGAAATCTCTGTGCAAGAAGTAAACACAAACTGTGAACTCACGCTCCCTAGCTCAGGCCAGAAGTTCAAGGCACATAATGCCGAAGCAAGCACGCTAGCTGATCGCGGGAGGAGCTTACTGTTGACCACCGGCCCGTTCGCTGCAGTTGCTAGCTCCTTCACTTCGCACCACTGTAGTTGGCAGTCAGGGTGACCAGTAAATACTACTGACACACTTACAAAGGCCGCTCCAATTTTGTTACCATTATCCTGTTTAACAATATCTCAGTAGTGAATGTTATACTATTCAATCTTCCTTGCTAAAGCTAACCGTATTTTATTTCTAATACAGAAATATAATTAAACCTTACATTAAGCACAACATTGAAATTTTGGTTTATCCAGTAACTGACATAAATCACTGTTATTTAATGTGTTCATAGCTAAGATAAAGTTTATAAACCCCAAGAGTGCAACAAACTCAATTTGTAATTATGAGCACACAGCAATTTGTGTAACATGCCATCTAAATCTACAGTAATTATGACCCTGCTTAAGGGTAATTCCCAACTTAATCACATTTAATACACCATTATTTGCAAGATCTAAAAGGCTGAAACAGGCATTTGTCTTTCATTTTGCTTGAAGAAAATCAAAGGGTTTCCCAGGAAAAAAAGAGGAAGAAACTACTAAGGAGCAGTTTTCCTCCTGCAGAGTATAAATACAGCCATGCAGCACTGTACGATAAAATGCATGCACAGGTCAAAATCGATGTTAGCCCTCTCACAGGGGGCTTTGGGGGGATATTAACCCAATTCATCCCTTGAAAAAAAAAAATACGCTAACTCATATAGATCCTCCACCTCCTCCCTCCTGTGATGAATTCTCTGCTTCTCATGCTCTCCCTCTACCCATGCTTCTCTACACCTACTGAAAACTAAGTGTTCTTTAAAAAAACCCTGGGATATACCAGCTTCAAGGACATATAGCACAATGCTCTTTCACAGTTTTCTCTTTTGGTGCATGATGAGAGTTACCAACAAACAGTAACTGATTCTCTAACTGTACAAGACATAGTGTGTTATGACAATTTTCCCACATGACCAGGAATTACATAAGAATTCTCAAACACGCCAGGTAATTCTTTAAAAGCTAGCATGTTACCGTAGTTCTCTCAGTTTTGTGTCCCCCCAAAATGGATTTCTTCTCTCATACACATTTCTTCATTTCCTATGGCTGCATACTAGTTCACTTATTTTTATAATGATAGTACACAAAAACTGGAACTAAAACAATAGCTACAACTTCAGTTCCTTTTTTAAGCTGAACTTATAAAGCCTTTAAATAAACACATCTGGGAAAAGGCTTTATATTGTCGGTTGCTATGCAGCAGGCAAAACAACGAATCTTTGTAGTCACTTTGCTCTTCTAAGGACAGCTCCAAAGCCTTTTTAAGGCAAAGGAAATCTTTGCTGACTGCAAGGGTTTCTATACTCAAAACTGTGCTTTTGAACTACCTATCTCAAAACGCCTCACCTTTACAGAACATAATATAGCATCATCCCTATGTGAGGATGGGAGTATCGAAGCACAGAGAGTGTAAACCACAGCAGTGGAAAATTAGAAGAACTTTTCACAGTCACCTTGCAGATCAGTGGGAGAACTAAAAATGAAACAGATCTACACATTCTGCTTCTTTACCCCTTCCCACAAAGCAACACACTTAGCTTTATAGAGGGAGAAAAGAAAAGGGTCTGTCATTAGCCCCTCAGAATAAACCCTGCCAGGGAAAGGCTGCACTCTGCAGCAAACCCTCTCCTTAGCCCTGGCTGGAAGATTTGGTAAGGGGCCTGATTTTTGAACAAAAAAGGAAATTCCACAATGAAAACAATGCTTCAAAATGCCGATACACTGATCTATCCAGCGTGGAAGTATGCAAACTAGACAACCCTGTAAACTATAGCAAGTCGTAAAATACGTACACAAAATCTCAGCAACGAGAAAAGCAAGGCACAGAGAGGATTAGATCGCAGTCTAACCATTAGACCAAGGATTCCTGACTCCAAGCTGGCTGCTGTCAATACTCTGACCTGGTTTTGTCCCCCAAAGTCAGCAGTTGATCCTACAAACCCTCACTTATGTGGGGAGCTATTGTAAACCGTATTATTAGGTACACTACAACACTGACTGACTATTTACATCCATGGGAACAACACTGGAAAAAACAACATTAGGCTGAGCTTTTATTTCGTACAGTATTTAGGTATTTCTCTCAGAGGATGCTGGAACACTGGTCACGCTGCTTCTGAGGTGATGTTTTCATCCTCTCTGGTTCTACCTCTGCTCCCCACAGTGCCACTCACAGCAAGACACAGTTTTGGTTTTCCACAAAATTTGTCAGTTACTAGACAACTACATTTCATTATAAGACTGTCAAGATATTTAAAATTTCTCTTGACACATCCATAGGCACGTGGAACTTTTTCTTCTGCAAAGGCCACGCAACCTCCCTTTCAAAAAAAATTCAGCAGGAGGCTTTCAGCAGTCATCAATGTTGCCGTGACTTACCCCAGCAGTGAAACTATACCTGAGAAGCAGAAGCTGCAGTCTCGGTCAATCAGCACTGAGTGGAGGTTCTTCAAGAGAAAAAACACTTTACTCTCACAAATCCATGGACAGAAGGATAGTGGATGCTTGGAAATCCCCCCAAAGAAAGCACAGAAGCTGACAAGGCGCCAGAAAGCCCCTTTAGAAAGAAGTTTATCTGTAAGCCACGAAGGCCACTGTATTACTGCCAGAAATCGTACATCAAAACAGAGTAAAAGGGAAAGGGAAACCTTTAATCTGCATTCCTAGGGGCAATAAAGGCAAGACTCTGTACCGTGAATACAAGGTGACTGCAATTACAAGTTTAATGATACCATTCTACATATAATAGTCCTTTGTCTCTCAAGACTGAAATCTGTACAAGAGTGGCCCCTTCGTTGTCCTCACCTGGAGCACCACGTTCTCTCTCTCTCTCTCCAGAGTTCCCACAGCTTACAGCACCCCTAAGCATTTGCAACACCAAGTCACTGGCTGCCAGCATTTCGCTGGCTGCGTGTTCGGTGCCACTGCCGAGAGGGTTGGTGGGCACCGAGTCCACGCGGCCCAAGATCGGGAAACTCAGGATGTAAGGAATATAACCTGGTGCTCTAAAACAGCAGGCCTCACAGAGAGAAAGCTGAAGCCACGAGCTCCCCCTTTCAGACTGTTCCTTAGTCATAGTAAAGGATGGAAAAAGCAAAGTAATTCTCCTTTATTAGAGTAACAGTGCAGATCTGTGGTCAGATTAAGCTAGTACTGCCACAGAAAGAAGCCTTGCAGGTGCGTGTGGTCATGCTGGTGTGATAGGCATGAACAGATTTAAAACAAAGTGGGTTTTGGCAGGCCAGTTTGGGATGTTTCACCTTACATAGGGCAGAGACATCTATCAAAATTTCCCACTGAGTGGCAATCGTTATCAGTAAGACCCACTGAGTATGTACTGAAGCCATAAGAGAAAAGCAATGTGAATGTCCCCTTTTGTTCTTTACCTCTAGGTATTGTCTCCAAATGGGATGAGAACAGAAAGATGATTATGATTTGGAACCTTTTAATATTACAAAGTACCACTGCTAAAAAGCCGCACGAAAAATCCACTGACACCAGATGATACAAAGCTCCATAGATCGCCCATGCAGTAGTTCGCAAACTTGTCACTGAATAAACTATCTTTAAATGAAGTTGGGCAGAGCACGAATATTGAGATGATACATATAATGCAGGTAGCTAATACACAGTATGTTAATGCTCTTGAAACATCATGTGTAAACAAAACACAGCTGAGCCATCCTTTAAAAATACGCTATACCACAAGGCTTCCCACAGCCTCCTCTTTTTTTCTGCTTTCATTTTATGGCAGCAATAATGTGCATTCTGTGAAAAGCATTTCTATGGGATTAACAGACAGCTGAGATTAACAATGCTCAGTTATGCTTCACGTCATCAACATCTCAAAAGCTCTCAATCCCCAAGAAAAGCATAGCTCTGTTTGCCTGGTATTTAATGTTTTGGCTTTTTTTTTCTGTCTGACCAATTCACAGATTTAGTAAGACAAGTGAGCTTGTGTGTGCACGCTGGGTTTTGTGCACATGCTAAAGTCAGGCAGAAAAATATATGACTGATTTTAACATGGCTCTACTAATGTTTTCTAATTCTGGAAAATGCAGAATTGTGTTTGAACAGAAATGTGAAAGAATTACAAAACCCATAAATAGTGACTGAAAACTTATGAGAGTAATTACTAGTCGATATTAAAGTAAATATCTGAATGTTGCTAATTTATGTTCTGTATAGAACTGTCTATCAGCATTTGTGACATCTGGCTCAGTATAATGTGCTACACTGAGAAATGAAGCGTACAGTGCACACCACATAGAAGCATATTATCTTCCATGACTTCTCTTTCTGCAAGCACCATTCTAAACCCAGAAATTTTTCCACTTGAAGCTCAGATTGTGTTACAGTTGTTTATTTTGATAGCAACGAAGTTTAAACTGTTACTAAAATGACAAGCATCATTGCAATGTCCCATATTTAAATAAAAAAAATTGACTGAAATCCAATGTCAAGGTAAAGAAATCACTTTTTCATTGTTTTTCATTTAAACAAATGAGTAAGAAGAAGGTTATAAGAAAGGTCTTATTATTGACCTAATACAGTTAGATTTAAAGGTATTTTATGTAAATATTTTCATGGCTTCTGTACTAGTGCATGACTGTGCAATACAGCCATTTCTAATTCAGGAATGCCATTTATCTACATTCTCATTTTGTCAAATCCGTCAGCACAGAGATGCACTGTATCACTCCGACAGAAGCCTTGATTCAAACGCAGAAATATTTACAGAGCCTTTCCACAGAGCTCAGCTACGGTTTTATGTATAATGCAAAGGGTGATCACGCAGGAAAAACAAAACAATAAAACCACATTCCCCAGCAATGATCACACAGCAAAACGAGTCACTGTACTCAGGCCACCCTATATATACACATAATGTGGGGAACAGCTGTGGCACTGACAATTCCGCTGTGCGTGGTAACAAAGGCTGAGCCTCCACTAATTGACTTCAGTCCATGAACTAGATTCAGTAACCATAAAAACTCAATCCTAGCATAAATTACGCAAACAAATATTGACTTTTTCCGTGGTAACCTTTATAGCTAATAGAAACTTGGAATGGTGTTATCAGCCAGATATAAAGTAAAGCAAAACAGAAGCTGAACCAATAAACACACGCCTCAGAGAAACGCTCCACACTAACACGGAACAAAGAGCATTAAAAAAAAAATAATATTTTTGTTCCGCAGTTTCCTGCACTGGAGCCTGGAGGACAGCACTGCAGGTTTTGGTATCGTCTCCATGGAATATGACGACTTCTCAGAAAAAATGCCGGGCAGCACTGGCCACTTTGGTGGGGAGATGGCACCCGCTCCCCCGTGCTCAGCGCCAGCCCTGCCGAGCTGCGAGCAGAGCGGAGCCGAGCCAAGGCACAGCAGCTTGTGCTCGCTGTCCTGCTGACCGCCGCCGCGCAGCCCCCGGTTCATATACCTGAGCACACACCTACTGGACACCTCTCCCTAAACTTGGTGACAAAGAGGCAAGGTGTGCAAGAGTAGGGCAATGTTACGTTAGCTTTCTAGGCATTATTAAGCAAAACGGAAGAAACAATCAGAAAATACCAAATCTAAATGACAGTACCGGATTTTACATGCAGTGCCTCAGGGATTTAGAGGTAGGTTATTTATTACTACAGAGTGATCAATTCAAGCATGAGGAGAGCTAAGTATTTGTTCCATTACGTTCACTCACAGATTTCTCCGTAATACTGTCCCTTCGCCTGTCACGCTGAGCGTCCCATTGCAGCACACAGACACGCAGCGACCAGCGTACGGATGAAAGCTTGCCTTCACGTTACCCTCTTTGTAACACTGACCTATACAGATATACTAAGGTAATAAAGGACCAGGAAAATTCCTCCCGGAAGCTCTTCGGTGCAGAAAACTCATTACAGCTGTTAACATGTTCAGTGCAAGAAGAAACGCGTGTCCCCATGTGAGACGCACAGGGAACGCCCGGAAAGCAGCCCCTGTGACACAGGACTCTACTTAAAAAGCTTGTACGAGATTTGCCTTCAACCTCTCTAAGGCACCATTAGCAAAATACCAACAGAAGGAACAATTTGCACCTGACCACGGACAGTACACATTTCTTCACAGATGAACAGGATATATTTTATTTCCTTCTGGAAATGTGTAACTCCTGAAGTTTATGTCTTGCACAAGGGTTGTCTTTTGGCACAACTGCACACCGACTAAAGAGACAGTGGGAAGATATCAGGGTGTTAAGTTTTAAAATTACTGCTTACTGCAGTCCTTGTTTTGAATCTAGATACAAAAGAAAAAAAAAGTGATGCCCCCCTCACGCTGCATGAAACAAGCCCGTAGTAGCTAAGGGGAGAGCAGAATCGTTTCACTGACCAGCACACCCCACCGCGTGCCAGTCAGGGCAGCCTGCCCACAACCCATCTTCCTTCCAGCAGCCCTCCATCTCTTGGGAGGCAAATTTCCACACAACACCAGCCACCACTCGCCCCACAAGGGGAGCAATAAGGGACTTACACCATAAACTGAAGTGCATTTTCAATCACTGCCTTCAAGAGGCAAAAATAGCAAAAGAAATCACCTTTTTGTCACCCATAACAAAAAGGTTACTTTGCAATAAACTGCATGACTGAAGGCACTTTCAACTTGTGATTGACTTCTTGCCCTGTCACACAAAACATTTAAGAAATTAAGTCTCATCTAAATCTTAAACAAAAAGAAAATGGAAATCCGTTATGCTGATTAATTACATGGTACAGTTAAGGGCAGGGACCCTTTCAAATGCAAATGGTGAACTTGCAAGGAGTCTCCTTCTCTGGAGATATTCCAGACCCGCCTGGACAAGATCCTGTGCAGCCTACTGTAGGTGACCCTGCTTCGGCAGGGGGGTTGGACTAGATGACCCCCAGAGGGCCCTTCTAACCCCTACTATTCTGTGATTCTGTGATTCTGTGAATTCTGCGAGCTGGCAATTCAAGTGTATCTCTCCTTGTGAAAATGAAGCAACCTCCAGCTCATTTCATCAGCTGTTTCACCTTCCTCAGCAATAAGCATCTGCCAGCACAGAGAACAAAGTGTGGGATGCAGATAAAACCTGAGATTAATTCAGTTTTACTTCACTGTATTTCAAGAAAACAAATCACATTTAGTATTGCATTTGTACGATGCATCCTCCCCACCATGCTCACCGCTATCTTTCTACTGTTAATACTGCCAAAGGTACTGACCGACGTCTGGGCTTTCCAGCTCCATGTTGCTCAAATTTTAAATGCTTTTTGCAAAAGCCACTTGCATGGCTACAACTGGGGTCTCTGTCACAAATACCACTTCCAGGGGTTTCACCCCTCTGCCAGAGCAGCTGGCCACAGGCTGAGTGCAGCGAAGGGGCACTCCTTTCCCCACTACACAGAAGCAAAGCGCTGGCCTCCGCTTCTCCCCCCTTCATATCCGGATTTCTGCCGGAGGGCACCGGCGGCAGAGCAGGCAGCAGCCCCGCAGCGAGACGCCCGCTCCCTCCCAGCCGAAGGCCACGCTTTCCGTCTCCCTCGCCCGACGTCTCTGTTGAGGCTGAAGGCCTTGGAGGCGAGCTGCTGCATCTCAGACACTGAAAAGCCAGGTTAAAGTTTTCGCAAAGGTGATTTCAGCTCCTGTCACAAACGACACAAAGGAAAACAGCCGTGTTTTGCCAGCAGTGACAGCGGTCCCCTCCTCTCGCATCCCCCCTCCGCAAGGTGCGGGACGGCTCCGCTGAGAGACCTCAGCAGCGCTGGCTGCTTTGCTGCAGGCATCGCTTGGCTTGACAGAGAGCAAAGCATCGCCCAGGAACGAGAGAGGTGCCTTTTGCTGTTACCGTGAAAATCCACACGCGTTTGGCCAAGTTATAAACCACAGGTGGTCACTAACTCTGTGTTCCTCATTTTCTGGATGCCTGACTTGAAACCCTGGGGGCTGATTTGCAAAGTGCTGAGCGCTGGAAGCTGTAATTGAAGTCTCTGGGAGCTGTGCTTTGAACATCTATTGAGCTATAAAAACACTAAGTACTCAGGAACATCGCACTGGGGCCCCAAAATCGCTGGGTCCTTTGACCTTAATCTCCCTGTGACTCAGCTGCCCATCTGTAAAATGGGAATACTGGCACCCTCTTGTCTCACAGGGGGGCTGTGAATCCAAATCAGCCTGTGGTTACTCGAATGCTCTGCTGAGAGCTCAGCTGAAACACCCAGGAGCTAAGCGATAATTTCATATTCAGTACGCTGTTTGGACAGTGTGAGGTAAATAAGGCCTGGGCCACACTTTGCATGATACGGCCAGATGTCTCTGAGCATCATGCAGCGAGGAAAAAAATATATATAAGCCCATGCAATTAAAGACTGTCTTGTAATGCATTTACACAGGGGACCAGAGCTGCGGTTGTGTGGGCAGCTTCAGCCTTGGCATTTCCAGAGCAAGAAAAATAACATTGCTACCGAGGGATGGTGCACGGTGAATTGCTGACACTCGACACCGTGCAGGAGGTAGGTGAAAAGAGCAATGATAAATATATCTCACCGAATGTGTAAATTAAAGATCATTATTCAGGTGGCAGAGCGGAGCCAGGACGCGCTGGAATGAAGGATGCCTGCAGAGCCTTTACTTACAGCACCCGCATTAGGACACCACTCTTAATTACATAATCTTATGTTTTGCATTGAGAACATAGATCACATTTCTTCCATATTTTGTTTGTATTCTTCTACGTACTCGCCTGGCTTGTACTCTGCTGCACATTATTCAGTCCCTGCTATGAAGACAGAACTATTAACTTCCGTGCGAGTTCCTTATGGCTGTGGCACTAATTCACAGTTAATTTACTTCCACGGTACACAGAGGCAAGTCACAGGGATATTAAGCCAAAAGGAACCACTAATTTGGAACTCGATTTGATTTTTCAGAGGGTGTGGAAGGCTTTGCCAGTCGATGCAGTGGCTCTTTGCTGGTAGCAGGCAAATCCCAAAACTGAAGGAGTGGAGATGCTGTTCCAGGTACTCTGGGGCAGGGAGGAGGCGGTTGCTGTGATGGACACCGATATCTCTGTGTTTACCGACACCAAGCGTTACCTTCTTGCTCATTGCTGCTTGAATCTGTCCAGCCTCTCCCTCCCAGCCCCCCTCTCCTCCCCAGGGTGCTTTTCCTCCACCGCTCAGGTGCTTAAACACGAGCCACTGATCCCTGCCTGGCAATCGCAGGCCCCGGCTCCCTCCCCTGTGGACTCCTCAAACCCTGCCCGATCCCGCGCTCTGTCCCAGTCCCCTTCCCAGCAGCGTTCCGGCTCCTTCCTCCGAGCTCTTCACTTGGCCTCCCTCTCCCCTCCGGCTTTATTCCTCCTCTTCTCAGCATCTTTCTGCCACCTGAGAAATGTTTACCGAGCTTGTACACGCTGCAGATTTTCAAAAACTTCATAACTTGGCTGAATTTGTCAAATCATCAGAGAGAGACAGAGAAGATCTCCCTCTAAAAATAATGCACGTGCCCACTCAGAACACCTTTCAGTCCCAGCTGGTGATGGTTGAGCTTTGCAAAGAAAACCCACCAGAATTTAACGTGTATTTTTCCCTTAACCGTGCTAAAATTCGCGTTTCACAGAATCACACAGAATCACAGAAGAGTAGGGGTTGGAAGGGACCTCTGTGGGTCATCTAGTCCAACCCTCCTGCAGAAGCAGGGTCACCTACAGCAAGCTGCACAGGACCTTGTCCAGGCGGGTCTTGAATATCTCCAGAGAAGGAGACTCCACAACCTCCCTGG
>Ga0181612_130264_pt1 | contig 10257 bp, 5 predicted proteins | sample HoacroProtozoa21_FD_119630 | JGI IMG/M metagenome (GOLD analysis project Ga0181612, IMG submission 119630) | Hoatzin crop microbial communities from Cojedes, Venezuel. Combined Assembly of Gp0051906, Gp0051904, Gp0051908 | reverse complement strand
TCTGCTCCGGTGAGTCCTCACCTGGAGTCCTGCATCCAGCTCTGGAGCCCTCAGCACAGGAAAGACATGGACCTGTTGGAGTGGGGCCAGAGGAGGCCACAAAAATGATCAGAGGGATGGAACACCTCTTGTATGAGGACAGGCTGAGAGAGTTGGGGTTATTCAGCCTGGAGAAGGCTCCAGGGACACCTTATAGCAGCATTCCAGTACTTAAAAGGGGTCTAAAACAAAGACGGGGACTGACTTTTTAACAAGGCATGGAGTGATAGGACAAGGGGTAAGGGCTTTAAACTAAAAAAGGGTAGATTGAGATTAGATATAAGGAACGAATTCTTTACAATGAGGTTGGCGAGGCACTGGCACAGGTTGCCCAGAGGAGCTGTGGATGCTCCATCCATGGAAGTGTTCAAGGCCAGGTTGGACAGGGCTTTGAGCAACCTGGTCTAGTGGAAGATGTCCCTGCCCATGGCAGGGGGGTTAGAACTAGGTGATCTGTAAGGACCGTTCAAACCCAAACCCTTCTACGATTCTATGAAAACAGATAGAGCAATAGCTTCCTTTCATCTTTGGGGAGTGCTACTATGGAAGAGCGAACTGCTTCAAGAAAGAGATAGTATAGACCGGCTGCACTTCCACGCATAGACATATATACACACATCCATTTCTATCTAAGCCATCTATACACAGCAGCTTGCACTAAGAAGCCTCCATGTTGCTTCTGTAGCACAATAATCCTAACAATAAAGAAGCATCTTTGAATATTTGACTTCATTAAGTAAACTACACTGACCCTTTAAGCAGGTTGTTGGTTATCTTGATCATCTGAAACACTCAGAATCCTCTATGTTTAAATGTATCTGTCTTCAGTTTGGTATAGATACACAGTCACTGGCAGATAACATTGTCACACAAGATAAAAGGCTCCTGCAGCTAGATAAACACTTAGAGGAAGATACACATTTGAATTTTTATTCCATTGGCTTTAATGAGATGCCATCAGCTCAAGTTTGGCCCCATATTTAGATGTCATTAAGAGAAGCTCTATACAATCATAACAAGAATAAAAACATTCCCAATAATTTTTAGAATAATTTCTACTGGAAATAGTCTTTTGTTGCAAATACTCTTTTCTTTGCAGACTTCATGCAGCATTGTGCTGGCAGATAAGGAACCACATGCAGCGAGGATGGGACTGAGGGATCTCGTGGAACGGCCCAAGAGCCAGCCACCTCGTGGGGGTCCAGGTGCCCCCCACAAGCAGGGATACAGGCTTTGCACCCGTGGTAGCGATGGCCTCTGTCCAAAGCACTGGTGTCAGCACATGACACAATGCTGGTGCAGTTATATCTGGCATGGACATAGTGTACAAATCTGGCCACCTAGCCACACAGGCAGGAGAGGTTTGAGCGTGCCGAGAGCCCCCATTTACAGACATTTAAGCTACTTCATGCTCTGGCACACTGGACACCATCCATTGCTGCCTGCGTGACAAAAGGCTAAAACCAGCCAGGTCTACTGCTTCTCCTCTCTCTGCCTGCCTCATGTGCTGCTGAATTCCAGTGTGTCCATCTCCACATCGCTTTCTCGGTGACCTCTGAGGACTTTAAGATCTCCAAAACTCATTTTCTCCTCCTTGTTCCAGCAGGGATAACTTACAGGAATAATAATTTGGCCATATATCTATATTTATATCTTAGCATATTATACTCTAAACAACTGCCTCTGGGTACAAGAAACCACATTAAAATGTATGCAAACTTAGTTAACGAATGTCAGCTAGAGGTCCCAAATACAAACTGTGCTTCTCAGCCCCCAGGCTAGAAATCTGAATAAACAGATGTTCTTTGCACTGTGCCCTGAAGGTTAAACTTAAACTTTGTTAAATGAACAAAGGACACTGATATTCTTTTCTAAATACGAAGGGTTGATGGCATACATAATTGAGGCTAAGACCATTGGACATATTTTAGGTTAAGGATTTTAGCAGAGGAAGAGAAGTTACAACATTTCTAGGACAGGAGAAACGGATAAACTGTACACAATAAATCAATACATCTAGAGGTCAGAGACATCCACAGACAGACATCGTCTCCCTGTTTCCATACTTATTTTCTTTGCAGTTCAGGGTCCACACCAGCTGAAGGGATGATCTGAAAGTCCCCTTGGAGGAATGGCTCCCCTCCAACACCCTGTTCCTGGCAGCTTCCCAGCTTCACTCTGAGCAAGGCACAAGTTTTACTCATTCACACACCAGTGAGTTAGGGCTTGAGATCTGGATGTGAGTAATTCCACCACAGATAAACCTTGTCAGAAGCACTCTTGTCCGTAACAAGCATTTCAAAAGTCAGACCCTTGCTCATGTTGCAAAGACCCCAGCTGCAGTTCCGGGCTTAGCCCACTGATTAAAATCCATCGCTAAGGTCTGGTAGTTTTAGAAACTCTCTACCTAAGCATCCAATCTACTTTATGCAGACCTCTCCAAAGTCCATGCATGTTAGCAGGATCCTGCCTAGCACAGACAGCAACCTAGACACAGGTAAGAATGATATCACATTTCCAAAGACTATTTTCCTTATTAGCTCAATGTAATGTTTACCTGGAAAGGGCTTTGCTATTTAGTTGCAGCATCTGTATCTCTCCTGAGCAGCACAGATTGGCTTGCACCATGAGAACCGGATTCACAGAAGGTCACATCATTTCTGTGAGTTGCCCGGTCAGTGAGGCTGTGTCTTTGCGGGCTCCACACTGTTGAGAAAGACAAAACCATCGCAACCACAAACTCAGCTCCACCTAGAAAATGCAAATTTATATTAAAATATGGTCATATGCAGCTGCTACCTCACATTCATATACCTAACACAGAAGTTGTTACATCTGAGCTCCTCTCTGTGCTTCTCCACATAAAAGGAAACTGTTAAAGTAACAGATACAGAAAAAAGAGACACTATAAGGGTCTGGTGGTGCCCCTAGCTGAGGGAGGAAAAGTTTACAGTCCAGAATTCACAAAGACCCTTAAAGAAAAATTCTGTAATGACCTATGCGAAAACTGTGCAACACTTTCCCATGAACATAAAAATTGAAGTGAAAGTTGAGGAGAATCCTAGTCACTGCGTCATTTTTTTTCCATGGAAACAGGAAAACTAAATATACTGAAAGACCATTTGCTTCCTCCCAGATTCGTGAGCAGGTTTTCCACTTTTTCTTGGGCTCTTTTTGGGCTTTGCAGTATGAAATCAAAGCACATGTTCCTCTTGCTTTTTTGGCCGAGTTATCTGCATTGCTTCATATTTCTCTAGGCTGTGCTGCCTTTTCCTGCCTGTGCTTCTGTTCTGCTCTAACATACCCTGCATGTCTTTATCTGTGGATTTTTTTTTAATCATCTGAAAATTTCTAACCCACGTACATATCCATCTTTCTAGCTTAGCAACGAACAACATGAATATGAGCAGTCCATGTTCCAGCTGCAAAGTGCTGTGTGTGGTAGGGGCTGCCTCCCACACTCTGTTGCTTTAATTTACCCATTTTATTTCTCTTTACACAACTAAGTGAATTCTTTCTCTACCCAGGCCATGCTTGCTGACCTTGGGTGTTATTTTTTATGTGGTTCTGTACAGGATGCTTCAAGTTCTGCTGAATTCGTTCCAAATTTTCTCAAGGTGTACCAAAAGACATCCTTTTGCTTTGTATTTGGCCAAGTGAGATAGGCTGCTTTAATCCACCTGTCAGTGCTCTCCAGGTGAGATATGAGAAGCCCTTGGAAAATACAAACAAATGGCCCAGCTTGGCACAGCCATGATGGAACAGAAGTCCCATGCTAAACTAAAGGAAGGTGTTTGGGACATTCTGCCAGGAGCAGGGGAACAGAGTAGATTTGAAGACTATATGGGCTTAGTTTTCATAGAGAACCAGAATAAAATATATACCCCGCTGCTGCTCACCATGAGGGACCCTGTGGGCAGAGGCTGGCCAACCCTGCAAGAGCAAGGGTTGCAGAGCCGGGAGAGCCATTAGGACAGTTGTGTTCCTCACTGCTTTGCTGAGTTACTCACCACTAACTAACCGAGAATGACTCTCAAGGACCGTGGTTATTCAACAGAGGGCAATCAACAGGATTTTTTAATGTTTTGCCATGTTGTTTCAGGCATAATGGATTCAGGTGCACAGACAATGCCTTGTAAACTGTCTGCAATAAGATACTTCATATTAGGAAAGTACAGAACTGTGATTGTTGATCATCTAATTAAATTTCAAGCTAAGTTTGCTGTAATTTCATTTACTGATGTGTTCTCAGTGAATCACAAACATTTTGAAATAAGAGGCTAGTATGACAACTGTACACAATGATACAGAAAGTAAAGGCCTTTTCCATGCCGACTGAAAATAAATCCACAGTTATTTAAACAAAGACATGAATTATTTATGGCATTTCTGTAGCACAAAGATGCTGATGCAGATGCTATCACAACAGAGAATATAAAACCAGAAACTAGATATGTGACTTAACTGCAAATAACTCTGTGACGTCTAAAGAAACAATAACTCGTTTACTACATCAGGCTATTCCCCCCAACATACAGTGGACATGAGTTCTTTCTCTATTATATTCATGTAATTGACTAGACTACATTAATGTCCTCATACTAAATATTTTCATTCTAATGCTGAATCTTTGTTAATGTTACTATAAAAAGTATCTGTTGAATACATCCAGCTAGATACACCCATTTCAATTAATCATTTTGAAAGATTTTTTTTTTAAAAAGTTGAAAACAATTAAAAAATACAACTTTCATAGTAATTTTCCATGGGAACAAAGTCTTCTATAGGGAGGGCAATTATTCCTTTTAAAGCATAGCTTCCACTGTTCTGTTGCAAGTTGCACTTAAATAGGGAAGGAACTCATCATCTCACCATTTAAATGTCTGTAAATAGTCTAAATACAGGACATTGGATCTGGAGAAGATATCTCTGCAGAAACGTTCATTGATATTTTGTGCAAATTAGGGCTAACTCCATTTTCGTACATGACAGCATCAGAACTCTCTGCTTCTCACAAATGATATGGAACGGTAGATATGTCTGCTAAACGGTGGTATTTTGGCTGCCTTGAGCAAAAGTTGAGGGACCATGGCTGATGGAAGGTGTAGTTAAATATTGATTAGAATCAGTAACTAGGCCTTGGCAGATTCAAAACAGAGTCCATGGAAAAGGGTGTGAACCGCACTACTCTGCTTCAGAGACCCACTACTAGGGTTGTATTATTTCAAATTATAAGCTGCCCTGCAGCTATTAATAAAAGAAATAAAATCACAACCTAGAGACGTTGCACTTGCTGCATCTGTAGCATTAACGATAGTCTCGACCCATCTCATCTCATCTGTAGCAGGGCATAACTCAAACAATATCCTTTTAAAACACAACTGGACTCTCTGCTTTTAAGAGAGGGAATCAGTCCCCTGGTCCTTACATGAAGGCAGAGCTGCGCACAGGAGCACAGCAGCTAAACACGATTTCCAGATGAGCTCTTAATTGACTGCACTTGTGGAAGATGCACCAAAATGTCCCAAAATTAACATGTTGTTGCTTTTTTAATTTGCTGACAATTTGCCCCCAGGTAAACCTCTAGCAGACTAATAGTTTTTCTTGGCCAACATAACCAATATAGATTTAGTATCTTTCTTTGCTAAATAAGAGGAACAATAGCTGCTGGCTAGAAAATTAACCAAGTGAACTCTTCAATTTGTCTGTCCCTGTCTGTCTCCCTCATTAATTTTTTATGGAAATCAAAGACTAATTCTGTCTCTCTGCTTGTAATCACATTCAAAACACGCTCATGACTCAGTAATCTGCTTATGAACATTGCCGTTCTCTGCAGTAGCTCTGCAGACACCCACATTTGGGGCGGTCTGAATGCTCACACAGCTTGCAGTTGCCAACATAATTTTTTTTCCTTGCTGTTTTTGTCATCTTAGACTCTCCCCTCCATTATGAAAGCTAATGGGAAGAACAGGAAACCCATCAAGCCAAAGTTAGAAGTCATAAGAAGCTATTCACCACACTGCAAAACCCTGGTAAGCAATTTCGGATGGCTTTATTCAAAAAGTGAAATTGCTGCTGGTGCCTTATGAAAACAAGCCCAGCATGAAAGGCCAGATGTGAAATCCCACAGTTATTATCTCAATGCAAGGGAAGTCTCATCCAAATTCGGTATTTTGGCTTGAGCAAATGCAAATACCACAGTTCCTCTGCGTACATAACTTACTGTGGATGAGGTTTTATTTTAAAACTAAACTAGTTGCCAAGATGTTAACTTTCTGAGCTGTGTTCAGCATCATAATTACCTGCTTCAACCAGTAATCGGTTGCCTTAGTACAGCGGGGCCACCTAGTTCCTCATTCTCCCCCAGACAAAAATCCTATGGGGGGGACTGTGAGCAGGTATCCATGTCACCTTCCCACCAGCTACTGGAATAAAAAGTGGCCAAAAAAGGCAGAGAAGAACAAAGGACAAGGAGCCCCTCCATGGGAACGCAAGGTACACAGCTGGCCTCCTCATTGTTATCCTTTTAGCTGCATCTTGATGGCATAGCAATCCAGATAATTTTACCTGACAGAAAGGGTGAAGTAAGGTTATAATACTTCTCTATTAAGCAAATCCACTTTTGTTTATAGCCAGAATTTGGATCACAAAATTAAAAGGGAGAAGCACAGGGCTTCTTTTCTATTTTTGTGTATAATCAGTATAAATGCTCTTCACATTCAAAACATGCACCAAAATCAACTGTCTTGCAGCAAGCAATTTTTTTTTTTTTTTTTTTTGACTCTGTGAACAGCACAAAAACATTGTTAGGAGAGTTTGTAGCAAAATGATTAGAACATTTCTACTTAAGACCATGAGCTGTACACAACCAATGTACATGTATGTATTGCACAGAGCTCTGGTAATGTATTCTAATGTTCTCTAAAGCTTCCTGCCATCATAGTCCCCAGAGCATAATATTTTGGAAGAAGCTAATTTGTCATATCAGCTAAAGAAAACAAGCACAGTCTTCCCAGCTCCGCTCACACAACAACACATAAAAACAGAAATGTTTTCTTTATTCTTAAAGAATGAGCCACGAGTTGCCTAAAAATAAGCTTTGAGAAGAACGTAAAAATAAACACCACTAATATGAATGAGACGGAATTCTAAATGAGACAGTTATTAGATCCAGGCAGGCAAAGGAATAATGCAGCAACATGTGTCTTCTCTTCAAAACTAATTCTGTTTGATCTGACATGTTAATTTTTGTGTGTTTACAGCTAGGCAGGGGTTTGCTGAAGAGATGTGGTCATGGGGATGTGCAAGTGGGTCAGTGACACGTTTCTGCAAGCTGAAAGCTGAACGACATTGCTTTTTAACAATTACCTCCTCGAAAAAGTGTCCGGACAAAAACATGCCACTGCCAGCTAAGCAAAACCTCTCCTGAATGTTCTTGTGCAGAACGCCCTATACTTCTGCTTATTTACCACATTTGTTTGTTTTGTTTTGCCAACTACAGTATTTCCATATTAATCTAGAGCACGCTCATTTTAGGCTTTAAAACTGGGTCAACGCACCCAGAAAATTCACACCAAACTGCAGTTCCTGAGCACAGATAGGCAGAGCTGTCAAAATATTCTCATCACTGAGTAAATTTGTGCTTAGAGCAAAACCAACAGCCTGGAAAACACAAGTGCCCTGCAAGCTATCAATTAGCCCCTACATCAGGATAAACTTGTGTCAAGAGGAAATTACTTCCATTTTACGTGAAGAAATTCAGCTCTGTTCTGACTTACAGAAAAGGACAGCTTAGGAAACTCTCTGCTTGCCTAAAGAAAGGGTATATTCTTGCTGTGCCATTTGATAAGATCCTATAGGTGAGCTCCTATACCCTCAGTGGGCTACAATTTAATCTGAGCATCTTCTGACATTTCAAAGATTTCCCATTCCTCATCAAGATGAAACGAAAATGCTTTCAGGAGATGTGTTCACAAAACCCACAAAGTCTCCCCAGAGCGACCCAGAGCTTCATGACTGGGGCAGCAATTTGGATGCTGGACTTTCCACACAACTCTGGTCTAAGTCAGATGTAGTGGGATGATAAAGCTGTTCTCCCAGACTTTGTGCTACTCCCTGCCCAAGGCTATTTGCAATTTAAGGGAAAATAACTGTTTTTTGGGAAATGGGTACATTCCAAAGAAAATATGCCTTCAGCCATCATATGGGATAAGGTTCTTGCAGCATCTTTAGATGAACCAGGGACTGCATCTCATCCCAGTGCGCCTGCCAGTCTGTAGGTACATCAGGGCTGCAGGTTTGTGGGGATTTTTGACAGTATAGAGGGGTTTCTGATCATGCCACCTGTGCTGTACAGGACCTTGCAGTTTCAGCAGGAAGAAGTAATTTGCCATGTATTGTTCATCTCAGTAACCCTGCTAATGGATCTGGCGGCATGACCAGGGACCCAGCATTCTTGAAATGTGACTGTCATGTAGGACACCGAAGAGCAGCCATAAAGGAAATCTCAGCATTGGGTGTAGCATGAACTCTGGTCTTTCTGGGGTCATCCAGATGAAAGCACCCAACACAAACTATTCCAGGCCACCCCAAAGTCCACCGCTCTCAGCAAAGGTTGCTGCTCCAGAGGCATTGAGCTCTTCACCAGGGACACACAGCAAGCTAACCAAAGCTCTGCAATGCCAGTGCAACTTTTGTATTAACTTTTTAACTCAATTAACTTTTTTTTTTTCAGTGAAACCAATTCTCCACAACAACCTGGATGTCAGAGAAAACCACCTTCCTACACATACTCTGGAGAACTCCCTTTTTCCCCAGCTGGTATCTCCTTGCTTACAGCCTTCCAAGCCCATGAGTCCTTTGCTTCAGAATAACAAGATGAACCAAAAATACTGAGATACAACATAACTAAAGCTGCAGGAAGAATGCAACATTTTAAAAATTATTGAAGTTTCTTTCATTTGCAATGGCTCAAATTGGCCTTTTCTTTTCTTTTTAAGTTTCTCTTACTGCCTCTAATTGAAGAATTAATTTTGACTCACATATGCAGAGACATATTCCATAAAACTGTACCAGAACATCATTTCTTCATTAACTTTAACAAAATTGACATCTGCTGGGTTTTTATGATCTTTGGAACAGATTTAAGATAAGAAAATATTCAGAGCATTGTTATCCCAGGTTATGCTTACCAACCGTGCTTCTCAGCTCCATATCAAACACAGAGCCAGACAGTAATAAGCAGGTGGGCTTTTCGTGTCCCGTAGATACTCACACAGGCCTCATAGGTAGTAATGAAGTCTACTTAGAGCACATGGATCCAATATTCAGTGAGTGGTTCAGATGCAAAGATCAAACCTTTGAACTGAAGGGTTGGTAGAAAAATTAATATTAAAGACTATATCATTATCTTAGGTTATGGCAGGCATATTACAAACAGCCGCAAGTTATGCTTAGATGGGAAAAAGCATCTTGTTCAAGATTCAAAGCTTGGCAGCACAAGCTAAAAGGCAGAAGTGTCATCTCCACAGAAGTCAAAAGAAAATTCCCATAGACTTGGGTGAAGCCAGGGCTTCCTCCCAAAACACTGGCCACTTCTCTACATTCCTGTGCTGATATTTTCCTGCTGTAGTATCACTTTTTACTCTTCTTTTACATGACATTCTCCTAACTTAAAGCTTCCTCTATTTAGGACGTCTTTTATGGTGTTTCTTATCAAGACACCACCTAGCCCCAGTACATCTTTATCTGTTTCTCTTTCTTTTCTATTTTCTTTTTGCATCTTTGTAGGAGCCACTGAAAAACAAAATTAAACTTTGTGGCACAGTGTCTTCCCAGCCAAATGAGGCATGAGGAATCAAAACCCATCTCCTCTTTCTCAACCAAGGACCTTTCTGGAGTTTGGTCCTATGAGAAGAGTGAACTCACAGACCTGAAATTTGCTCAGATGTACTTTCCCGTACTTGTCCTAATTTAGTGTTATTGGCTGTACATGGCTTCCAGTCCCAGTCCTGCCTGTCTAATCTCCAAATAGCACTGCAACACATTTCTGGTTGAATGTCAAAAGGGCATCTCTGTCTTAGACTCCAACAAGATTTAATGAACAGGAAAATATCCGGTTTGAAACACATGATGACTTTCAGGATACTGAGTGGGGTAAATGTAAATTGAATGCTCAAGACCAGTTGCTGTAAAAAAAAAAAAAAAAAAAAAAGGGGA
>Ga0181612_123049_pt1 | contig 10257 bp, 2 predicted proteins | sample HoacroProtozoa21_FD_119630 | JGI IMG/M metagenome (GOLD analysis project Ga0181612, IMG submission 119630) | Hoatzin crop microbial communities from Cojedes, Venezuel. Combined Assembly of Gp0051906, Gp0051904, Gp0051908 | reverse complement strand
TTGATTCAACCAAGCTTCCTCTCCCTCAGCAATTTCCAGAATATGGTTTCTCTAGCTTATAAAATAAATTCTTGTTCTTCATTCCCAAACGCAGCAGCTGAGTTCTAAAAATGGTGACTTCACTACCCTTCCTCTCTGTTTTTCAAATGAAAAATCAAGCTCACTCATAGTGCAAGAGCTTTCCAGAAAGCCGTGCATGGATTGGACTACCATTCAATAGCTGGACTGGACTACTGCTCTGTACCAGGAACTGTGTTCAGTTATTCACATCGTCTCAATATTAAAAAGCCATTTTTCTTACTTGAATGTACAAAACTTTACAAAATACACTGAAGGAAAAAAATATTGAATCAGTAAAGAGATTAGACTAGTTGATTTGCTTCCAGCAGTAGCAATTGTTTCATCTCTTATTAAATGCACAGTCAAGCTTCTTAGTCTCAACAGATTTTTTTTTTCCAAGCAATTTTATCTTTTATCTTCAAACAAAGATATAAAACATCTCATGGATGGGGAAACTGAGACAGGAAGCCATGATGAGACTTTGCCCAAGCAGGTAACAGTGCTGGCTGCAGAAATCACAGCTGTAATCCTTGCTCTGAGGAATGCAATAATAGACCAGCACTGACTTCATTGAGACTATGTTTCCACAATAATATGATTAGTAAAACAAAAGGCATTTTAAAATCAAATTCAGTTTTTGGTTTTATTTTCTTAGCCTGGGTTGTTGGGTTTTTTTCTGTACAAGTAATGAGGCTATTTTAAACTTCACTTTTTATTCAGTTTCTACTCAAGCATCACTTCCAGATTTCCAGAACTGATGAAATAAGTTTATGCTTGGTTGAAAACCCCACCAACAAATAGATGGAACGTGTTCCTTATTATGCATATTTCTACTTTGAATTGGTTTAGGCCTAATTTGGACCTAAATTATATTGCTATTTTTCCTTTAACAGGCCCTTTTTCTCATTTTCAATAAATATTATTTTGTCATACCCCACTATGGCATTCATCAACTACAGTGCAATCACAATAGGCAATTAACTTCTGTCAAATCCCAAAACAGGCCATTTATGTCAGAACAAGGTTGAGCTATTTACTGTAATCATATAATAGAGAAGCTTACTCTGCTACCCAAGTCTCTGCTCAAAGCAAATTAAACTCTCCTGAACTTTCATTCTATGAATACACAATGTTTTTTTCACATAGTACAGCAAATTGCCAACATTCTTGCAGCATCTCAGGGAACGTGAACTTTGAAATGGAAACTGTCAGGTCAGAGACACCACTCAACATTTCTTTATTTGAGGAATTTACCAGAGACAATGCTGAGACATTGACTAACAAAGGTTTATTCTTGCAGAAGGGGTTTATTCTCACGATTTCGCTGTGCAGGTATTACCCCACCGCCAGAATGCTGAAAGGTTTTGCAAAAAATCCGCCCACTTTCTGGTTTATATCATTCTTGAGGGATTTTACCAGTGTTTAATAGGCTAGATTTCAGCTCTTAAAACCATGAACTAAACTAAGTGATGTAGTTTTTACCATATGTCTTGGAGAATCCGTGCTGCATTATTTATTCCAAATTGTTTTCCCTTGCTATACACAGCAGGAAACCATGAACTGGGTCCCGTCACAGAATGGGTGCAGGCTGGTGCTGGGAAACCATCACTTTCAGGATTAGCAAAGATTGCCAGCCATTTAAAAAATAATAACCAACTCTGTCAGGTCATTTCAGCCTTCTCCTGTGGCTCCTTTGGTGGGGATCACAGAGACCACAGTAAGCCTAAGGGACAGCATGGCAGGGTGGGCCTCTCAAGGAGATCAGCAGGGACAATGTTCAAAGATAAAAGGTTCAGTCACAGAAAACAGTGCAGTAAGGAGCAGAGCTCAAGAAGTGGGTCATTATTAATCAAATTATAGATCAGACCCAATAACCACATATTTCCTTGAGCTTGCATTCAACAGCCCTTTTGTAAGATATTCAGAGGATCAATACCTCTCTGGAGGTAAGTGGCATAAATTATGTCTCAACATATACACCACAGGAGTTTTACTGTGTGTTGTATACAGTAATTGCATTTTATAGATGACTGTGGAAGGCTTCAGCTTTCATTGATTCTTCTCATAAACTAAAAGGTGTCAAGAAGAAAAGAACAACACTATATGAAGAAGCCAGTCAGCAGAAGCTGCAAAAGAAAATGAAAATTTGGCATAGTACATGTGATCAATCCATGTTTCACACGGAAATGAATGCAGACATTTGAGCCTTTCCATTCAGAGTAGCAAAAACCTTGAAATGTACCACAGAAATCCCTGTTCATCTAATAGCAGTCAATTATGTTATCCATCAGCAGGGTTTAAAACTATAGGAAGTCTTTGTAATTGCAGCACTTTTAACACTTCTTGTACCACAAATGCCATCTGCATCATTTATGAAACAACGTAGCCAAAAGTTGTGGTTTTATTATCACAGATAATGTGACCACACTCACATTCAAATTGAGGTGAGTGATATAATTAAGATCATCATCATGTTTAACATTTGTAACTTTCAAAAGTGGATTTTTAAAACATTCCCCTTCCGATTTCCTTCTTTTTCCATGTCCTTCACAGCAAGCAATTCAGAAGAGATGTTAATGCAGCATAACAACTCTTTACCCTTTTTCAAGGCCAATTTTGCAATATGGGCAAAATGATTGGAAATGTAGTCCTGAAAAAGCTTAAACCATCTGTCAGGGACTCGGTTAAGAAGATCCACACTGTTTCACAGCCAAAGATGTGGATAAATTATGCCTGGCTAGAAATGTCCAAGGCATGTGGGTTACCATTCAAGCTTATTAAGATGAATTACAATTTTTTTTATTGTTCATTACCCTAGTAAGCTAATCTTTTCAAATTGCAATATGCAATAAGCCATGCAGACTGGAAAGCAAGCAAGTGGTAAACACTGGTAATGATGATTTTAAAAGCTCCATATCCTGATATATCAAAAAGCCATGTATGAGTATGCACTCAAATGCCTGTTTGTTTGCCTCTGTTGACACACCATTGTCTATATTTTTGTCCTTTGTACACATTTATATTGCTGATGATGTTTAACAACATGACATAAACCACTTGTTTATTTTATTCCTGAAATGTATTTTACTAAAAAAAAAAAAAAAAGGAAAAGAAGGAGGGGTTGGGGTAGCTAGCTATGGTTAAGACATATGGCTTAGGCTAGCAGACAAAAATAGTCTGAATGTTATGCTGTTGTTTTAACACTGTCATTGTTTTCATGGACAGCTGTTATCCAAACATTTTTAAACAAGGATTTTTCCAAAGTATTTTATAAACTCTTCCAGTCTAAAATGCTTTAAAGCCCATAAATCTTGCATGAAGATTTTATCAGAAATATGAAATTGATCATTAGTTGAGGGAAGGTCTCTAGGCAATACACAAAATCAAAATAAATCAAATTTTCCCACCTAAATTACTATGCTACGATTTCTAAAACCCACACAGACATTGTAAATGTTAAAAGGTATGTGAAGATCTGTGCTTATTATACATGGTTATGAGAATTATTTGATAAGTAATAGTCACTTGAAGCACAAAAGGTCATAATTAGTGCTTAGCTATCTGAGATTTTTCTCTGATATTTCTCTCCACCACTATTCAAAATTATTCCAAGTCCCAAAAAACTACAGCACTAATTTCACCTGGGAAAGTAAATGATCTGTTAACCAAGCCTGTCCAACTAAATTTAATAAAACCCCAAATATCTTGGCTTTCAGATTTATGAGTATTTTTTTTCTGATTAGTCTCTTATGGGTCAAAATAACATAATATTTTATTATCTCACACTATTTTTACTGTCCAGGAATGGACGATACTGATATACCTGAGACAGCCCATTGAGAAGGTGAAAGCAAAGTGAAAAAGAAATTATCTAAAATACTGATGCAATTAAAAAATCAAACTTCCTTCCTTCTTTCACTTTATCTCTAAAAATTTTAGCACGGTTGAAATCAGGCTTTATTGGGAAAAGGAACAGAGGGTAAAGAGAGGCATAGAATGATTCTTTAGGGTAGCAGCAGCAATTCGGCAGAGTGCCTACTGTAAACTGAAATGGTGTATAGTGTACCGGCACCCTTACAAAATCTGTAGTGGATCCTTAGTGGATCCCTACTCAAAGCAGTAAGCAGGCCACACGTTTTGTACAGGTGTAATCAAGTGAAAACATACAAAGATCACCTATTCCAAAAATAGATGTTATGCATCCAAATTTCTCTACAAAACCACCTTGGCATCCACATATCCTGAATGGTCTTTATCATATTTTCAGTGGATAACAAAAGTGATGTAAAATCCATTAATACAGCAAGAAGAAAACAAACAAAACAAAACAAAGCAGTAGCTGGCACATTGGGTGCTGTTCAGGTGCCAACACAGCAGTCTGCACCAAACAAGATTATTTTGTGTTTGTTTGGCTGATTATATTCAGTGGAAAACAGATTGCAAACAGGAATAGCAGTTTTATCAGTGGGGCTGTCTGGAGACTCCATTAGGCTTTCTGCAAAAAGTCACCTGAGCTGCTTCTTACTCAGATGACTCTACCATTTTGTCTCTGTCTCCATTTTTATACTGGCAAAGTAAAGATGTAATTTTGCACCTCCATTTATGGTCGCTGAGTATCTGACAGTACCCGAAGTCAACCATGTCTAATTTACAGAAGACTGGGCCAAGTGACATCTTGGAAGGAATTTGAACCGATGACCTAGATAATGGAAAATCAAATGACTTTACAGTAATAAGGTAGCTGTGGTATGGGTTAGTTTCAGCCATTGCAAAAATCAAGGCAAAATACGGTGCCCTTTCCTGCTTTTATTTATTTGAACAAATTAGTGCATCTCTGAAAGATTATCTTTTTATATCTTTAACTTTCCTCCTCCACTGCAGTCATGAGCCGGCTGAACTATCATTTATCACATCAGGCTAAAATTGTCACAGCCTTGGTCGACTGTTCAGAGAAACAGAGGAGAGGGAAGTCCCGACACAGCCATAGGTCCTTGCCTGGCCCTGCTCAGAATATGAATTTCTCTGTTATGAGAAGAGGAAGAAAGCTTCATTCAAGCAGTTGAGAAAGAGGAATTAAGAGATGTACAATCCATCTCCAGCCTTACCACAAGGTACGAGGAATAATGTGCTCAGTAAAGCACTGTAAAGCATCTTATCCTCTACAAAGAAATTGAATGGGAAGGAATAAAAGGACAAAGATGGAAATCTTACTGGCAACACGCTAACATACATGCCAACACACACTCCACCATCTTAACCCCAGGCTCAGTGTCCTTAGGTCTTTTCTTGGAGTAGGGCAAGTACGGCTCTCCTGTGTATTTTCCACCATTCTGTAGCAGACTGTAAAGCCACAATCTAGGGAAAAAAAAAAAAAAGGTTTTTTTCCTTCAGCCCTCGCAGAAGTCTGAATAGTATACTATGTCTGTAAAATGACTAGATATCAACAGTAGTGTGAAAGGCACATAAAATATCTTCTAGTGGACACAAAAATTGTATTTGGGGTCAGGTACCTCAGCTCTGTTTTTCTGTGATGTAGCACAAGTCTCATTTGCCCAAAGTCAAGCCCTGAACTGCACCAATGGAAAAACATTTTTAAAGCAGCTTCTTGAACAATCCAACACCTGTGATTCTGTTTCCTGTCTAATATCTCTTCTATTCTTCTAATCTCCACTAGCTCCTATTTACAGTAGACTTTGGGGGTTGCTTCTGGTTAGATGAATAAAGAATAGAAGACAGAACTTCACATTCTGAGACCACCAAATGAAAGATTGAAAATATCCAGCAAGAGAATAAGTGTTAGAGGATGAAAAAAAAGCATCCATTTTGATTTAGTCTTTCATATAGCTGGCACTGTTTAAATGTTGACTGGTGTATGATCTCATGTTTTGAAGTTCAAAACAAATCCTGAATGCAATGCAAATGAGCTCATTATCTCACCTCTGATCTTTATGTATTTAATTTCTTGATGACCTGTTTTACTTTTCCTCTGCCTCTAAAGCAAGAAATAATTCAGACAGAGAAATATTTTTACATTTGTTTTATCTCCCTTACCCAGATCTGATTACTAATAACAATGAATAAATAATACTTAAATGAATACTGAGTAGACACAAAAGACTGACTAGTCAGTGCACCTCAAAGCAGCAAGGTATTATTATGTGGCATAGAAAAATAAAGTAACCCTCTGGTAAGTTTTGAGATGTTAATAAAGACAAACATCTGTAGAATTTAAATGATATTTTCTTAGTTCACCTGACAGAATGACAAATGACAAAAAGTTAATCAAAATAACCTTTTAGTTTAATCTATACAGCAGGTTAGTTAGTAAAATGCTTGTTTTAGACACTGAACGATGAACTTCAAAAGTCTGAATCAATGTGAATGGATGAGTCTACTGTTCCTCATTAAACTCTGGTCACAGTACCTGTGTTCATCTCCTTATTGAGTGGGGATTTACAAATGGAACTTTACTACTCAAAGCACTTATATGACATTTTTGTCAGTAATTGAAGTATGCTGAAGATGAAAGAAGCTGACCATGAAACATCAAAAATATTGAAGTAGCAACCATGTTGCCAACAACTAAACGTGAGGATCTTGAATTACACACACTTACAAATTGCCATGGGAAAAAAAGCTTTAATTTCCAGAACAGATTGGAAAAAGCTTACACTCGTAAATCTACAGTCACTGACAAATCTTTACTGTTACTATTTTTTTTTCCTTCGTATAACACAAAGGCTGCAAGTTCACACACTGAGCAGGTAGATTAAATAAAGATCTACAATAGTTTCAGTGAATTGCTGTTTACATCAGATGTTAGCTGCTATTCACTGAAATCTAAAGAATGTATATGCCACATAGGGCTGTGTTTAGCTGACTCAGATTCATTACCCACCTTCCTGATACTCAAGTGTTGTGGATATTCTGAGAGCCCAATAAGCAGGCATGGCTATGTGCTGTTCCAAGAGCCTTTGGGAAAAGGGAATTATATTAAAAAAAAAAAAATGTAGAATATGCATATTCACAGGCATTGTTCTTGGTCAGTTGGAGCAAGCAGGGTTCCTACACAAAACTGCATTCACTGGTATCCTGGAGCTCAGCTGCTATGTGGTGCAACACGGACAACCATAGAGAAAAGGGATCTCATGTGTACCTCACAAAGGCCTTTCAGGATGACCAAGAACTCACCTGCAGGTGCTTGAGCAAGCTCAGACACAACCCTTGGAGTAAGCAGAAACGGACATGCAGAAACCAAAATTACCCCAACCTACACCAGCTAGCCATGTTTCACTGGTCATGGGAGTATGTTGTACCCCCCTCTGCATCCCCTTACTGGTGGGAAGGAAATGGCGGGAGCCTGTCAGGTTCATCATAGAGTTCAGTCAACAGAACTGATGATTACTTTTGAAAGACTACCCTCTCCTTTGTTCCAGCACTGACATCTTCTCCATATAACCCAAGGGCTGTTTAAGGAGCTAAGCCATTAGAAAAGAATTTTTTTATTTATTTTCTTGGAAGGGAGAGGGGAAGGAGTTAGTAAACTGGTCACAGCTCCCTAATTCTTTGCTTTGGCCCCGATATAATTCCGACTAAACCTGTCATTTGCAGTAGTTTTGCACTACTTCAGTAGAACTGTATAATTCTACCTACTTTGAAGTCCTAGCAAACACATTTTGTAATCTTTACTTCATGAATAATGAGTAATAAAATACAGCATTTAGAGACTTAATCTATTATTTTTATAGATAAATTAACATTCTGTCTTTTAAACAATAGACTAAAGCAAGAAACTGATGTCAGTAAAGACCATTTTGTTAAAAAGTAGTCTAATACTGGAGATAAATTGAATGCCTTTGGAAATGTACCAGCTGACCTTTTTGATATTCAGTGTTAGATACAATTTGGCTCTCTGCACCCTAATTTACCTATAAGTCTCATCTCTGAAAAGCCAGTTAAAGTGATATTTTATGACATAAGGGATATATTTCAGGGGTCTCTCTGTGGTTCTTCACATCCCACAAACAACCACACCATCTGGCACAATAACCTCTGCACATATAGTCAAAGTACGCAACTTTGCAGCAGCTGAGAAGAAGAGTATGGGAAAGGCTGCCTGAGAATTTCTCTAAGCAGAGCTCAAAATAAGAACATTAGTTTCTCACATTCAGGAGCACATCATTAAAATGAGTAATTGGGAATAAAAGAAAAGGAAAAACCCAAGCAACATGACAACACTACTGCTACAATGTATGAAAATACATTTACTTTTTAATTGGACTTTTACCGTCAATTAGAATTGTGGATATGTGATCCCAAACAGTCACAGCATGCCTACGTGAATTGGCTAATGAGATGTACGCTGACTGCTGAGCCCTTCAATTAATCAAATACATTGAAGGTAGCTAAATATTCTTCTCTCTGGTAATATGTTAAAACCCAACATTATATCAGACATTTTCACTACAGACTAAAATCCAAGTTCATGTTAGGATAGCCTTCAAACAAAAAATGACACTCATTTGGTGATTCGAACATCTGCTTAATTATTTTTATTACCCTGCTACATCTTAGGAGTAATATACCGAGAATTTGACTTACAAAATAAATTACCTTTAAGACAAAGAATGGCAGATTAGATCTGTGGTTAAGACACCTGGGAGAGAAATGTGTTTAAATCCCAGCTCTACCATTCTTTTCTGTTTGACCTTGGCCATGACATTTAGCTTTCTAGCCTTGTTTTCCATATCTATTCAACAGAAATTATTGGTGTCACAGGACAAAAAAAAAAGTGGTGCCAATTTCACTCTTAGGAAATATAAGGTTCCTAAGATGGTGTCTAGCCCATGCATTCCTACAGTAGGTTAGCAGCCATGGGATCCTTGTAAGTGTGGTGCTATAAAACTGTGAGCTAAAAGACACCCAACACTTCAGAAATGCATAATGACAAGCTACTATAGAGAGGCAACTTCCCAACTTTCCCATACAAAAACATGCCTTCCAGCCTCTCTGTCCTAAGGAAAAATGACTACTCTCAAGTACACTAACCTTTTAAGTCTTATCTTGTTGGGGTTTTTTTCAGATACTTATGTGCACCTGTTGAATCCATGCCTAGTCTCACTCTGTAAGCTGTCAGTAAAAAAAATTCATCTCTTCAAGTACCTTCTCTTGTCAATCCTACTGAGGTGCAAAACCAGCTTCTAGAAACAACTGCAAATTAGTGACTACTGTCATTACCATAATAACAGTGATCTCTGCAAATTCCAGTGATCAAAATACTAAAGGGAAAGGCAGAAATGTGTTTTTTCATAAAAGATACCATTAGCTACACTCTAAATTTTTAGAGTTTGCTGCATACAGCTTCAGTGTTTCTCCAGCCTGCAGGATGGTCTGTGTACACCATTTTTGCCTCCTTGCACTTCAGCTTCTGTGTGAGGCAGGGACAACAATTTGTATTTTTAAAGCCCATTTAGATGTATTGATGAAAAGCTGTAAGTAAAAAGTAAACACTAGTAGGAGTACATGTTCTGTCTTTTTCTCTCTGGAAACACTGAGTTTACTCAATATCTTTCCCTTGACTTTTGCCCTAAATCCCAGTTGCATTGAGAGGTGCGTTTTCATAAAAAAGCAAGAAGTCCAGATGACAAGCTGCTGCTTTTTCTTACTCTTGACAGAAATCTTATTCATAGAGCACAGCATGCATACTTCTCATCTGTGTCTCCCCTCTGCCGCTTATGCTGTGGATCATCTCCTGGACCATTCTACAATGGGGCTCTGCTGAACACCTCTCTTAGGCAAATGAAAATCTTACAGTTGATAGATCTTGTTTTTTCCAGCATCTGAGGCTCCTAGTCCCACTCTTCAGCATTACTTATGGTTGAGAAAGTGATCTGCTGAAACATACCCAAGCTAAAAGACAGAACTTTAAAAAAGACTGTAGTGCTTGCACCCCATTCAATACTGATCAGCATTCATGATCAGATGAGAAGCTGTGGTGGGTTGACTCCGTCTGCTAGCTAAGCCCCCACCCAGTCAGTCAGTCACTCTTCCTCCAGAGGATGGAAGACAGCATCAGAAGGGCAAATCATCAGAAGGGCAAACAGAAGAAAAACCTTGCGGGTCACAATAATGACAGTTTTGTTAACTGAAGAAAATTTTAAAAAAGTAAAAAAAAAAAAAAAAAAAAAAAAAAAAAAC
>Ga0181612_105981_pt1 | contig 10257 bp, 10 predicted proteins | sample HoacroProtozoa21_FD_119630 | JGI IMG/M metagenome (GOLD analysis project Ga0181612, IMG submission 119630) | Hoatzin crop microbial communities from Cojedes, Venezuel. Combined Assembly of Gp0051906, Gp0051904, Gp0051908 | reverse complement strand
TTTGCATGAAGCTTATTAGTTAAGACGTCAATGTCCATGAATGTCCACTGATTGCTCCACAGTCCTGGCATTCCCAGCGGGTCTGGGAAGGAGTCAGTGTGGTGGTGAATGTCTGTACATTGGGCTGAAAAAATGTTAAGCTTAATCTGCACCAGAGGGAAATTAAAACTATAGCATCTCTCACCCAGCACACGACATGCTTCAGGTTGCATCATTTAAATTGAAATGGCAAGCTGAAAATTTGGGGTCTTCTTGCACCTATCTTTCTGAGAAAAAAGAATGATATTGGAGTTTGCTCTTTTTAATACCGTTCCTGTTTAGACATAGCCACATCTGCTGTCTAGTTAACGATTAAAATTGATAGAATCATAGAGTCATTATCATAGAATCATTATCATAGAATCATTAAGGTTGGAAAAGATCTCTAAGATCATCAAGTCCAACTGTCAGATCATCAAGTCCAACGGTCATAGATGCCTGTGCAGACCAAATCGATGTCACACATGAGTGTTACACAAACGTCAGTGTCTCACAAACTGTTGTACCGGCACAGCTGAGATACAGGGGCAGCAAGGAACACGGGAGGGCGAGAGAATTGCTGCAGAGAGCATCACCGCCTCTTGCTTTGCATCCTGAAACCAGGGCCTGAGGTCAGGCTGAGGCTCCTGCGGCTGTGCCTGGCTTTCAGCTTCTTTCCCTCACCCTCTGTGTTTTTTGTTCCTCCCCTCCCTGAGCACTGCAGCCCAAACCCAAAACAATAACTAGAGGAAACCTCTGGCTGCATAGTTCTCATTCCTGAGCTGAGTTGCATATGGCTTTGCTTTGGGTGGAGACGTGCTTGTGTTCAAGCTTGGTTTTACTCCTATTGTTTCTAACCTGAGTGAAGCATAACTGTCATAGTCCCGAGCCTCACTGAGTCCCAACCCTCCCACAGCAGCACTGGTGCCGGTGGTGGTGAAATGCTCCCAGCCCTGAAATCTGTGAGGCTGCGTGCTGGCCTCCAAACCCAAGCCCCAGCGCCTGCGAGGCGGGAGCGTGGGCTGCCTTCAGCCTCAGATGTGCCTCAGCACAGACAGGGAGGTAGATAGGTACCATCAATATCTCTGTACCTCTGCTCTCTGGTGGTTAGAGCTGACCCCAGTGCAGGCAGTTGTGCAGTTATACCTGTTATGAGAAGATATCCCTGTATGGGAGGATTGAGCATATGTAATGTCAAAGCCTTTTGCATATGTGCTCAAGATGTCACATTGGTGAGCCTGCTTGGTTTAATGGTATGTGTGAGAAAATAATGGACGTGACCCAGCAGCTCTAACTTGGGCAGAACTTCAGTTGGGGAATGAATATAATCAGAGATGGGATCTCTGATCCCAGCCTCTTGTATTTAATGGTAAGTTTTATTTTGCAGGGCCTTGCTTTGAAATAATTTGTGTCTTTGTGCTTCTGTGAGATCAGATTTTTTTTTTCAATGCCGCAAGCTTGGGAGGCGTTTTCTGAGGGAAAGTGCATAGACAGGATCTTAATTTCTTCTGAGCAAGCTTACAGCAAATCTGCTGCTTTGAAATGTCACTGGTTCCCTGGTCAGGAAAAAAATGAAACAAAACCAGAGTGGATGACAAAAAAAACCCCCAAACATGGAACTTCAAACTCTGGTTTTCTCTTACAAAAAAATGACAGTGCCCCCAGAAGTTAAAGGGATAATAAAGCTGTGCTTGAAACAGCCAGGCAAGAAACACTGATGATTTAGTGGGTGACAGGAAATCCTTTTTCCTGCTGCTGGGAAAAAATACAGAGTGTGAAGCAGATAACTCTGCTGCATGCACCTCTCTCTGATTGGGATGTTGCAGGAACACTTCACATCCTCTCTCTGGCAATGGGATTTATCCAGAATTAATCCCCCTCGTTGTGTGCTCCCCGGTGATAGCAACAGGCAGAGAGCAGAGGAAGTGGTCCCGCTCCACCAGCTGCAGCTGGGCCTCACGGGAGATTCGACAAGGGAAAAGAGGGGCTCTGACCTGCCAACCCCTTCCCTTGGTCCCAGTGTGACCTGGGTGAAAACGGTCCTGCCTTCAGCCCTGCCTCCTGCCCCTCTTGGAGATCCCCAGCAAGGAGGTCTGTGCAGCCACTTCGTAAACTGCAAGGTTTTATGGCATTTCGAGGTAAACTGTCACCTACTTTAGGTTTATCTTTGAATGGCGGTTGTAAACTGCTCGTCAGACACAGCTCCCCAGGGTAGGGTAGATGGGCCCAGGTTTACTCTGCTGATTCCCCATCTGCCTAGATGGGACCGGCTGTGATATTGGCCTTACAGGCACAAGAGTGTGGCAAATAGCATAACCGTAACTGAGATACCGTCTATACTTTGCAGTGCTTCCATGCTACAGTAGAAACAGCAATAGATTTTTCTCTTGCTTTTTGTCATATCTATTTCAGCTCTAAGCCTTTACCACAAATTACTGTTTTATATGCCACGTCCCTGCAGCGATGTGGCAATATCCAGACCCGATGCAGTCTGGGGCTGCTGTAGTCCCAGGAAAAATTGTCCCTGCACGCTTCAGCTGGACGTCAGACTTGGGGCAGGGGAGGACTCGAAGGGGAATTACTTGGGCAGGCGATGTCCTGCGGCGCAGGAGCCGCTCGAGGATGCTCGCTTTCGACATCCCCTGGAAGGGGAAGACATCACATGGCACCATGGTCGGGTTATTCCTCACAGATGTGCTGCTTGTTGTGGGTGGGCTTGCTCCACGTCATGCCCTGCCTGAAAGAAAGGTTTTCTTATCTCATGAACCCGGTGGCTGGAGTCTAAGTAGGATCCTGTCACGTGGGGCCTGTGGCAGCTCTTGGGGTGGAAGATGGTTGGGAAGTGCTTTTGCACCAGAAATAAATAACAACCAATATTTGTTCCCCCTCAAACAAGCACATGAATCAGTTAAAATCAACGTAAGTAGTCTCAGAATTGGGGAACACATCCTTCTTCTTTATGTCTCTTAGGGAAAAAATGTATACGGGAATGGCAGCTCTTTTCTGCTCCCCCTGAAAGCCCATGAACTGAGCTTGTTGTGTGCAGAGGGTCACAAAGGACAGGGTTTCTGTGTGCGCAGCAAAGAGCCACAAATGCTGCCAAAAGTTCTGCATCTATAAACTGAGTTGTTCCCTCACTTTTTTATTTAATTATCCAGACTTTGTGGGTCTGGGAGGCTTGGGCTGGATATTTGATGGGAACAGATGTTCTTCCAAAATTTCCAGTACGCTTTGATTCAGATCAAACCAGGAATAGCACAAGAACAATCTTCTGTAGGAGCTGGCACCTCCTGGCCGGGGCCCCAGCCACAGTGCAGGCATGCGGAGGCTGATGCTGCAGTGAAACATGCTGAAGAGAGCGAGCCGGAATTTTCTGGACCTTGAAAAAAAGGCTTTAAACAGCGTGCCAGAGTTTGTACTGGTTCTGCCAGTAATTCTCCATCCTGGCTTTAGTAACTGGAGTTCCAGCTGGGGTGTGTTTTTTAAGAAGAAACTGGTTACTAGTGATAGGTCTGGCTCAGGATGGGTATGCTGTCTTGGACCGAGGTCTTGGTGTATGTTTTCAGATTGGGCTCATCCAAGTGTAATGTGTAGAACGCACCCCTTTGTTCCAAATTACCTCCATGCTCCAGAGAAATGTTGTTGCCGTTTTTGCTGCTTGAGCCCAGATTTACCCCAGCTCTGATTTCTCACAGTCCTTTTCCGCACCAAGAGATGCAGATCTTTTCCCTCCATCTTCTCATTCACATCTGGTGTTAGCAGCATGTAGCTGTCTTCTAGAAGTGTTTCAGGCCAGTGGGTAGCTGAGGCAGCTTCAGTGGGTAGAGACTGCTGAAAGAAACTCCCCTTTAGGAGGAAGGACGCTATTTAAAATGCTACATGAGTGAAAAAAGGCCAAATGGAAACCACAGACCTTCTCTAGGGAAAGCTGCTGAGGGACACACCTTAAGTGCTGGTATGGGAGACAGCTAGATATCCTACGTTTTGCTTCTGATATTTTCCTGTTCTTATTACAGGTGTTTCCACATATTTGCTGAGACGCTCCCTGTGCACAGTGCCAGTGCCTGTACAAGCTTTCCTGGCATAAAGTGCTGTGATCTGAGGAACCAGCACCCGGCACCACCCCTGTCTTTGATGTTATCCATCAGCACGTCAAGATGCTCTGTCCCTTGTCCTTTCGCTTCTTGGCTAGGGAAGAGCTTTTATGTTTTGGGTTTTTTTCCTTTCAGCTTTCATCTCAATTTTCTAAGCACTGAACCCACCACGTTCATTTGTGTGCTCCACCACAGCTGCCAGTTACTTAGGAAAGTCTGTATCTTCAAATCACCTGATTTATGAGCTCAGAAAGGTTGCCCCTTGGTCCTGGGCACAGCTTAGTCTTTTGGAAATGCTTGAAAACTAAATATAACAATAATCACCATAACTAAGAAAATACAGCAAACCAAAAATTTGCAGTGACCATGCATTTGTGTGTACAAAAACTGCTCTAAGCTAGCAGCCTAGGGTATCTATGTACTTGGTACTCCAAGCAACATGCCCGGTTGCAGCAAGGCAAAGCCCAGGTTGGGCTGCCAGCTCCTTGAAAACTTGGAAATGCTTACATTCCTTGCTCACTTTCGTTTCTACTTTTGGACCTACACTACTTCAGATCAGATTTAAAGTTCAGCTAAATGTTGCATTATTGGCATGAGCTGTAATGACTGTTGTGTAGATATACCCACATGCCTTTTCTTCATGAGATTTTGGTGATTCCAGCAAATGCGGGTTACCTTTACACAATACAATGCAAGATGCAATGCAATATTTCTCCTGTGCTCCAGACTCTGGATTTTACCTCAAAGTGGGGTGGGATATTATCAACAGACCAGGATATGGTCCCTAATAGCCAAACATTTTTAATAGCCTACCAAAAGCCATTAGAACTGAGACATCACAGTTGGTCTTTTTCCCATGTTTTTTGCAAACATATATGTATATATATGGCTGAGCCAGATTCATGCTGGCAGGTGGAGGGAGGTATATTCATTTTTCTGAGCCGCAAAAGCTGCTTCCCATGCTAAAGCACTTTGCTAGGGGAGAAGCTGGCTGTGTCTCCAGTTGCCCTCTCCCTGGGGCCCCTGGCAGAGTGGTTCGTGGGATGGTCCTTCCACTCTGGTCATGCCCACTCCAGTCCACTCCATCTGCTCTGGGACCACGTGCATGGCTGGTTCTCACCAGAGGGGAGGGTAACACTGCCGCGTACTGTTAATTTCGACAGCTTTTCTCCCCCTCCCCTTTGCTAGTGCTAGGAGCCCTGCACCCCGGCTCCCATTAGCAGAAGCTGGCACAAATTAAAAACAAATTTAGCCTTGGTGTCTGTGTTCTCAGTGAATTTCACCTCGGCTGATTATTTTTATGGCGTGTTGACAAAACGGTACGTGTGTGCGGGAAGTCTATTGCACGTCCCTGGAAAATGCCAAATGAGTCACTTTGGGAGTGCTAAAACGCATCCCTCCACATGGAACATGCACATGTGCCTGCGTTTGGGAGACAGCGGGGTGAGAACAGGGCATCCACCACAATTATTTGTCTCAGTAAATGATTTTCTTTTTCTTTTTCTGGTGTGCGTGCTCTAGCTGCTTTGTCGTGATAACTGCATCTGCTGCTTCAGGCTCATCATAATCAAACCTCCCCCCTCGCCCCCGTCTCTGAGTTGCCAGGCAGCGGACTGATGGCTTCAACGCCCATTGGGAACCCATTACTCAACTCATCTTGTGCTCGGGATTATTCACATTCTGCTGGTGATATTTACGGTCACAGCTGCTAAAACGGTGTTTGCAAATTTATGCTGATTTGATTAGCTAGTTTAGTCATCATAGCTTCTAAGAGCAGGATCTGGCCATAAAATTGCTTTCTGCTGCATGTGACTTGCTAATGGTGTGTCACATGAGAGCACGAGCCCCGGTGCAGCGCAAGGGCTGGAAGAGACCATATGGTGCATCGAAAGCCCCCTCCACCATCTCCAGAAAATTTTATACCCTCTGCAACTGCACCACAGGCAAAGCATTATCACCTCTGTTGAACCATGTCACCATTCATCCACCTTAATGATATACCAGTAAGTTAACTGGGTTTTCGATAAAACTAGCCCTAAATCAGCCATGCCACGGAACGCGCATGGTTTCCTTACTCTGTGTCATCTTCTGTCCTGTGGGCACTTGCAGAGCTGTTCGGAGCACGGTGGCAGTCCCTGGGTTTCTGCTACTGTGGTTATATCCAACATACTCTTGGTTTTGTTTCCCTTGGCTGCCCCTTGAGCGAGAGAGGCAATCCCCAGTTATACTTTGAACCTCTTCTGAGGCCTCTGCCTGACGGATTTGGGCACGGCTCACCATCTGGCATTATCTGTGGGTGATGGAGCTTTCTCTGCGGCAGCCATGGCAGAAATAAACTCACTCCACCTTGAAATCCAGCTTGTTGCCATTTAGAAGAAAAAAAAGGCTAAAACCTTGTTTTCCCCCAGAGAGCTTTCTAAATTACTACCACTACTATAGATACGTTTTAACCATCTGTGTAATTCTGAAGTCTCTCTGGATGAAAAGGAAGCATTCATTTAATAAAATAAGTACTACATAAGGAGCGGTGTGCTCTCAATATTTTTAGAGTTACTTTTGCATTGGTAACGTGTCAACTCAACCTTTCCTTGTAGTGGTTTGAGCAGCCTTGACTTGGGGGGCAACGCTATGGTAGATCTGCAGACGTATCCTCCAGCTGAATTCCCTCCTTCTAACAGTGTCGGGTCTGTAGCCTGCCATTTACTGTTTCCCTGCCATTGCTACCATTTCAAAGAATCCTTTCAGAAACAGTTTCCTCATTTTCTTCAAAATGACATTTTTTTAGGTCTTCTCAGACAAGTGCACTCTCACACTGCCATGCCTTAGGTTTCTTTGAGCTTTTCCTCCTCTTCCCCTGATCCCCCAGGCCTTTCAATTACTTTTTAATGTTTTTCTGGCCTTCTTCCTGGAAAGTGCTGCATGCGTAACCTTGCCTGTGGCCCTATCCAGGCATGCTTTGAGCAGGATATAAAGCAGTTGCTCATCTGGGATGTCAAAATCCGAGTCTCTCTTACTGTAAAACATCAGTAATGCCGGACCTCCTGCTCCTCCCAGATGGGAGTGTAAATGCAAGGGGACTAAATTCAACATCTGGTTATGCTGTAGGTGGAGTTGGCTTCCACTACTGTCATTGCAAAGGGGGAAATGGCCCCTGCTTAGTGCTGTGATGGGTAAAGAGCTGAGGTGCTGGCTGGGTGAAGCTGGTCCCAGCTCTCCGTTAGGGGCAACATATGGGAGCAATGGGGAATGGAGGATGTTGGGGCAAGCAAGTGCCTGGTTACATTTTGGGAGAGGTTGGGAGATGAAAGTGGAGCCAGCATTTGTAACGGACACGAGCTCGTTAGCAGTCAATGTGTGGTTTGAGGAGGACTGTTCTGAAGAGAACGAAGTTGTTATAATGAGTCTGTATTTCTTTAAACACTGAAACAGTTTTAAAATGTTTAATATTTTGAGATGGATATTCAGCTCATGAAAAGAGGAATTTCCCAGAGTTTTTAGGAAATTATGTAACCCTGATGATTGTCATTTCATTAAAAAGGCAAGTGTTGCCTTCACCCATGCAATATGGTGAGGACATTGGCCCTGTCACTGGGCAGTATCTGCTGCTTCAGCCCTGGCCCTGGAGGCCCTATGGTGCAGTGTCCCTACTTTACCCAGCCTAGGTTCCCTCTGCCAAGGCTCTCCAGTCTTAAAGATGGTGGCATGGCATAAGGAGATGGCTCAGCTTCCTTCAGAGGAGGGTACGGTTTGACAGGATCAGACTAAGCAGGGGGAAAGGCAAGGTGAGGATTAGACAAAGTCCAGGCACCCAACTGGTCCTGCTTTGAAAAGCGTTGCTGGTGGATTTAATGACAAAAAAAACAACAGGGAATATGGTAGCTTCTGTGCTCTTTCAGCTCCTCAACTGTGTGTCAACATAGAGGTCCAACCCCAAACCACTTACTCCAAGCTGCAAGGTTCCCCTCCTGGGATCTGTGTGGCAGTGGCTTAGTCATTTCTAGAAAAGCCCTGCTGGATGCTTTCATTTTGTTTCAGTTCAGCAAAATTTTTAGTTGTTTTTTTGCCATAAGGATTTAACACCTTAATCAGGGCTTTGCGTTTTCTGTCTTGAACCTCAAAGTGAGGGTAGAGGGCAGATTTTGGAGAAACGTGCCCAGATTTGTACCAGGTTTTAATCGTGCTTATCCATTCTGCACAGATTGTTTGCCCATATGAAGCAATTCCCTGTCTTGCCCACATTAACATTTCCTGATGAGCCAGTGTGTTAATTTTGTGCTCCATGATTCTCTGCTCACGGGCTTCTGCTGGCAGAGCGGCTGCCTTCCCTTCTGTTAAATCACCCTGCGCTACCGTGCCCTCAGCTCTCATCGGGCTCCATTGGGTTTGTGAATCCATCCCCACTTCCGCTTCAAGTCAGGTAGCACATTTTCTCCCCTAGATTTTGTCCAAGAGGAGGCTTTTGTATTATCATCTCTTTAATTAAATGGACGTGCTGACTTGATCGAGACATAAAAGGCATCGTACAGAAGCTCGCTGGCACACCATCAAGCGGTGTCCCCCATTTGAGCTGATAAACTCAAGGAGAAGCTGCCCTTTCAAGCCTCTGGAAGACTAAATACCAAGCCAAGATGTGATACTGCAAGGCCACGATAAGAAGGGACTAAATCACAAATGCTGATTGCATGGGAGGAATAAAGACAGAAAGGGAGCCCTGCGCTCCAGCAGCAGCGATGCCCTGTGTGCACCTTTTTTATAGCAATCCTTGCGGGGAACCAGGTGGGAACAACAGCTTTTCCACATCCCGGCACAAGTACTGCTTCCCTTCCAATATCCGCCGCAATAGTGGGGATGCAGGAGCCAGCAGGGGGAATTGCCAGGGAAAGATGCACTCAGTTAAAAATAGAGAGAAAGTCCCCAAAGATCTGACACGGTTTTGTCAGACAGGACTTGCAACAGATGACTCTTGTGAGGATTCCTCACTCTTGGGAAATGCTTTGCGGTTTGTCATCGCCGGGGAGCGGGCAGCAGGAACGATGCAAAGAACAGAACAGGCCCAGGAGGAGCTGGCATTAAGAGAGCCATAGCTGAAAAATCAACATGGAAATTGTATTAAAAATGTTTGCTCTCGCTGTTTGCAACCCGGACACTGCAACTCCTGGAGGCAGGAGGTGAAACCATCTCGCTACAGCCAATTCCAGGAGCTCGAACCCTCTGACTCAGCCCTTCTTCCCCCCAGAATCAGGGGGACAGTGCGAGAACCTCCTCCTCGCTCCCCTCAGCTAAGGACACTCTGGGTTTCCTCAGCTTTTGAGCTTTGCTGTGCAACCAGGAGTGCTATATGCTTCTTACAAGAAAAAGGTGAAGTGCTACATTTGCCCTCCCTCGATTCTGGAGCTGGTGCTTTAAGAAACATCCCTCCCACCCACCTGCCCCTTCACCGCACCTAAAATGTCACGAGTGTTTCAGTAAACCCACAGGGATTGGCAAAATCGCTGAACAGAAGCGGCACTGTGATACCATGGTGATGGTTGCTACTGAAAATCCTTCACTAGGTAGGAGCAAATGCGGGAGGGAGCCTGCTCCGCCGACGGGCTGGGGAGCCGTGCCCGAAGCCAACAGCTGAAGTGCTGGCTGCTAAATTTAGATTTTCCACCTCTTGTTCTCCCCTCCGCCCTGGTTTAAGAGAACACGCTGCTTTTTCTAGTATGTGCTCACTAACGGCTTTTGTTTTCTTTCAAACGCCTCCAGCAAAGGGGCCAAATGTATTATCAAAAGAAGCCAAGGAGCTATAATCAATATTTCAGCGCCTGTTCTGTCGGTGGTGTTAGGTTAAGCACTGCGAGCAGAAGCCATGAGGTTTGCCTGCTCCTGCTCCCATGTCCCTCTTGCCCTAGACCTTGCTTCCTGGTTGCCATGGGGCAAGCCCTGCATTTCCATCTAAACCCAACATGGCCTGGCATGAGGGGCTGATAATCAACACACGCTGTAATATGGATCTTCCTTCCCCATCACCCAGTTACACCGCAGGGCCTTGTTTCAGTCCCGGAACAGAGTACAGGCTGGCTTTCCTCCAACCAATCACTCTGTCTAGGTGTAGTATTTTTACTTTGCCTATTGTGCTGCTACAAAAAAGCTGAATTTCAAC
>Ga0181612_173130_pt1 | contig 10258 bp, 8 predicted proteins | sample HoacroProtozoa21_FD_119630 | JGI IMG/M metagenome (GOLD analysis project Ga0181612, IMG submission 119630) | Hoatzin crop microbial communities from Cojedes, Venezuel. Combined Assembly of Gp0051906, Gp0051904, Gp0051908 | reverse complement strand
CATGCAGGCAATACACTGGTGAAGGTAGAATTCTGAAAAACTGCGTATAGTTCATACAGTGATAACTAACTTGGCTGGAGAAAGGCCCTTTCATCCAGAGCCTCTTGCTCCAAGTTTGTCAGGTCTCTCTGCTGTTCCCGAGGAGCTGCAGAGGCTTTAGGGAAACTTGCTTCAGAATAAGTAGGAGGCAGAGACTGGCACGCTCCAGTTTACCAAAACCACATCATTCTGCCCGAGAGAATGCAGCCTTACCTGGATGAGATCGTTGCTATTCGGCCAATGCAACTCGCATAATCTACAACCTGCAAAATCCAAAGAGCTTAATTAAATGATCGTTTCCGTACAGCCCCTGGTTGGCAGGAGCCAGCTCCCAGGCAGCACTTCAGCAGCTGAGGGCTCTTCACCTGCTCGTCAATCCCCAGAGCGAGCACAAATGTTTGTTTCCACTTTGCACTGAATCAACCCCGCCGAGTTCAGTCTGTGCTAATTCGCAACAGGCACAACCGATGCTTCCACCTGCTTACGGCGTTGCTCTCCTCCAAGGCTGGAGGGCTTGAGAACTTGGAACTGGACAAGGAGCAGACACTTGATAAGCTCGCTGGTGTAACTTACTCATCTTTTTGTACTGCTCATTCCCTTAACCTGGCCCTATCCCTCAGAAACTTCATGTTCCGATGAAGAAACGCAGGCAATTTGGAGCGTCCTGGTCCCAGCTCACCAGGAAATGTGCTTTGGCTGCTGGCATCCACGCACCAGCTACGACAATCCGACGCTGGCACAGCTGTAGTGGTGGGGAACTTAAGGGAGGTGCTTTGTTTCGAATGGGAGCCCAGCAAGAAGAAAACCAGTCCCACAAGTGGAGCCAAACCCTGGGGACAAGAGCCCTTCAAACAGACTGATCCGCCCTGCCCACTGCTCCTGAAGAGACAGACAGAATAGCTGGGACACGAAGACTGCTGTGCATGGCAGATCCCTGGGGAAGAGCAGGGCTGTGTACGGGAACGGGGCTGACGGGTTCAACGGGAAGAGGTGCACAAGGAATCCGTTGTCCTGCAGCAACACAGCGGGAGCAACACAGCGGTCACGGCGACGGCGGTGCCCCGCTGCGTAGCCAGGTGGGAGGAATGAAACAACTGCAGGGAGGGATTTTGGTCCCACGGCACGTGAAGTGTTTGTTTAGCCTGTAACGCTGAGTATTTCTCTGAGTGCTGTGTCCTTGTTCCTTGGTTCCCAGCGACTACACCGGTTCCCCAAAGAGCTTGTGTAAAGGCCAGCGATGACGAAGTGAGGACCGGCCACTGTTCACAGAGCCAACCGGTCCTGCTAGCACCAGCTCACTTCCGTCACACCTCCCATCTCAAACTCCTACAACACTTACTGACGCTGTCGAATGCTGCAGGACGCCTGGGATGGACAGAAATTGTCAGTTCTCAGCTCCGGGCTGTCCAGGCACCCCCTGCTTTCCCATCCCCTCCACCGTGCGCTGGCAGAAGGCAGCGATAGCAATAAACCAGCTGCTGGTGCAAATCGCTGTTCTTTTAACTGCAGAAGAACCTCACCAAGCCCCAGTCCTGAGCTTTTTCTCCTCTGAGATGTACGCTGCCATTGGCCTTCGCCTGCTTTGGCCTTGCAAGCCTAATCTTTCACTGGGATCCTACAGCAGACCTAGGTGTAAATGTTCTGACCTCAGCGGGCAAGATACGCCAGTCCACACAGCCGTGGGCCAGTAGGGCCTTCATCATCCTCGTGGTGAGATGGGCTGTTACAGACGCCGCTCCCAAACCCCACCACAACCCCACAGTCAAGCCACGGAACCCAAGAGTTGCTGCGTGTCGGTCCTGCTCACCTGGGGAGGCACCCGGTGAAGGTTCTGGTTGTATTTCATCTTTAGGTCCATGTACAGGTGCCAGGTGTAGTTGACAGTGTAGAGAAACGAGGCCACGTAGAATACCTGAGAAATACAAACAGCTGCTCATACAGACAGTCCTACCATAACAGTTCCTGTAGCACTTTTGATTCGTCACTGGTGAGCCCAAAGCCCATGACCAGATGCAGGACGCTAAACAGCGTAGGGGACTGCCAAAGGAGAGGGTCCCTGCACAGCCCCCGTGCTCACGGCTACTGGGTCGCAGTGGGAGACCAGCTGGGAAGAGGCAGGCTGAGGAGGGGTTCCCACCTTAGACCCCACAAAGGCAGCTTCACTTTGGCCTCAAACCAGGGACTGGAGAACTAATGACAGCAGGACTGTCTTAAAAATATAAATCTTTGTGGCTTGGCGCATTTTTTTGGCCCAAATCCAGGCAACAAAGGGTTCAAATGCACTTAGACCCTCTCTATGCTATGTCCATTAGGAAACACAACATGGATGCAGCACTTGGATTTTCTCCTCGCATAATAAGCTCACTACACAGTGAATTCACGGAAACAGAAAACAATAGTATATTTAAAGAGGAAAGTGGGGGCAGAGAATATCTGCACTAAGCCTGAGTCAACATCCCAAGAGCCCTTGTCTCTCCATGGGAAAAAAGAGGAAAGAAAAGATACAGAACACTGTTCTCCACGGAGATTCCAGCTTGAGATGAGACCGAATATCTCAAACCTCCGGTAAAAAAGCCCAAATCTTTCTTGCATTTGCTTCTGAACCCACGGTTGCTCCAGGCAGTTAAGAATAAACAGCGCTGCCTAATCAAACTATATATATGCGTGCGCCGTGGTTGTTACAGGAAACACATGCTTCAGTGGCAAAGGCAAAGAGGAAGGGCTGGACAAGTGAATTTTTCCGTGGATGTGCTATCCTTTGGCAAAGAGACAAGGAGCACAGGTTTTGCCACCCTGGTATAATCTAAGTCCGGGACAGTGGTCACTAAAGAAACTTGGTCTCCTTCACTGAGGTTGCAAACACTCTTGGCTGACTCAAAGGGCCAAGTCCAAGGGGCTGCTGCATTGCAGCAGGCACATTACAGGGACTTTCCAGCTCATTAGACGAAGTTTAATGAGGGTTTGTTGCCCTTCAGTTACTTCCAGGGAAGGTCATCAAAACAGTCCACAAAGATCGTTCTCTCACACTTCAGAGCGCCTGCGAGAGGCTCACAAAATGTCAGCACTGCCTTCTTTTTTGGAAGAGGGAACCAAAAGGCACTTGTGGAGTTGCCAGCAGAAAGCAGAGGGAGTTCTCCTCTCCTGAGCCCCAGCTTCGGGGCTGGCCATGAGCGGAAAGCAGGGGCTGGGAGACACAAGAGCCCCTCATTATAACCCTTCTGTGGCTCCCCGTTGTGCTCAGCAGCGTCAGCGGAGCCTGCCAGGACGTTATGAGGCCACTGGAACTGAACTGGAAGAATGTGGGGGAATTGTGCAATTATAACCACAATCTCTCTTCTGGACTTCATCATTGTAATGCAAAGGCAAGGCAGGGAGGAGAAGACAACAAAGTCAAGGGACAGCAGAAGGGAGCAGTATTTAATATCAGCCAACAGTCTGAGGCTGACACAGGGAAAGTCCAAGAAACAAAGCAGTATCTCCTCCTTTACGACACGGTCTGGATGTTAAGGGAGCTCCATCCGCTGCAGCGTCAGCCCTTGGTGATAAAGTGACAGCAAACGGGCTGAACCAGCCAAAATATTGCCCTGCTCGTAAGACAGTCCCTTGAGACAACCACACCACGTGGGCTGCAGTGCAAGCCCCTCCAAGAGCTGTTGCCCGCAGCCACCAGCACCGCGGTCCTGAGCCCGTCCTCCCCCTCGCCGGTCGGCGCATTTTACACCTTCACGGTGTTCGCGTTGCAAAGAAGCCGTGCGTGGTTATGAGACACCCAGCGACGCGACCCTTGCGAGACCTCTCCGCTCAGCACGGGCGGAACGGGGCCAGGGCAGATTTGCTCCTTTCATTCGGTTACAGATCACTTCTGCTCCGCAGAAGCCGCTGGTTAAACCTGTTGCTGGCTCCTACTTACGCACAAGGTGTTCCCACCACGCAAGGGCATGGCTGGGGTGTTTGGTGAGGTGTCCTGCGCCGTGTCACGCGCACCGTGCGGGCACGGTTGCTATGGCAAGCGTTCCGTTTGTTTTAATTTCATCCAGAGCAAACAGCAGCGACAGCTCTCGCCAGACTCCAGCTGGCCCTGCCGCCTGGCAGTCCTCCCGCCGGGGGTGATCTGCTGGTGGCACCCAGGAGAGAAGCCCGGTGATGCTGTGGCCAAGATGGGGACATGGCAGGAACCCCCCACACCCCACCACAGCACCCTGACCGTCCCTCCTGGGGCTGCGGCAAAGGCAAGCCCTGCGAGGACTCGCCCGAGGCCAGCTCTGCCTACCCACGCTGCCTTTCCCAGTGTGAGAGTGAAGCTCCCACCTTGCCCCCATTCCTTGCTGGTGTCCCCAAGAAGCACGGCCACAGGCTGGAACGGAGCCCTGGCCCAGGCTGCCCAGGGAGGCTGTGGAGTCTCCTTCTCTGGAGATATCCCAGACCCGCCTAGACAAGGTCCTGTGCAGCCTGCTCTGGGTGACCCTGCTTCGGCAGGGGGGTTGGACCAGATGACCCACAGAGGTCCCTTCCAACCCCAAACATTCTGTGATTCTGTGTTTCAGGCATCGCCACACAGGAGAAAAGCGACTGTCTCCTTCGTAAGGGCAAAGGCCCCGAGCCCCGGGAAGGGGCTGTGCTCTTTGGGATCCACCACTGAGCCTGGCTCCCACCTTTCCCATCCAGAAACCCGGTGTGCTCTGCAGACTGCACTGTGAACTCTAGGAGGGGACCAAAACTGCTGTTGTCTTGGTCCTCCCCAAATCCAGCATGCTCTTTGTGTGGCTTAGAGGTTCCCAGGCGCTGGCCGAGGCTGTGTGCAAGGGCTGTGCTCCGGACCGCGTGCCCCTCCGTCTCCTCGGCGTCGGGGGGAAGCCGGGCTGATTCCCCCATCACAGAGCAGCTCGTAGGGGCAAACGGCCCCGGTGGCCAAGGCAAGGGACAAAACTGGACGGCAGGGCCAGGTGCCAAATGCATGTGCCACAATCTCTGGCCAGGGCCACCACCGGACTCTTGCCAGCTCCTCTCTTAGGTGAATTTATCCACGCTCAGTTAACTGTCTTCCTTTCACACAATTTTGTGTGCAGGTTACGGGATGGGCTGGAACTCTTAGGTGCACTTAAATGTTGGTAAATTGTGTATACAATGAAATTCCCACATGCCTTTGTGCTTGTTGGCACTCTGGGTGCGCAGCCCTGGAGCTGCCCGTGCCCACCGAGAAGGTGGGTGCCTGGTGAGGACGGCAGCAACACCTGCCTCTTCTACACCATTCTGTAGCAAGTAGAATTTGGTGGAATGGAGGATCTGTGGTGGAGGCTGAGCTGCAGGCAGCCGCTCAAAAGCAGGACAATGATCGGCATCACCTGTCACCTTGGTAGGCAGAAGGTCCGCAGGAATTCAAATGACTGGTGGTGGTTTCAGCTGCTTTGGAAATGCAAAAGGAGGGGCTGGGACTGTGGGAGTATTCCAGGGAAGGTTGCCATGTGGATGCCCCCTCCCAGGCAGTGTTCAGGGCCAGGTTGGATGGAGCTCTGAGCAACCTGGTCTGATGGAAGGTGTTCCTGCCCATGGCAGGGGGGTTGGAACCAGATGATCTTTAAGGTCCTTTCCAACCCAAACCATTCTAAGATTCTGTGTGACATTATGTCACCCCCTGGGCTTCTGTGAACCAGTAGAAAGAACGTCAGGGCTGGTCCTGGCAGAAGTCTGCTTGCCCTGTTCTGCCCAGGCTTTCCCTTCAAACAGCAATAAGGTGCCTGTGCTCCCGTCCTGCGAGCAGTGGAGGATAAAGTACCTGGACTGATGTCTCCCATAGCAAACCAGCACTGAAGGCACAGGGAGAAAGACCAGTTCTTACCAGCGAGCAAAGCAGTACAGCCAGCAATAAAACCACCCTCAGTGAATAACCCCGCAGCTCCCAGGCCAACAAAGTCCTTGGAATATTATGTGGTATTTGTCTTTTGAGCCTTACGGTCTTTGTGAAGGTGGTGGCCTGCTTGGCAAGGTGTTAAGCATTGCACATGTGCATGTAGGAAAGCGTCTGCCCTGGAGTGTTTAGAGTCCAAGTGCCCGAGCTGGGTGGCAAGGGGCCAGGGAAAGGAAGGGCTGCGGATCCCCTTTCCCTGGCAGGGAGTAGGCTGACTACGGGACAGATTTTTTTCATAGTATTTGGAAGCACGAAGATGTGGGGAGGAGGTTTCCCTGATGATTCGTTTCCTGGGATGCTTCGTAGCACGGCCTTTGGTTCGTCTCCGAGTGATTAAACGTCCTGGAAAATTTGATCTTTGACTTGTGAGGCTTGGGAGTTCAGCGCCAAGTTTCTGACTGAAGCAGTCCTTTAACCACAGCAGCATCCTTCATTTGCTACCAGGTAAGACTTCGGGATCAGCAACACGTTGGGTCAGATCTGATTGTTTCAAATGCGTGGGTTGGTTTAGCAGCGTAGTGGGTCAGTACTTGCTCATGTCCGCCCCTGCTGTAGCTCTGATTTCTGTACTGATGGAACAGCTTGTGAACGTTAATGGATTCATCACTGCACTTGCTCCTGTGAGAGAGAAAACGGGTCTTCACGTTTTACAAATAGATGGTGAGGCCTAGAAGAAGCAAGTTTTATTTTTTAACTCAGCATCAGAGAAGGCGGCGTTGGCCTGGCGTTGGCATTGGCTCAGGTGGGCAGCATCCTGCCTCCCCCGCGGGCGTGCTTACGGCAGAGAGCAGCGGTCCCCTGGTTAAGGACTCAGTCGGTGCTCCCTTCTCCTGCCCCTTCCCTCGTTCCCACAGATCAGATCAGCCCTCTGTGCCACAGCCTGCCAGCTGATTTATGGAAGCCATAAACTGCAAAGCAGAAAGAAATAAAAATACTAAACACGTAGTTTTTTAAAAGGCCAGCAGTGCATTGAAGTCTTGGTGATAATTTGCTCATAAAGAAACATTATGCTTCAGATCACAATCTCAGGCTGCAGATGGAGGCTGAGATCTGGCCAGAGTCTCTCCCACTTAGGCTGTAAAAGGAAGGGAATGGGATGAAAAAAAACCACACAGTGTGTGGGGACTGGGCTTGGCTGTCTGCTGTCTGTCGCCTTCTGTGCCTGGGAGGCTGTGTGGAGAAGTGCTGGTGTTCTCCAGCAAAAATCCCTTGTCCTCTGCTGGAGGGACAGCGGGCTCATGTAGGGATGGGATGTGAGAAAAGAAGAGGGAAGGATAAAAATCCGTGAGCAGCAGCCAGACAACTGAGATTTACACTCTGTGTGGAAATGTCCAAATTGTTGGGTCGGGGGCTGCTCCCCTTGGACTCAGCCAGGGCTGTTGCCTACGTCAGCTGTGGTGTGGTCAGCCTGGCCAGGCCAAACGCTTGTAGGTGCTGCTTGGGGAGAACTTGCCTTTCATAATCGTCGCTGAGTACCGATTTTTTATTTTTTCAGATGGGTTTCTGTGTTTCCAGTGGTGAAAAGCAGCCCTCAGCCAGCACAGCACCTGTAAGAGTGGAGAAGCAGCAGGTACGTGAGCAGGCTAGATCTTAAGTGGTGTCACTGTTTGATTGCTAGAGAGGTCTCCAGGCTGTCCTGGTCCTTTCTGGTGAAGGTTCCTGCTGCAAACACTGCCCGTGCCTGTTTACCTGCTGGGTTTGCACTGGTAACCGGCACCTGGCGGCTGAAAGCGATGCATTCCTCCTAAGGAGACGAAGGGTTTCACAGCCAGTTCAGCGCAGCCGTATTTCCTCCTGTCTGAGCTTCTCCACCTTCTCTTGTCACAACCACCTCTTCGTCCACTGCCATCTCCAATGAATCTTGCTGCGATGCACTAGGGTTGCAAGAGGGCAGGATGGTTGTCGGCAATTTTTTTTTTTTTCCCCTCCCTTCTGTCCTTTCCTGACGTCCCGCTGGCAGGGAGGCTGCCGGCAGCGCTGCCTTGCGCCCTGAATAGCACAGAGCTTCCTTCCCTTTTTCAAGTCTTCTTCCTACAAGAAAATTTTCTTTAAAAGAGAGCCTCGCTTTCTCAGATACACATCCGAAATGTGGTGATGTAGGGCCGTTTATAAAGACATGGGAACTGGGAGGAAATTGTCATTTCTGGGCTTTTTTTGTTTTTGCCTTCTCTTTTTTCACTCCCCCCAATAATCAAAATGAACCAATTTTCCACGAAGCCCTAACTCTGCTCTGGGACTCGTAATGTTCCTGAAGCCCGCTCTTCCAGCTCCGTTCCAGGTGCAGCCTGAGCAGTGCTGAATTACCCCCTCCCCTCGGCCCGCAGGACGCGCTGCCCCTGACGTCGCCCACTGGGCAGCTCGTGGTGTTTGCGGTCAGAGCACGCCGCTAACTCACGCGCAGCTTGGCGTGCCCGTATCTGCCAGCTCCTTTTCGGGCGGGCGACCACTCGGCCAGACCGTTCCCAGCCTGTGCTGATGCCTGGTGCTATTCCTCCCCAGGGCAGAGATTTTGCCGTCCCCTTCCCGTGCTTCACGAGGCTGCTGTTGGCCCAAAACTTGAGTTTCTCAGGGTTGTTTGGGTCCTCGGTTTGCTGAAAGTGTGATCTTTCTCCCGTGCTCCATTTAAAGGCTTTTTATCAGTCCTTGAGAGCTACCGAGTGCAGCCTTGCTGCATCTTGAAGGCTTGCTGGCGATCTCAGCAGACACATGTTAATGGTAACCGAAGTGGCATTTCAACGCGGGCTTTCTTAATTAAAATAAGAAGGCTTTAACAAAAACAGATCCAAAGCTTAAGCAGCCTGGTTGAAAAGGGAATCTGAAGTATTTAACTTCGCCTGCAAAGCCACCACTTGAGCAATTCCCCCATTGCCGGGGTGGTCCTGGGCTCGGCAGCGCCTGTGCTTCTGGGGCTGGAGACGCTCCTGCCCTCCTCATGCAAGCGGGAGTGGTTCAAATGCTCTTTATCAACCCAGAGAAGCAAGGGCATGAGTCTGGTTTAACTCCCCCGGGGAAAAAAAATCGCTATTACCTTGTAAATTAATCCAGCCGAGAGTCTTCCCTGCTCTCCAGCCCCTTACAGTATTGAACGTCGCAGGAGAAAACTCTCCGGGAGAGAGGCCTCACAGGCTATTTCTCCTCTAGTTAGAACAGGCGGTTCATTATCTTCAAGAAATCAAAACTTTCAAAGCTTCTGGCTGCCCCCATCTTTCCCTGAGTGTTTCATGAAATGTTTAACAGCATCCTCTTTGCCTGTTTCCCAGAGACCGGGTTCCTGTTTGCGGTCAAGGTTTCTCTTCCCCTCCTCCTCGGTCACCGAGAAGCAAGGGCCTTGGCAGCACGTCTTTGAAGGGAAAACAAATGATCGTGATGGCCAGAACACACCGTTTCTTCTGGTAAGTAGCTGCAGAAGTGGAACTCTGTTCCATTCTCCGACTGTATTTGCTTCTGCAAATGTGAGGGAGAAGGGATGCTTTGTCCCACCAGACATGAAGTACACTTGGAAACACGGTGAATTTTTAGTGACCCCTTTTAATAACACACAGAAAGAAATCAGCTCCAAACTCCATCCCCCCCAGACCCAGCCTTTGATTAAAAGGCCGCAGATGACGTGTCCTTGCAGGTCTGGCAATAGGTACTGGTACCATCCGAACAGCAATTAACACCTCGCTTCTAATAGGGCTAAAATAGCGTCCCTTTCTGGGTCGGGGTAGGCAATAGCTGCATGTTCACAAGTGGTGCCAGAAGTGGTTGATGAATCAACTTGATCGCTCCAATAAAACGCTCAAAAATGAAGAACCCTTCCAGTAACTTTACTTGGGTGTTCTTAACTCTGCCCTTCAGGGAGCGCAGACACTTAGAATAATACACAGATGCTGTTCATTGTAAAGTATGTAAATAAAACCACTTTCCACAGCAGAACTGTATGCTCTCTGGACATCTGCAGGTTTGGATAAGCACACTTGTGCATCACCCTTTAAATTGGTGTAGGCTTGTCTCCGGGGTATCGGGTCCAATGCTGTTACCTACGCTGGTCTGGGCGGCAGCTGCAGAGTGAATGAGACCTGCTGGGCTCTTGTGCCTGTCAGCCTGCGGGGAAGCTGCGGGTAGCAGAGGACGTTGGGCTGCTCCGCTGATGGGTTATCGCTGCTGTGTAACCCCTTCTCGCCCTTGGGAACTCGGGGTTTCTTTTGGAGGTGACCTGGCTGGTGTGGCCTCAGCGGCCTGACCAGGCAGGCTGCAGGAACCGCAGTGGTCCCCTCGCACGCCACTGTCCCCCGCTCCCAGGAGGAACAGCCCCGCTGCTCTCCATTGGTG
>Ga0181612_169288_pt1 | contig 10258 bp, 5 predicted proteins | sample HoacroProtozoa21_FD_119630 | JGI IMG/M metagenome (GOLD analysis project Ga0181612, IMG submission 119630) | Hoatzin crop microbial communities from Cojedes, Venezuel. Combined Assembly of Gp0051906, Gp0051904, Gp0051908 | reverse complement strand
GGACCCTTGAGAGAAGCGGGGGTGAAGGCTACCCTTAAAAATAGGCCGTTCCCTTTAGCCGCCTTTCCAGGCGTTTGTCCCTCGGCCGGCGGTTCCGTGGAGAAACACGCTGAGCCCTCTGTGCCTGGGCTCCCCCACCGCGTCGGAGAGGCGGCCCAAGCACGCCTGGCTGCTCGGTGGGCTAGAAACAGCTCCTCGGTAATTCCTGGCGTCAAAGGGCCGCTGTGGTACTCGAATGCATTTCAGCACTCTGCTGTGTACCGCTTTTAGGTGTGGGGCTTGGCACAGTCATGCAGCTTTCTGCCCGCAAAGACATCGGAGGAAAGACTATAGCTAGAAGTAAAGATGTGGCCCCTTGTAGCCTTGGTTAGGTTTGAGGTAACTCTTATGCCTTTGGAGGTATTAGTCTGTCTTCATCTTTTTAAGCTTTGTAGTGCTCGGAATGTCTGCAATTACATAGCCTGTGGTCCCTCCAGGGATAAAGTGGGAAGAGCATCTAGCTTAAAAGAGAAAGCTGGGCATCCTGTTTGGCTTAATGATAAAGGATTATTTGGGCAGTGACCATGGCTGTGTGGAAGCATGAGAAGTGACAGACTGAGAATGTACTTTGCATCCCAAGAGAGAGTTTGAAGCTTGGGTTTCCATTTGTACTCACTGACTGCAGACTGGGGTGTCCAGGATGGGAGAATACAGTGTTTACTTGGAGCAGGTCTGGGTGAGTTGGATACACATGAGCACATTCTTTGCTTCTGGCATACTTCACAGGTTTTCACTGTTACACACCTGTTTTAGTGCTTGTGTGGGTGCTTTTTCACCCCCCTCCCCCCACCCCCGATTTCTAGCACTCTGTTTGAGAGGGATTATACACCAGGAGGCCCAAGATGTGGTAGCGTGTACTTTTTTTCTTCAGAATTCATATCCTTGTAAACATTCAGAAAAGCAGTAGGAGTGCTGTCTTATTGTAGCACTTTAACTTGATAGCCCTGCAAACAGGAGATTACTAGGCAGAATTGTACATGATGGTAGAGACAGGTTATAAACCTGAAACCACATGAAGATTGCTGAGCTCAACTCATTCATTCCTATTCTTTGCAGAGAAGTCTGGTCGATGGTTAGCTGCTGGCCAGTTGGGTCAAGGGTTGTACTGTGAGGACAAGGCTGAATGCCATTTCCTCATGTGCCAGCCACATGTTTTCTGTAACGTTAATTCAGCAAAGCTAAGTGTGTATTTGGTCACATTTAGGAGTAGGAAAGTTATTCAGGGTCATCTCATTACTTCTTTGCAAGCGTGGTGGACTACAGATCACCTGAGTGATCTTTAATGTTCAGTGAAACTTGAAGAAAGCTTTGTCTTCCTTTAGGTTTCACTGGAGACTATATAGAAACAATGTGATTATCTCGATCTACTGGCCTTTTTTTGTAATGTCTTAAGTTCAGTCTTCAATTCCTGCTTTCTGTAATGAAACTATAATTGATCACACTGCTGTTTTAGTAATGTAGGTGGGGCCATCCTGGGATTTTTCTGTAGCTGCCTAGCTTGTTTCATGGCCAATTCAATAACAGCTGTCAAACTGCAATCCTTCTGGGCCATTACAAGTTTATGTTGGGAGTTAGTTTCATATTTCTAATATTCCTCCCCCCCATTCATTTTTTCCTGTCCCTTTCCAATAGGTTTGATAGGCTCTTAGCAGTGCTGGCCACTGAGGCAGTGATAGTGAAGGAATTACGCAGCAATTACTTGCTTTGTTTTTCTAAAATAATTTTTACTCAAGTAGTTTCATTTTTAAGAATGCCATTTCTGTTTCATAACTGCATGTTAATTGTAAATACAGCCAATATTTTGTGATAGAAATATTAATTCTAAATCTAAAAGGAAATAATTTAGTACTTTTTTTGGAATGGTTTTAATGTATTTTCTAGCACCATCATTGAATAGAAATGGTGCATTTTTTTTCTAGAAAAGAAAGTTCACCTAAATGATTTTGCTGGACTAGTTCATGCATTAGCTAATACATCAATGAAGTACTACTTCATTTACATGCAAACCCCCTCTGCAATATACTACTTGGACCTTCTTGATTTTTTTAAATAGGATATTGTCTGATGTTCAATATGTAAAAATAACAGCAGTCCCATTCAGCAGTAGAAAATACATAGCATGAGAAGAGCATCACAGTTACAGGAAATAAGATGAGGTAGAAAAATAAAGAATTCCTTTTTCATAAAAAAAGTTACTAACTTTTAAGAACATGTTCCTTAAAGAAAAGCAGTTTTAACTAATAGAATTATAAGCAATTGGTTCCATGCAGTAACTTTGCTATTCCCTAAAGATACTTGCGCATGGTTTTCTAGGCTATATTCGAAACTGCCATTGTGCACACTATACTGAAGAGTAATTGCAGGGAGCATATCTGAATGGATTGATAGTGTACTTGGAGTTCGGTTTCATGCTGTGACACATTTGAAATCACTTAGCTCATATTTTGTGATGATGCCCCTATTTGTCAGGTTCTGTTTCTGCAAACCATGTAGTTCCACAGCTGCATTTGCTAATAGTATCTTGTCCTTGTGGGAGCAGGAACTAACTGGATGTCTGTAGTGTTGGATCATGATACGGAACTGTGCTTCAGGTGAAACTCTTTGATTTTTTTTTTTTTCTTTTTATTTCTTTTTGCTTCTGAGCTACTCAGTTGCATTGCTCAGAACTCTTCTGTTTCAGGAATCAAACTAGATTTTTTTGCATATCTTCTGTTTTTCCGTCTCCTAGTCCAATTGCAACTGTTGTCACTGTAGACAGCATGCTGGTGGTATAAACTCAGGTGCTTTTATTCCAAACCAAGAATTAAATTAATTTTCAAAGTCTTATGATTGAATGTAGGCTTTAGGTGAACACTTTAATTCAGTTATGTAAATTACACAGTTACATGCTTTCCTAGTTATTGGACTACTTAAAACAACAAAATAGCAGAAAGACCTTAATGTTTTGCTTTATAGGGAAGATTAATGTGTTTTGGACATACCTGCTTGCAATTATAATTGGTACATCAAATGAATATTCAGGTATTGATACAAAAATAATTTCCAGGTTTTTATGATTTTTCTTCATTTCCAGAAAGCTTCTGAGAATTCTGTATCATACAGACTTCCATCAGGGCATGGGAACTTGCCTGGGCTTTGTTTCCTCAGCAAAAGGCGGGACCACTTTTGGTTAGGAGGTGGACTGCTGCTTTTGAGTTCAGGGTTGCACACTGTCAGGTTTACTTCTTAATTCTTTCCTACCTCTTGATGTTTCTTGGAGAAAGTTGGTTGTTTTCAAATTTAATATGTGAGGGAGTATAGGGAGGAGCCTTTGTTTATTTGTCCTGATTATAGAACTGTCAAATGGATGTGTAATTAAATTACTCTTTGTCTGACAGAGGTTCTTAGCAAATCCTTGCAGTGGCTGAAATAGTTAAGATTCAGAAAATTTAAGATAAATGTTTGAATTTTTCAGAAAGATCAGACACTGTTGAAATTCGTGAAGTAAAGGTGAAAGACTGTTGAGTTTGTTTGACTTAAGAAGATGTTAGTAAATAAAGTAGCCGGTAGAGTGATGATAGGGACTTCTTTACTCCTTTTCAGAAAATAACTTGAGCCATAACTGAGTTGCCAAGCACTTGGACTCCCTTTTACCCTAAAATATGTTCCTGGTATAACCCTGGACATCTTTCAGAGCGAGTTCTTCCTGTTGTAAGGTATAGGAGAAGGTTAGTACCTTCCTGTCCAAACTTCAGGTTATTTTTGTGTTCAGATATTCTTCTGTGGGGAATAAGGCAGTGTTTGTTTAAAGCACTGAGTAGCTTGGGGTTTGCTCCATGAGGTTACCAAATTGCGTGAAAATTGCTGTCAGTACTTGAGAAACTGTGAAGCTGGTGTTTTGCATATTCCCTTCTAGATGACTGTTTTCAGCTGTTTTTACTTAATACAAATGTTGTTATAAATATTTATTTACCCTGGTTCCTAACAGAAGCTACACTGTACATGTTGATGTTTGTTTTGGATAATGGAACCCAGTGATGCTTGTTCCCCTTGTGGTGTTTTTCCTGTTTTCACTTGTAAGTTTCTAAATGTCAGCACATCAGGGGAATTTTGTTTTTATACTGTTTGTTAGAAATAGCAAATTTGATTAGTATTTTTAGTTCAAGGATGTTAGCTTAACTTGCGCTTCCAATGTTTCAGCAAATAAATGTGTTTGAATAAGGGGTTTAAGTGTTTCTGGCTGCCGGTACTCCTAGTGATCATATTAATACTGAAGATGGAAGGTGTGTAGTATACAGGTTTAGCAGTGTAATAACACGAAAAATCTGAAAATTGAGGATTAGTGAGCTATATTCTTACTGTTTTTGAAAGTTGTACTTGCTAAAGCCCTAAAATACCCTAAAAGAGGGATACTGTAAACTTAGTATCCAAACCTGCAACTGTATCTGTTGATGTGGAAGTTACTGATGTGGATGTGAAAGTTACTCATGTGTTGTAAGACAGATCTATGAAATTGCTAGTAGATTTGGTACCTGCATTTGCAGTAAGTGGTGAAGAGATTAGAAGGAGTTCTGTTGCAAGTGACTTGGGTTTTGTTTCTTTTGACAGAGTTTTGAGCTCCATTTTCTTGCTGTTTCTTTTGGCAGCCAGTATTTGCGTGGAACTTTTATTTTCGTACAGGAAAGAGAAACAGCTGGTAAAATATGTGAATGAATGTAGACCCAAGATAAGAGTCAAGGATTATCTTTGTGTCTTTGAGGCTGTGGCTACAAATACTGTGAAAGGTGAATCTGAGACTAGTACTATGCAGCCTTGTCTTTTATTTGTATAAAATACGTAATTATCTGAAGGAATAAAAGTCTTGCACTGACAGTTTCAATTCTAGGTCACCTAACACACTGGCATTGGGAATATTAACCTGCTTTGGAGCATTAATAAGACCCTCACCCACTTTGGAGCTGTCTCTTCTTTTACTTGCAGGGATGTAAGGTAACAGTAGGAGATACTACTCTGGACAAATGCAGTGATTCCTTAGCAGATACCTTCAGCTTGCAACAATAAAATAAGGTTTTCTTGTGCAGCCATCTCTGGAAGTAGAACTTGGGATTTGAATGCCAAACACGATTAGGTTTTTGAAGCATGTGCGAATTTCTTTCCTTGCAGTGTCTCCCCCAGATAAACCTGTATGATTTGTGAAATGGTTGTCAATACTGTATCTGTGTTGAATTGCTAGCAGAGTTTAAAGCCCAGGTTTGTTTCTGTTGAGCCAATGAGGTGATGGGCTTCTAACTGCACATTAGAGTTCAAATTAAATGTTTTGGGTTTTTTTTATGGGTGCTCACTGGCATAAGCTGCAGTTTAGGAGAGCATTGCCATCTTCGTAGATTCTTCTGTCCGACAGATGTCAAGTAGACAACTGTTCTCAGTTTTACTGTTGGAAAGTTTGTCCCAATCCTGCAGATTAAATAATAACTACACACTTCTGTATCTGTTTCACGGAGTGCAATGTCTGTTGTGCCTTCTTGTACAGTTTAAGCTGCAGATTAATTCTCTAACTTGACTGTGTTAATAGTAGTGGGATTTTAATCTTCTTTTTTTACCTGTGTGCTTATTTTTGTGGATTTACCTACTGATCTTTGCTCTTCTCTTCAAATTGTGACCTACAGGTGGATTCTCATACCCTTGTATGATCAGGTGTTTCTGATAAGTCAGCTTTGCAAATTTTTCTTCTGCTCACTTGGCAAAGCTGAAAAAGGCTTGTAGTAAACATTGATTAGAGGCAAATGTCAAGTTTAGGATAGGTAAGATGAGCAAGTGGTCTTCTGAACAGCATTCATTAGAAACTGCTGTAAAGATTCAGACAGAGGAGTGTCTTGGGTTTTGCCCTTCTCTTGAAGTTTATCCTCTGTCAGCAGGAGTGTATCTGCTTACCCACTCACTCTACCAGGTGAAACTCATCTAATCCTGGTGAAGAAGTTACAGGTCAGTAAGTATTCCCACAAGTCACAATTGTTGGGGCCTAGTACATGACTGCAGATGCTGAAACCCAGAGTGCTTTTAGGTAGGAGAAATTTCTTAAGTAGTTTACAAAATCTCACCTGTGTTATTGAGGAGAAGAAATTTAATAATTTTGTAACTCTTAAAAAATGTTTTCCAGACTGTACCACTCCCTAATTTGTGTTAAGCCACAAACTAAAAAAAACTCCTCTTAGTTTGAGCTGGTGAGGATGGTAGCAGGAATGATGGTGGCAGTCTGCTGGCAATTTATAGAACACTTGCAAAGCTGGAGCTGATGGCTGGCTGTTAATGGCCTGCCAGAACTTGGAGCACAAAGTAGCTGTCTCTTTCACAGTGTTTCTGGTAATGTGTTAAATAAGCAAGGCTGGAAATATATTTGTAAGTAAAATACACTGTCATTGATGCTGGTACATTCATGACAGAACAGCTGGCATGATTCTTCAAGTTGCTTATTTGTACAGAGTGCATAGTTATTGAATTGTCTCTTTGTTTACCTACAAGATGTTTACTGACAGTTTCTCAGAAACAGATTTTTGTCAAGCCTTGAAATGTTTATCTTAAAGTTCAAGTGAACTAAATAAATCAGTGTAGTTCCTGGTTATGCTTTCGTTTAGTGGTCCAGTTCAAACTCGGTAGGTCTTGTGACTATTCAGCAAGGTCTCACTCCTTGACATGTGGGGACATTTTTTCAATCCTTCAGTTTCAGATGCTTTCTCTATTATATGGGGCTTTTTGAGGGCTGGGAGAGTGAGGTATTATATTTTGACAGAAGTAGACATTGGGGATTTTGCAAAGACTTGTTTGTGAGCAATGCAGAACTGCATAGCGCTATAAAACTTCTCTGCTTTCTTTATTTGTAAGTAGCAATTTGAGATCTTGAAGGTGGGAGACAGAGGAGAATTTTAATCCAAACTATCAATAGTTAGTGGAAAACATACACAATATTCTCAGGTTTAGCTGAGACACTTTAAACTGTTTAAAGGAAAAAAAAAGAACCAAACAAACCACCTAACACCACCACAGTAAGGAACTGCCAAGTGTGCTCATTATTTGAAATGACTTGAATGGTAGAATGTGGTGCAGGTAAAGGTTGCCCAGCTCTTAAAGGCAGGCGGTTGGTCTGATGCTTCTTTATGATGTGTGTAAAAATAGTGCTGGCTGCTGTTACACCAGCTGGTTATCACTGAACCATGCTTGCTGTAGGCAGACTTAAAAAGAACAAGCATTGAGTAGCTGTATGTCTACCCTCTTCCCTAGTAATCTAGTAATCCATTGCTGAATGGTGTATTTCTAACCCATTCACAGTGAATGTCTGACAGAAGTGCTGTTGAAGTCAGGCATCCCTTGTGGGGATTTGGATGTGGTGCAGGGGAGCATGCAGGACACAAGTGTTAATCTTCAACTTGGGAAATTTTTTCCAGTGCAATGTAGCTACAGAGCTAATAGCATTAAAGGCTCCAAATTCTAAGCCCTGTTGAAGAATGCAGGCCAGGTTTTTTCCTCTTCCTTTCTTCTCCCTCCCATAGTATTTCTTGTTAATATAAAACATACCACATGCTTTCTCTTGCTATTACTGTGCTTGAAAACAAATCCTCATGTAACCTGTCCAGAATCAATGCAGAAAGATCTCAAAGGGAGTAGACTCAAGGAGATCAGAGAGAGAGGGGTTGCAAGAAAGGAAATAAACTCTAAAGCCAACTTCCTACATTGCCTGAACTGCACTCTCTTTCATCTTCCTGTGAGAACACTTTTTTCCACATTGATTTCTCAATTAAAATTAGGAAGAGAATAGACTTCAGTCTAATGTTGAAGTTGGGGGTAGGACAAGATGCCTTTAGGCTTAGTAATAGGATACCTCTTAGTCACTAGGTTTAAATGGAGCATTAGGTGTACATCATCAAACATTATCCTACTTTGCAGCTGTTTGGTATTGTCAGTTCAATTCCTACAGATTAGTTTTTTAGGATGCAGTGCTGTGCTAACTACTACTCTTATTTCTGGTCTTCTCTGCAGTAGAAGAGAGTCAACAGACTAAAAAGTGTCTTGCTGTGAAAGTTTATAGGAGCTTTTGAGTCTTAGCTATCACTCTGAATTTGTACTGAACTCTCCTTTACATTTTGGAAGACATTATACTATTGAACAAGTATTTTTAAAGGTTTTGGGAGTGTTTGAGCCTTTCCTGTTACAACAGAATAGCTGGTAACTGTCTTGTCAGAATCAAACACCAGCTCTAGTTACTGTATCAGAAGTGAATGCTGGGCCCTTTGAATTTATTTAGTATGAATTGTATTTGTGTATTAGAGGATTTCCGACTAAGTTGTTAGTAGCATGAATTAATACCCTAATTTAATTCTGGGTTTGTTTTTTTGGGTGTGGGGGTTTGTTTTTGTTTTTTAAAGGGTGCATATAGTGCCCTGCTCATATTTTTAAGAAGGGTATTTGGCAAAGTTAAGAATACTGATCTCAGAAAAGGTTCAAGGGAAGTGCTTTTTTTGTAATGGTAATGTCAAGGAATTTGGGATTGTCTTTGGAATCAGAATTTGTGGATTTGATATTTTTCCCTGAGAGGCTGTATGTGATCATAGTTAAACAGATAGGAGTCTAGATATTAATAAATCAGTTATGAACAAGCACCAAAAGAGTCCTCTGAGCAGAGCTGATAGAAGGCAGCGTGTTCTTGGCTGTGTTCAGGTCTAGCGGAATGGGAGTAGCATCACTGTCAGCACAAGTCGTGCATGGCTTGCCTTGGCTTGCTCACAGAAATGAGGGGCAGACTGAAGCAAAATCTGCAAGTCTTTACCTGGTTTGCCACTTAAAACTCTTTTGTCTTCTCAGGTTCTACTCTACAATATTCTGTACTCAGAACCTAGTCTGTCTTGCTGTAATGGGCAGAACTCAGGGAAACAACCAGAATTGTTGCTTTCATGGTACAATACCCAGAATACAAATGGAGTTTTGAAGATGTTTTCATAAGTATTTTAATTTTATTAAATTGCCACACCAGTTTTTACATGTAGCCTTGTGTGCATAGTGCATACACCTTTTCTACCCTTGAAGATTTTTGGCACCTTGTTTGTGGTCAGGAGTGCACTAAACATTCAAAAAAAAGTTAAAATTTACCATACAAAGTTAAACATTTTGGATACTGAACTACTTTCCAGAACTGATTTGAACAGCATGTACTGAAGACTGCACCTTCACTACTTTGGGAAGCTTTATTTTTGTCTGTTTAAATTTTCACTCCATGTTGTGGGGTTAACAAACTGACTTAACAGTTTGCTTGCCTTCAAGGGCAAATAATTGCAGCATTGTCATGCGTGTTCCAGTTTTTTCTTCACCTTGTGCAATGTGATTGTGTGGAGTATAATGTTAATTACACAAGAAGGTATCCTTCAGTTTCTTTCCAATTAAGAATGTGATGATCCTATTTCTTTTTGCAGATGTGGAGGTACTGTTGGTGCAATTCTGACATGTCCACTGGAAGTTGTGAAAACACGATTGCAGTCCTCGTCTGTGACTCTCTACATCTCTGAAGTCCATCTCAACACTGTGAATGGTGCTAGCATCAATCGAGTAACAAGAGTTTCTCCTGGACCTCTCCATTGTTTGAAGTGAGTGTATATGTTACTAGACTTTTGGTTGATTTTGGGGAGCAAGGAGGAGAGGTGTGTTGGACAAATTGCTATGAAACGTTCAGACTCTTATGTCTGTCATGGTGCTACCATGAGATGGCTTTCCATATTTTGCCATTTAACTGTAATTGTTTCACACTCCACTTTTCTGAATGTCCTTTGTGCTTGAGTTTGTACCTTGAATTAGCCGGAGCATATATACCCTGTACAATACACAGCTTCAAACTATGTCCCCAAGACTCACTGCAAGTGCTGTAGTGCTTAAGTGCCAGACTGTATTTTCATCCTGAAAAAGTGTTAGTATAAGACTTTTTAAACTGTTTTGTGTCCAAATCCTAGGTGTTGCTGAATATATGGGGGCAAGAAGCCCTATGAAAATTAACTCAGCTCCTTAGTAATACTGTAAGTTGGCAAAACAAAGACTAAAACTTGTTTGGGAGTTTTAGAAAGCAAGCATTCTTTATTACAGCGCCGAATGCAAAGGGGATATTTCCTCCTAGTGTGCATGCCACGCATTAAAGCAGACATTCCTTTATTCAATTTCTTATCAATAAGTTTCAGCCCATGGGGCAGTCCCATGCTGCTGATTG
>Ga0181612_132852_pt1 | contig 10258 bp, 10 predicted proteins | sample HoacroProtozoa21_FD_119630 | JGI IMG/M metagenome (GOLD analysis project Ga0181612, IMG submission 119630) | Hoatzin crop microbial communities from Cojedes, Venezuel. Combined Assembly of Gp0051906, Gp0051904, Gp0051908 | reverse complement strand
GCGCGCCATGGCTCTTCGCTCCTTTACCTCACTGAAACTTGGCTTCCCGGGACACGGGCTTCTGAATTATTTGCCTGGTTTGTTTGTTACGTCCATGTTTGTTTGTTTTGGAGGACTCCACTTAGCTTGACTGAAAAGCATATTTTTGGCGGTGGAGAAGGAAATACAGAGCACAGTTAAGAAACTCCTGGATCTGGTAATGATACCATTGCTCTGCCTTCCCCATCAAAATGGCCTGGAGACGAGTTTCCAGAAGGCCTACGCAAGAAGCTGGATGTCTATGTCAACTCCAAAATCTGTGCAAAAAAATCTGTCATGGGGATGTTTTCTCAAATTAGATCTTACCCATTAGACCTTAATGTGTCTCCTACAATAAAGAGAGAAGGGAAGAAAGTCAGTTTTGTTTTGGTAGGCAGATCATCAGTAGGTCATGTTTAGTGACATTTCTAATGGACTTTAAGAATTGGACAACACAGTCTTGCCTCAGTGACCACAGAGGGAGAGAATCAGGCCGAATTTGGGATCCCGCTGCCCCTTTAGAAGTGCAAGAGTTTAGCGTTCAATTCTCAGGTGTCTCATATTCAGCTGGCACCTGGTATTTGGAGGCCCTGGTGTTTAGATACCACAGCTCCTGTTAGGCTCTGGTTCTGCTTCTGAGGATGCTCAGGATGTCTCGGGGCAGCTGGTGCCGACTGTCCCGTGGTTCAGCTCTCACCCTTCTCTCCTCTGCCCACCTTTTCTGCCAGGCTTAATCCAGTTCCTAATCACCTGGCTCCTTCGGAAAACATGTCCAGAAAAGGACAAAGTAGCACCTCCTTTTCTTCTGTATCTCAGCTGTAGGAGCATTTACAGAGGTTTGAGGAGCCTTTGGGTTCCAAAAAAATCTGAGGACTGGAGCAGGCATGGGGTATCTGCCCCAAATTTCTGTATGTATCCTGCTTATTATAGGAAAAGGAGCGATTATGACAGCTTGTCCCGGTGATTTCCGCTGCCCCAGCCTCTCAGATGGAAGATTACAGCTTTCCAGAACCAAGCAAACACGGTACCTCTGCGTGCAGGAGCAGTCTTGTCCTGCTGCCCACATTAAAAGTACGCGCTTGCGGTGACCCAGCTCTCGGCCGCTTCCCCGCCAGTGGGGAAGAGGGGTTGGGGGTCTCGTTGTCTCCGGTCTGTCCCGTCTTCTGGCTTCCCGCCATGGAGGAAGGGGAGCAGAGAAAGAGGGATGGATGTAAGCCCCTCTCCGGACAGACGGCCCTGCAGCACCTCAGCGCCTTCACTACCTGATTTCCTCTTTAAAATGCAGTAGGGGTCCATCTAATAAGGGAGTAAACACACTGTTAAAGGCATGGCTACAAAGTTGTTCTTGTTCGTGCCAAGAGTTATAGGGAAAAGCAAGGGTCGGCGGGGCAGCAAAACCCCTGGCTGAACTCTGGAGTGGGAAGCATGAAAACTTTAAGGACAGAACAGGACAGAGAAACCTCAGCGGCACGGTGATGAGCCCCTCATCTGCCCATGCCTGGAGGGCAGCTGGGGTGAGGCCCTTGCTCAGCCATAGCTTTCCAAGCAGCCAGCCGTGGCTGCAGCAGTGCCGGCAGAGCCCCAGCAAGCCCCATCCTGGCTGCCACCCGTTTTGGGGTGTCCTTCAGCCCCAACAGGTCCTCGGGAAGGTTTGGCTCCTCTGGGGATGGCAGGATCTGGCCTGAGTAAGGCTGATCCTTGGAAGGACAAAGGAAGATCTATTAGTAATCACCATTCCTTTATTTATTTTCGGGTATTTCCTGGTTTCAGTGCTGCGTGGTGCTGACCGAAGATGACCCGCCAAAGTAAACCATGAAATGGAATGAAAAATTGCGAATGAAAAAGCCAGCTGCACGGCAAAGCTGGTCTCTTGCCCTCGAGGGCTTTAGTCATCTCAGGTTAGGTGTTCGCTTGCCGTTCTCCTGCAGATAGGCTGATAAGGCATTGCCCCGAGAGGAACCTGCCACTGTCCACAGCAGCCACTGGCCGAAAGCTGAGGCCGGTCTGGAAAGACTCTCTAGCGAGAGGAGGGATGAATGTGCCTACTTGTTAACTTTGGCAGCGTGTGTAGCTGTCGCTGTGCCAGCAGGGTTAGGGAAAGCCAATGGGGAGGGATTATTTTATGATTGGTGGCATTCCAGGGGGATGAGGGGGTTTCTTCTGGGGGCTTCCTAGCAGGAGTAGGAGGCAGAGCAGAGCACAGAGCGGTTCCCTCACAGCCGGGAGGCTGTTTTGGCAGGAGCAGTGGTGTGGAGCCAAAACGAATGGAAACACTCCCTTCGCCCTTAATCCGCTTGCAGACCTGACTTACCCAGAGTGAGTCAGTGGTGTCCGTGTTGTCCTGTTGCTTGCTGAGAAGTTATGAGCTCACAGGTTCTTTTGTCCAGCAAACCAGCTTGCCAGCTCCTTGCTAAGTTCTCCGTGAAAGAGAAGGGGTTGCCCCGCCTGGAGACAGATTTCTACACCTGCAGAAGCAGGGAGCAAGCCAAACTCAGTCATGGGCGGTGCTTCAGCTTGACAAGAATGAGGAATACTTATTTTACAGAAATATTTAGACCTCTGACAGTAGGGGAGAAGAGTCCAGCTAGTCTTCACCTTATCCATCCCTTCTCCCATTACTCGCTGCATTTTTGTTAGTGACTCTTGAAAGATACTATTCAACCGGAAGGCTTTGCAGACATCAGCCAGGACACTATCAGATGGAAAGATGGAGACACCAGAGAGATGAGCAGAGAGAGTCCGCTCAACAGAGGGCTGTGCATCTCAGTAGGCTTTGCTTGGCCTTTTGGTCCCAGATGCAACTTGGGAACAAAGAGCTCAAGGAACAAACTCCAGAGAAATAAAGTACTCTGAAGGACTGATTTTAAAGGAAATTTGTTGAAACTATTAATCACAGAACATACAGGAAATTAATTTAAAATGATGTCATAAAAATAGCACATGAAAGAAGTGCAAATGTAACATAATTTCTATAAATAGAAACGAATCTTTATACTGACGCTTGTGTTAGCTACAGCTGGCCAGTCTGTTTGGTAAGAGTTGTTAAACACTGGATGCTAAGACCCAAAGAAAGAAAGATTTTCAGGTGCCTGCAGGTGCAAACCTCACAGTGAGCTCAACGTTGGAGGGATATCACCTGAACTGATACGAGGTAAGACAGCGCATCTAATTTGATGATCTTTCCCACAGCAGAGCAAATGTAAGGTAGACAAATTTTATTACCCTGTGGTTATCTCTGAACCAACTTATTCTTGCCCTGTAGTTCCAGCTGTTGAGATGAAAGTTGATTGTTTGAACTGTCTTTTTGTATATGATATTTCCTTTGATTCCTCTTCTCTTTATAACTCTTCTGTCCAAAAGCTGCAAACTACAGAGCAAATGACTTGAAAGCATGAGTTACCACGCATCCTACACTTATTAGAGATCTACAAAAGTCTTTTTAGCATTACTACAGCTCCCTGTTGCAACCTTTGTATAAGTTCCCTACTTGCTTTTAAGTGAAGAGCATGGGGTTGTTTTTTGTTTTCTTCTACCCTGTGCTTGCAATTACCTATTGCACCAGAGTTTTGGTCTCTGCTGGAGTTCCTAAGTCCTGCTAAAAGGGCTACAGGGTTGGCAATGCTTCTGGACCATCGCTGTTGGAGCAATGAGACACTGCTAGGAAGGGACTATTCCCTCTGAAGTCTGTGCCATCGCCACCCAGCCTGTGCTCCCTTTCTTCGATGGACACCACGACCTAGCAGAAACCGCTGGGTTGAAAGAAAACCTGAAGAAAGGAGAGGAGAAGAGAGGAAGGGAAAAGTATTTCTCATCAAAGCTGTTGACCAAACTCACCGCTCTGGCAGAGCGTGGTCAGCTACGGCCGGGCTTGCTGCAGGCGTCTCCAGACTATCCTGGCCATACCTGCATTGCCAAGGCACGGCCATGCTCTGCGTGGCACATCCAGGTAACTCCGTTTGGATGTTAGAGAGGAATTCAACTCGCAAGTTGTAAATGTGGGTGTTTCACAGCAGTAGGAAGCACCTTGTTTTGGGGGTTGATCCCCTCATATGGGGTGTTTCTTTGCGCAGATATTGCGATAAAGACAAAAAGGCATCTTGCAGCACGGGCACGAGAGTTACATGGCCTGTTCTGAATCTGTCAGTACTAAGCTGGTATTGCTACAATCAAGAAAACTTACAGAAGAGCAAGAACTGCAATCTGAGGATAATTTAGGAGGAATGATTAAAATAGCTGAGTGAGTACTTGAGAATCAGCTTGGGATGTCTGTTTTCAATCATGTTCAGGTCTGGCAAGTCAGAGAATGGTCAGATATTGGAAATACCTAATTATCTGTTTTGGTGGGTCTGTCAGATTTAACACACACTTTTCAAATACTTATTGACATCATTTTATGACCAGGATTTTCATTTTTAGTAAAAATTATTTTTTCATGGTTGTTTACAACTCTGCTGTATTCAAGCTTCAAAAACATTGGTTTAAAAAATTACACAAATGCAAAAGAACGCAATAGAAGTAATCCCTACAAGAAACTCACAAACCTTGTCATTTTTCCAGTGCAGAAAATCTTGGAAATAGCTCATTAGATTTTTCCTAATTTTTTAAAATACGGAGCTTTGATAAGAGATAAATCAAGAAAAGTACCTGCACTGAACAAAAAGCTTCTGAGATCTTGAATAACTGAGAGTGAAGATTTGGAATGGACTGGTTTTCTCTTGCTGAAATGCACTGTCACGTCTGAAATATTTCATGGCATCAGGTACAGAGGGAGACAGCAGCTGAATGCAAAGCCTGAACTACCTGTGCAAAGTATATCCTGGCATTGTCTTTTTTGGAACAAATCCAAAAATCTTGATATTTTTATGGCACATGATAATGATCTGATTCATTTCCTGCTCAGATTCTTGGCCCAAATGCTAAACACAATTTTTTTTTCTTTTTTTTTGTATAACAAGCAGTTAAATATGTATCTCTGCATCCCAGCACAGTGTTTTCCATCTCCATACAGGAAACAAACTCTAGCTGGTTCTGTAATGACTTGGTCCTATTCCCAGGAATGTTTCCCTTCCATTAAAAGAAAAAAAAAAGGAGGAAGAAGAGGGAAAAAAAAAGAAAAAATAAAGTGCTTTTTCAGTGTAGTAGCACCAGATAGACGTAGGCATGAAATACGTATCCATGCACTCTTTTTAATGAGGGAAGACAAAGTTTCTTGGTCTTTTCGTGCCCTGAAGTGCACTGACACACATGCCCCTTTGCCCAGCCTCTCTTGAAGGAGCTTTTCCCCAGAGCTGAGTGAAGCCGTTTTTCCTCCTTGCGGGAAATTCCAGTGCTGGGATGTTAAACCCTGACTTCCTCTCAACAGCCTGCCAGTGACGGCTTGCACCCGGTGGGCTGTGATGCAGTATTTTCTCTCCTGGTGAGCTGAAATGAAGCAGAAGCCGTTCAACAGCAAACGTAAGAGATCCCATTCCCCTCTCTCCCCGACCCCCCCGTAGTGCAGCTTGTGCCTTGTAGAGTCCTTGAGGACCCCAACCCCGGGGTACCTACAGCAGCCCCGATGGCCGGGTACGCATTGGGGGGATGGTGCCGTCATTTTCTGTAAAAGCTGGAAATATGTTTTATGTCTCCAAATACCTCTCTGGGCAGCCCATAACAGATGACCTCTGTCATATAGTTTGGGATACAGCAAAGCAAGTATGTAGATGTAACAAGAGTATGATATCTGTAGCGATGGGAAAAAAAGTCTTTCAAAATCCGGAGCGTGTCCAGAGAAGAGCAACGAGGCGAAAGGTCTAGAGAACAAGTCTTATGAGGACCTGCTGAGGGAAGTGGGGTTGTTTAGTCTGGAGAAGAGGAGGCTGAGGGGAGGCCTTATTGCTCTCTACACCTACCTGAAAGAAGGTTGTAGTGAGGCAGGTGTTGGTTTCTTCTCCCAAATAACTAGTGATAGGACGAGAGGCAATGGCCTCAAATTGCACCAGAGGAGCTTTAGACTGGATATTAGGAAAAAGTTCTTCCCCAAAAGGTTGTGAAGCATTGGAACAGACTGTCCAGGGCAGTGGTGGAGTCAACATCCCTGGAGGTATTTAAAAGATATGTAGACATGGTGCTTATGGACATGGTTTATGGGTGGTAGTGTTTTGTTTATAGTTGGACTTGATGATCTTCAGGGTTTTTTCAAAGCTAAATGGTTCTATGAATCATGCCAACACCTTCACCCAAAGGCGACAGGTTAAAGTCTTTTAACCTCCCAGGAGAGGGAAGGTGTTGGTAGACAATCAGGTTGCCCTGCTTTCACTTGAGTCACTGTTTATGTGCTGTTAACCAGGACAGTCATCCCTCTTACAACTATTTTCCACTGTTTTTTGCATTTGTGCCTACTGTGCTGTACTGAGTCAGGTGGAGTTGCTTGTGAAATTTGACAAAATAGCTGTAGACCATTAAGTTGTTTTCTCCAAGTTTGTTCATGAACAGTCTCAGGTATAGTATTTGGTTCCCATATAGTCTTTTTGGAAACTACTCTTCTCCCTAGATGGGTTTTTGTTTTTGTCTTTTTTAATTTCCTGACAACAAGGTTATTACAATAAAGAATAAAACTCTGTTACTACTTAAAACTGAAATAATCATCATACCTAACATATCCCCAATAGGTGGTGCTGCATCTTTTTCATAGTGTTTAATTGTTGAATTGTTGGCCCTGATCATTTAGAAAAGTTAAATGTTTCCTGAGTGACCTGAAGCTAGTATTCGAATAATAATACTTTGTTTGTGTGTTGTTGGTTTTTTTTTTTATAAATAAGTATTGCAATTCATTTGGCAAAAGAAATCAAGTGTGGCTTCGTAGCTTAGAAATTAGGACAGTCATCTGGTTGTGGCGAGACAAAAATCAGGTTTTGGTCCCTCTGCCATGGATTAATTGTGATTAAATCATTAACTGTAAAATAATAAACAGTCCCTGGGGAGGGGAGCAGAACCCTTAAAGTCTTTCTAACCATGTGAACACAATAGATCATAAGAGTCATGGTCTTCTTCACTTTTGTTCTGATCTCACTCATTTGATATTCTTATACAAAGCAGAACACATAATATCTGAGAAGTCTAATGCACGCACTCCAGCATGAAATCTTAAAAGTTCGGCCAGTTGCGAGCTGGAAGATGTAAACTTAAATCTCCTCAGAGTCAAGAATAAAATTTACATCTCTCTGCTCTGAGTAAAATTTTTTGCCACTGTGTCATTGTTATGCATGACTAAAAGACATTTATAAACTGTGGTGGGTTTTAATTAATTTAGTTTAAAAAGGGAAGGGTTGTTACTTAGCTAGCTCAATGCTTACTTTCTCGTCAAAAGAAAAGCCATATCGTTTGTCACTAGCCTATTTGTATATATTTACCCCAGATTGCCGCTGCTGATATGATTTTTAAAAGCTGTTCCTAAATACCATCTTTGCTTCCAAAATGATTAGAACATGCTCAGTTTTTCCAGAACTAATAATTTGTTCTTCGAGAGATTTCTGGGAAATGTCAGCCTGAAATCCAGCAGTTACGACAGGCATTCTGTCCAACAGTCACTCAATTTTCTCATTAAAGAAACCTCATTTTAAGTGTTTAAGCAGTTCTTCTGGTGCTACTATATAATTGTTAATATAGGGTATAAAGACCATGCATAAAGGAATGTTTTTATAGAGCTTTCAAACCACTCTTTCAAAACAAACCTTTCGAAAACCTGAGGTCTTGTTTGGGTGAAATTGCCCAGTAAGACATAATTAGGTTTCACTGTGCTCCAAAACATCAGATGTCAGAAGCGTTAGAAACAAAGCAAGTGACATGGCCCAAAATGAGTGTGCGTCCCGTCACTTCCAGAACAGAGGTAGACGAGAGCTGTAACTCTCCTCAGTAACACAGAAATGCTGCTCGAAGTGTGCGGTAGCATGAAAATAGCCTGCAGGAACAGCAAGGCTTCTACATGAGAAAACAGTGCTTAAATAAAACTATTTAACCAATTTATTAGTTAACTGATTGTGCAAGCCTGCAGTCATGTATACACAGCGATAAGCCCTTTTGCTTATGGAGTGCTAAATCCACAAAAAATCAGCTTTAAATCAATATGAGTATATTGCACTTCAGGACATTCCAGGTATTAATTGCTGGTTTTGGGATCTCTGTTTTCCAGGGAATTTCTGAAATCAATTGCAGAGTATCCTGTGGAACTGAAGTGTGGGATATGCGTTTACTGTTTTGTGAAACCTCCCCTTGTATTTCACCTACCTTCTGTTGCTTGTTAGCTTGCTATTTTCAAACTGCTAGCAGAGTACCATAATCTACTTTTTTTTTTCTTTTGCAATCATATGAGGTATCCAATGAAGTTCCATGGGGGTACATCCCTTCAGCACACTAGCTTCACTGACGGTTGCTTTCAGGACAAGTAGATGTAGAAAGGTGAGACAAAATTACCTGTGTTTATGTCTCCAACAGTCAGTCAATTTGTCCATCTATAGGATGGTGATGGCCATGTTCCTGGAAGTCTGCACTGAGGTCATTCCACACGTCTACAGACATGATCTGATGGAGGTTAACTTCGGTGCTGCAAGTCAGGGTGACCAAATTAGTCAAGTGGACTTTTCTAGAAACCCATCAGTGTATTTTTATGCTCTCTTGTACTTAAATACAGAAGGTCTAACAGGCATGATAGTATGCATAATGTTAGAGGGAGTTATCTTCCTAATCACATTGAAGAGATTGATTTCAATATGGTATAAAAAAATTAAATGTCTATACAAGGACTGCATGGTTTCCTCCTGTCACCTCAGCACTTAGTACTATCTAATACAATAGAAAGGCCAAATTTGCATCCGCTAACTCTCTTCTGACTGTTAGTTTTGGGGATATCTCCTCCCCTCCCCCTGTTTTCTGCCTCTACTAAGGTTATACAGCACAAACCAGAAATTATTAGTGGTTGTGCAAAAATGTTGCCAACTCCTCACAGAGAGGAAAATGCCAGCCCCTTTGCCAGCTCCCTTGTTTATCATTTTCCTAGAGCTACTTCACTTTACTCTAGAACTAAAGCTGACCCATGATTTTGTCCTTTCTTTGTTTATAGTTACTGGTGAATCTTTACTTTCCAGCAACTTGAGGAGCTTGGAATGCAGACAAATCCAAAATCACTCCAGTGGAAACTCTAGTGGTGACAATGGTTTCAGGAACTGTACACTTGAAGTGAAAGCTGAGCTGTTAATAGCAGCCCTTGAGTATCTACAAGTATGACCCAAAGGGAAGAGTAAACATATGGTTGATGTAACTTTGGAACACTGAGATGCTTCTATATCACTTCAAGTACGAACTGATGCAGGGGATACTAACTGGCTTGATGAACCATACAAGTTGTATGTTTGCCTTGCCCTTTGGCAGATAATATTTACTGAAGGAAATGACTTTGAAGACATTTCAGTGTTCTGGGATGAGAAGAGCATTTATTTTTTTTTAAAGACTTCCACATCAAAATGGAGCAGGTGAATGAAATTATTGATCATAGCTGCTATACTATAATTCTGTAGGTAACACTTTCTGGTGGAAGCGAGCATCATTAACTTGTTTTTTGCCTCCAATGTCAACTTTAAGATTATTTTTCCTAATTTCTCCTCCTGAAAGGAAGAGGTACCAGTGAGGTGGTTACAAAAGGATGACCATTTCTGCAGGAATAATCATCACTGCTACCTCCTAGGTCTCAGCGCATCATAGTGACCAACATCGTGACTCTTTCACATTATTGCTAGTTGGTATTCCCTGTACTAAACTTTACATACGTATGGCCAGAGATTACCTGGTTGTACAAGAAAGTAAGGTACCACACCACAGCTGGGTTTCATAGATGCAACAAAAAGCAGGTGTGGTACGGAGGTGTGAGATCCATGGGGTGACTTTGTCTCATAGAACATTAGGCAGGAATAAAAGAAGTGAAACAATCAAATCCAGGGAGGTTCTCCTTCCCCTCTGCACTGCCCTAGTGAGGCCCCATCTGTCCAGTTCTGGGCTCCCCAGTTCAAGAAAGATGAAGAGCTACCGGAGAGAGCCCAGCGGAGGGCTACGAGGATGAGGAGGGGACTGGAGCATCTCTCCTAGGATGAGGAAAGGCTGAGGGAGCTGGGCTTGTTCAGCCTGAAGAAGAGAAGGCTGTGTGGGGACCTAATAAATGCTTACAAATATCTGAAGGGTGGGTGTCAAGAGGATGGGGCCAAGGTCTTTT
>Ga0181612_130662_pt1 | contig 10258 bp, 6 predicted proteins | sample HoacroProtozoa21_FD_119630 | JGI IMG/M metagenome (GOLD analysis project Ga0181612, IMG submission 119630) | Hoatzin crop microbial communities from Cojedes, Venezuel. Combined Assembly of Gp0051906, Gp0051904, Gp0051908 | reverse complement strand
TATTTGAAATCTTTTACCAGAAATACTACTGAAGTTATCATCAGAGTTGTGATTTACCTTTAAAACTCAGGTAGTGAGTTTTTCTATTTTACTGCTGTTATATAACTAGGTTCAGGAAATAAGCTTTAGTACAACTTCAGTTGTATTATGTCTGTTCCTCCAGCACCAAGAGAACGTTGAACATACCAAATATCTGGTCTTCTGGGAATTCCTGCCTTCTTGGCCAATGCCTTTTCCTTCTTGGCTAACTTTCCCTATTCACAACCTCTTCCAACGGAAAAGCCGCCCAGAATGGCATTTTTGCCTCTTCTTTCAAGAATCCAAGGAGACTTCAGGAAGAAAAAAGTGGGAAGCCACAGTGCTGCTTAGACAGTGCTTATCCCACAGGATGGGAAAGAGAAAGATAAAGCAGATGACATGCAATGCAGTTTTAGAATGTGCTTCCAGTCTACTACTTCCAGGATGAAATTTTGAGATAAGAAGTTCATATTTTAATAAGAATTTAAAATGCAAGTTTTTTTGTTTTGATTTGTGGTTTTTTTTCCTGCTTCAGTTAAAAATCTCAAAATTTGGTCTGCTTTGGAAATAATATTGCTTTGAATCATTTATTGGAATATGCAATAAATTAATCAGTAAGCTGTATTAGGAGGTTGGTTACAAGGAACAATACATGGTGAGCTGGTGTAGTTATTGACTGTATCATAGAGCTATGCCCCAACTCAGTCTCTCTCTTTGCAAATATTCTGTTGTACAATTTTGCAGTGATTTCACTCATGGCCTATAGGTATTTTCTGAAGCTGTCTGAGCCAGCAGCTTTGAGCTTGGAAATTCTTTACTAATTTCAGCACTGATGGTCACTCCTCCTATGCCCTTTTTCTCTGTAGACTTTCCCTGTAAAATGGGTGTTAGAGTGGTTGCTCACTGAGCTAATGTTGTGTTAGCTAATGGTTTTAATATGAGCTAATAAAATTACACAAAACTAGTAACATTTCTTGGAGGTACAATTGATTGCAGAAGTTACTACATGACTTCAAAATGCTATTATTATTGTTTAAAGAAACCAATAATTCAAGATCTGTTTTTCACTCAAGCCAAGGGACGGAGAAATTTCAAAAAACAAATCAATCGCATGGCTTTATACATGAACTCTTTCTGCTCAAATCTCTGCCCAGACAGGATCAACATGGGTGGTAAGGTCAGCAGGGTGACAGAGCTGGCTAGCGGTGTCACTGCTTTACCAATGCACACTGTCTAAGCGCTGTAGAATCGTCTCCAAATCCCAGCATGGTGACAACAGTACTAATAGAGGGGTTACCACTATGCAGAGGAATACTGCTTGCAGAAAAAATAGGCTTCCCACAAATGCTAGTACTGCTAAAAGGGAAAACAATATCCTAGTTCACGGACATTTAAGAAAGACCTGTGCAGTTTCTAAGCAGTCAATGTAAACAAATATTCTCACAGTAACCAAATACTTTATAAAAGACTCAATATCCACATTAAGCAGTTTCAGAGCAATGTTATAGACACTGAATCAAAGACCACTGAAGTTCTTTATTGCTAGGGGATGAAGATCCAAATACCACTTGGCAGATTACTGTTTGCTAGGGGCACTATTGCCAGTTGACACCATCATTGGTCAGACAATTGGTCACGTTATCGGTTAGTAAATTTGAGAGTGCAGAATTATTTATTGGTAAATTAGAGATGGCAGAATTATTGGTTGGTAAGAGAAGAATTGCAGTGATTGGTTAGCAAATCAGAGAGGCTTGGTTTTGTCTGTGGATAAATCAAGGCTGGTCAGATATTAGAGGCCAAATTAAAGATGGCCGTATTATTTATGGTTGCTCTGGTGAAAGCTGAAATCCTGCTTTTTGCGTTACAAGCAAGTAAATGTTGGGAGAGTTAATTGTGTGGGGTTTTTTTTCTGATTTATGTTTACATTTACAGCTCACAGCTGAAGAATCTCTGCGGGTATTAATATGGAAGTAAACATATACATGTTTTTGCTCTCTTGATTTTTAATGGAACTGTGTGTTAGCTGGATTTGTGCAGAGTTTCAGGGGACTTCTGAAAATGTTTGTATAAAGTGAATATTAAAGAAAGGTAATAGATTGTCGGAGCTGAAAACTGAAGCCTTTGCAATTCCAGCATTAAGCTGGTGCAGTGCAGGCAGTACAAGCTACTTCTCACTGGCCCATAGTCAGCTGGCACCAGGAGGAGCTGGTGGTGTGAATCCCTTTCCTGAGAGGGTGCCTTGCCTCTGCTTGAGAGCTGTAGCCCTGCTTTATTCGTCTGTGAACTGAGAACAGCAAGGATACGGGGCAGTAGTGCCTTCAAAGCAGTAATTTCTATGAGATGTTGGGATTTCTGTGGGCAATGGCCTCCATGTACTTAGCATCTTGCAGAAAAGCTAAACCACCATCAGCATCAATATCCAAGCACTTTTACTGTATAGTGATAGTTTTTTGCTGGAGAACTGTAGCTGAAAGTACTATATTCTTGATAGATAACTATGAAAGCAGTATTTTTTTATCTGTTTGCTATCACAACTGACACAAACTTTCAATGGAAATAGAATACTGCAGTGGAAACTGTCTCTTTTCTGGCATCTTCATGTTCTCAGTTGTCTCCAGTTTTTCTGCTTTCTTTCCCTTTATATGCAGAAATGCTACTTAAAAGCAATCCTGCTTTTGTATACTGTCTTAGAGCAGTTCTGAAGAAAAAGTGTGTTTCAATGTCATTCTAGAACACTGTAAGAAAATTTCATTTCACAAACTTTGCAAACAATGCACAGAACACAATGGTTAAACAGTCAAATCATTTTAGATTTTAACAATGCTGAAAACAATAATAGAGTACTTGTTAAGAAAAGCCTATGGCTGTTTATATAGCTGTTGAATTCTACAATGGAGACTGATGCTAGTTAATCAGATTTACTTTTCCAAAGGGACACTTCATAATGTTTTTGACAATAACACAGATGGAGTCGGGGAGGATGTATTTTAAAACTTTAGGAAAGTCTTAAATTTTGAAACGTTAAAATTTGCTTTTGATATGAACTCCTATAACAACAGTGCCCCTGCCTTTCTTGTCTACTAATTCTGCCAAAAATGATGTGTTTATTTGGAAACAGTAAAGTATGTTTGACATTTTTAAGACACAGCTAGGGGGGAATTTTGCAGAAGTGAAGGGGGTGAAAAGGAATTTTCGTCTTGCTAAAGCAGCAACACATTCACAAAATACCTGAGTTTTTAAAATCTCCTGTATTGAGATAACATACCCTGCTCATTTTTTGGTATTTTCATTGAATCAAAAAGTTAGGACTTCAAATACACCAGAGCATGTCAGTAGCACAATGATTGTTCAGTGTTCAGTATAGCTTGAACTGCTCATCTGGAAAGTTTTAGCTGAAACCATCATAATTAATTAGAAATGGTTTAACTAGTTCAGAAAAACGTAATTGTAGGGCTCCCACTTACCCTGGGTAGATGCCTGCATGAACTTCTCTCCAAGAATGAAATAATCCTAGCGGTGCCAACCACATTCTGCTCTCAACTCTCAAGGTGAAGTCAGCTCACACTGTAAGGCATCTCAGCCTGGATTGTTGCATACTTCAGGGTTTTTACAGTGGTGATTTATTTCAGTCCATTATGAACATTTGGATACCTTTTCAGACTTTCTCAAAATCTGGGGTCTTCAGTTGCTATTCAAAGGCAGCGTGAGACAGGAAACGCAAATGAGCAAAAACCAACACCAACAGTAAAATGGAGAAGTGAAGATGGTATGGAAGTAAAATAGGACTTGTGGACGGCATTTTTTCCCTCCCAGCAGAACCTAGTAAGTTCTAACAGAAAACAGCTTAGTGCAGGAAGGTAGAGACTGGCCATTAACCTTTCATTGGAAAAGACCAGACTTTGGGTCTACCCCTGTTTCAAATACAGAGCATAAGATTTCACGAGAAATGATTGGTTGTAGTTTCAGCTGGTAAAATAAAATTTAGAAGTAGGTTGATTCCTCAAGCCATGTATCTGGTGAAATCCTTCAAAGCTCACTGCAGAAACTGGGCCACATCATTCTACTCAGGCTCAGTGGGTCTACTGCTCTTTCCAACTTTTTAGAACAGACATCACCATACTTTTAATTAAACATTCATTGTTATTGTCTGGTTAATATCAGCAGTAGTATATGTCTGCCACTCTTAATAAAATTAATAAAAGCTGAATAGTAGGAGTCTTTACAAAATGTAAAGCTCAAAGAGCTTGACAACTTGTACGCAGGAAATTTTTGTTCTGACGGTAACGTTCTGAATTTCCATTTTGCTGGTATTCACTGAGCACAGCATAAACTGAGAACTCTGGTTTTCAACAGAAGTATTTCTAGCCAAATCTGCACCTCTGTGGTTAGATTAGATGTCATGTGACATTGCTTGTGTCCTTTGATTAAAAAAATTGTATAATGACCTTTGTTAATGTCAATTTTACCTTTTACAGTTCTCAGTTTGTACATTGTTTACTGATTTACATAATGTATCTAATAAAGCACAAGAAATATAACACTTCATTTATATCACCAACAAACATTGTACAAAATTTTTTTTTGCAATCATTTTCCATTTGTAAGTACAGATCATTGGCAATTCAAGGATTACTTTTCACGTATTTTAGAAAACATTTGAGATCTTTCAAAATGACTAAGACATTTCAGAAAACAAAAAAGTGAGATTTGCTGAATACTATATTATTCTGAATTTGATCAAATGTGTGGTAGTGTTATATATCCATTTAGAACTTCAGATATTAGCTTTGCTCCCAGGGTTTTTTTTCTTGCCAGCTGCAAGTCCTACTAGTGTACGCAAGTAATCCTTAAAAATCAGAGCAAATCAAGGCCTAGACTATATTATCATTGCAATAACAGCCAAATAGGTGAAGTGTCAAATCTAAGTTCCTGAGGTGATTAAGAAATTTTAACTCCCTCATTTGAATGGAATAACATGAAATGTCTTTGTCTGGCATACATACTGTGATCAATAAAATAATTTCTAAAAATAAAAGTAAGTGTAAACAGATGCATATTGTCCTTTTTGTCAGTTGCATATATTTGAAAAGATAAAGGCTATTTGAATTGTGCTGTGAATAGACTATTCTCCAGTGTAGGAAGAGCAAGTTCTTCCCAGGATTCAAATACAATATTTCTCATCTTTACTGTGAAGAGCTTTTCCCTCTTCTTTTCTTTATGGGAATAAAAGGCCTTTCTGTTCTTTCAGTTGAGCGACCTCTGCTTTTTAGGGAGAAATGGAGTTTCTGCTCCACTCACCCATCACCACCACCCAGCAATTCTGCAGTTTCTGTGTCTGATCTAGGTGAATAATTGGTACAGGGGACGGGAAGAAAGAAAAGAGAAGTATGTGAGCACACATACATACTTTTTAGACAAAAGAAGGCAGGAAAATTGATGACCATAAGAAAAAGAACTTAAAACATCTCTCAGGTAGAAATAGGGACATTTTGTAGTATGGCAATGTGATCAGGAATGATTTTGAAAGTTTACTTTTAAATGGCTTAGGCAGCTTTGCAGTTACATGCCAAATGGATACACTTTATGCATTCAAATATGCAATATGCAGTCTGCAGTATCCTTCACAGTCCATTTAGGTGATTTTTGTCACGCTGCAGTTTGTTAGAATGTCACTAAACTGTCTCAGCATTCTGGAGATGGACTTTTTGGTTGTGGTTTTTGGTTACATTTTCAAATAGCATTCATTAGGTACGTTCTTCAAGCTTTTCTGGACAGACTTTGATGGGTTTGAATTTTGAAATTGGAGACTTGAGGATCTAGGGTGTAGAAACTGTGTAGCTGAAGGGCTAGTGAAGAGGAGGAGTTGTTAAGCACAAGGCAAAATCTAGCCCAGCTGGCTGTGATTCATTGGCAGTTGAAGACTTTAATGGCATATGTGAAATAAAGGGCAAGTGTCCACACTGCCAAGACCATCAACATGGTATACTTGTGTTATCCATGGCAACAGATGTGGATAAACAGATTTGAAAGGGACCAGGGTTTGACAATACTTATGTTAATAAGTATTCCTTCACTTCTAACAAATTCTTTAATGTTACTTTGTAGATACATCCTGTCTGTCATTTACTCTATGTGTTTCACTCATCATCGTTATGAATCTGGCATCCTTCCTAAGTATTGTAGATGTTATATTTTGGTTATGTTCAAATACATCTGTCTGCACTAAGTTTTTAAAAAGTTTTAAGGTGCATATGCACCATTTAAAAATATGCAAATATATTACATTTATCCTTTTAAAAAAATGTCTAATTAATTACTTTAGGCAGTGATGTACTTATGTTCCTGTAATCTGTGTGGTTTTCTTAGCTGAAGTTACTTTCATTTTGTAAAATAATAAGTAAATTAAAGGGAAAGCCTTTGTAGGCTACTGTTTTTATGATGTCCTAATCTTAAATAGAAAGAAAGCTGAGCCAACTAGTTGTTCTTGCTTTTATTAAAGTTCCTGTTGGCAGCACACTGATGGGACACATTAATCTTAGTATTAATACTGAGGAAAAGGGGCTTAGAAGCCTAGGATGAATAAATCATTCCAGAGCCCATTTGGCTCTGTTGGCACCTTCCCTGTTACATTGTTGCTGGATAAAAAGGCTTCTCTAAGTGTTAAAGGGTTGGATAACACAATTGGCTTGTTGCAAAATTGCCCAGTAATTTGTGAGTGTTCTGGAGTAGGAAGAAATGGGGCAGGATGGTTTGAGCACCTGTAATTGTTCAGAAAATTAACATCCCCTTGAGCATGTGTGGCACTCATAAAAGTAAAGACACAGATATTCTTCTGTCCCACAATACTCTGTGTAGTCTTTGCTACTGAGACCAGCTAGTGGTGCTTCCACTCTAGCTCTGAGGTATTTGGTGACACTAGAGAGGAAAAAGAGGAGTTGAAATGCTTCCTATTTATGTTACATAGCTACATCTCCAATCACTTCATTAAAATCTTTGGAGGCTAGGGGATGAGCCACATATTTGTTCAAATGAAAAGTGGAGTTATATTTCCCTTGAAGATTATCCCTGAATAAAATCATCAGACTCCAAGAGTAGCTTCTTGCTTCAGTTCCTTCATATCTTGCTGTTTTCTGGGCAGCTTTGGGGTTTTTTTCAGTCTATTTGTGTCTGCAACGTGCTGGTCTATTTGTGGTTGGCTCAGAAGCCCCTCACTGCTCTGTTTTGCCAAACAGCCGTGCTCTCAAGATCCGCCCCCGTAACACAGCCTTAGAAATGTTTTTTGGCTACCAGCCTCCATGGCCCCTTCTGGATTCAGTTCAGATGCAATTCTGTGCATGTTCAATGTAGGATGCAGCCAAAATGTGTTTCTGTGCAGTTGCTGTAGTGGCTAAGGTGAAGGAGCAGGAGGAAAGACAGGGAATGAGCTGTGCTAGACAGTGCTATGGCAGTTCACAGTCTTTTCACCACCCATCTCCTGCCCCCAGTAAATCAATGGCTGGTGTGATTTCTTTTTACTGGCCCCAGGTGGGCTTGCCTGTCCTCTGCACTATACTATGCACTTAAAAATTAATGGGGTGGGATTGCTCTCTGGGTGGGTTTTTCCTGATTCCCACAGCTTTAATTGCTGTTACATGAAACAGTGGCTATAGACATCAGAGGAAGATTGTCATAGGGTAGTAGCTAAACATTTTCAATGGCAGTCAGTGATCAATTATGTGCTACAATTTACACTATCTTCTCTAGTCTGTTCTTTGACTGGAGAAGCACCTATTATTAGCCAGGCAATAATCAAATACTTAAAATGGGCATATAAAAGAAGATTTGGAGAACAATGTATGCTACCATCTAATAAGCATTTCACTCCCTCATGAGATGCACTGAAGAGTAGAAATTCAAGTTATATCACTGTATTTTTAACTGACAAAATTGCTATTGAGACAGCTATATTTTCTCAATGTATTTTATTCATAAAACAATCTCATTTTATAAACACAGATCATCTTTTATGTAATGGATGTAATGTGCAACAATTATTTTGGATAAGTTTTAGTTGTTGGATGGCACAAATCAAAGTTAAAACAATATTGAAACAGAAGGAAAATGAAGAACAATGTGAAATGTCTGAAGGCATTTTATTTTCAGTGAAAGAATATCACTTTACCAGTTCTAACATAAATGAGATTATTTGAAGGCCATAAACCTGTACATGTGCTGTAATAGATAGAAACATCGTTTTCAAGTCAGCCCATTGCCAGTGGACTTGGGAAGGAAACTTTTTCATATACATGTGATCCTTGTAAAGCTGTTGGTTAGCAACAGTTTACAATCTAAAAACTCAAGCGATGAGCAGTGTATTGGTGGTGCAACGTCAACAGTAGAAGGGAGAGGACGAGTCACTGAGTTGTATTTGTTCACTTCACAGTGTGAATTTCCCAAGAAAGTAATAATAATTTAGTTCATTTCTTAAGCAAGGGAACAAATCGGTGTGTTTCTATTTTGATACAGTATCTTATTTCCTTCCTATTTCGTTTCCACTCCCAATGTCTCTGGCGCAGAGCTGTGCTTAGGTACAGTGGCTTGTGCAGTGACCTAATGCTTGGCTCAGTTTGTACTGGACAAATTATGAATAACACAGTATATCTAGTTCTGTTCAAAAGCTTCCAAACTGAGTATATGTTAAAATTACTGTTTTTAGAACAACAGTTGAAAATAAAACAGCAACAAAAAACCACCACCTGTTAGCTTACGCCCTTAGAGCATACCTTCACCAGATGCTGAATTTAAACTTAATTTACTAGTATTCTTACAGTCCTCATATATTTGGGCTTCTGAATTGAGTATTACAATAAATAAATTTCAGAAATACATAATGTTAATGATTCGTATAAAAAGAGAGCTTCTATCAGGTAGAGCACCTGAGTACTACTTATTGTGTAGTTTTTATTTGGTATTTGGAGATTGTGAAAACTGGTTGTGGGCAGTGGATAATGTTTGTTATTTTGTACTACAGCACATGCTAATCACCTGCCCTTTTTTTTCTTGAGGTGTAAGCTGTGAAACCTGGATCTGTACTGCTATCCTCAGCAAGGTCTGGAGCTTCTGACTTTGAAGAAACTGTAAAAAAGTGGAAGTCCATACTAGGAGAAAAGCTGTTCTGTATAGCATGATAACCCTGTCAGGAAACAGAAGACCATGTCCTGCCTGACCTAAAGCTGTGGAAAACCTTGAACTCACAAGAAAAAGTAAGCTGAAAACATGTACAAGGAAATGGCTCAAAACTTTTGATGTCAATAAAAAGCATCTGTAATTCTTATGTGATTTACAGGTAAATGCTATTATAATACAAAATCCCTTTCTAAACTCCTCACTTTTCACCTGCATTGTCATGGTGGTATCCCCCCAAAGTGCTAGGGAATATACATGTATGCAGTGGTCTCAGCACATTGTGTGTCTTGTCAGACAAAGTAGATGAGCCTGGATCTCTGTGGAATGGCCAAGGCTTAATGTAGGCGTCTTTCATCTTAGAAGTATGTGATACCTGGTGCTTGGTTCCACTTGCTACCAATTGGAAAAGCAGAAGACTTGCCTAGTTTGTAATACCAATTATTATTAAATTGCATGGTGGGCCTGAGTCTAGTTTTACATTGATTTTATAGAGCCATTGATTTTAATGGACTTGTTCCAAATTTTTCACTGGTATGACTGTGAGTAGAAGTAGGCCAAATAGCTGTCATGTAAAGCAAAATTATTCCATCTTGTAAACCATAAATGCAGGTTACACGGTTGTTAAGTGTGGGCCAAATAAATTCATCTTTCAGATGATGTGTTAAATGGCAACCTTGGATACTTGCAGTCAATTAAAATTGCCTGGCACGTTTTCATAGGACAAGGCACCTTTGTTACTGATCATGTCCAAAAGAAATTCTAGATAGTATAAATGTATTTTACTTAGCTAAAATTGCCTTTGTGCATGTAGTTAGGTAGTTGTTCTTCACTCCATCTTTTAGAAAACACTAATAATTGTGTAGTGATTTTGGTGCAGATGACGGCTATGTTGTCACCCAGAAGCAGCATGCAGTACAGTTTCTCTTACCCTGTACCATTGAACTGAAAAGTGTCTTTAAAGTCTAGAATTGGGCAAAAAAATTGAAGTGACAAGACTGCTGGGGGACAGATCGTCAGCTAGTATAAATTAACCATAGATGAGTTGAAACATCATCTCAATTGATCAGCCTCTTAC
>Ga0181612_121567_pt1 | contig 10258 bp, 5 predicted proteins | sample HoacroProtozoa21_FD_119630 | JGI IMG/M metagenome (GOLD analysis project Ga0181612, IMG submission 119630) | Hoatzin crop microbial communities from Cojedes, Venezuel. Combined Assembly of Gp0051906, Gp0051904, Gp0051908 | reverse complement strand
GGTGTCCTCGTTATTCCAGTCTATCGCCCAGTAAACGGGAACTTCCTCCCAAAGCAGCACGCCCATCTCATCTGCCGCCCTTACCATACCCTCATTGTAGGGATAGTGGGCAAGGCGGGCAAAATTGCAGTTCATCTCCTTTGCGAGCGAGAGCAGTTCGCGGTTCTGGACATCCGTACGAATCCTGCCGGGGTTGATGCCGATACTTTCATCGTGCATGCTGGTGCCCCTCAGGTAGATGGGCGTGCCATTAAGCAGAATCTGCTTGCCCTGCACCTCAACATAGCGGAAGCCGATTTTATCGGTGATTTTATCTATTCCTGCGGAGATTTCCACATTGTAGAGCTTGGGATTTTCGGGTGTCCAGAGAGTTGGACGTGCGTTAAAGCTGAATTCGGCACGCCCGGATGCATCCGGCTTTACCTTCACCGAAGCCCCCAATTCGGGGATGCTGACGCTGATATCATAGTCCATTCCCCCGTCCAGAACCACATAGCCGTAGATTTTGCGGGTCGCTTCCTGCCCCTTGCGAGCCTTGCCGATGGGGGTCTTGTCCAACTTGAGGGCATATTCCCTAACGAAGGTCTTGGGGCACTCTATCAGCTTGACACTGCGGGTGATGCCGCCGTAGTTCCACCAGTCGAAATATTCACAAGGCACACGACTGGCATCCCTTGCATTGTCAACTCTAACGACAAGAGAGTTTTCGCCATCCTTCAGAATGTCGGTCACCTCAAAATTAAATGGGGTAAAGCCCCCTTCGTGACTTCCAAGAAACGTCCCATTCAAAGCGACCTCTGACAAATAATTTACCGCACCAAAATAAAGAAATACCCTCTGCCCTTCTTTCTTTGTATAGTTGAAATGTGTGCAATACCACATAACCCCCTCGTAATAATACAACTTGGGGTCTTGAGTATTCCAATCACCCGGCACCTGAAGGGTCGGAGACGAGTCGAAACTGTATTCTACCAGTTTCGTGGGGTCATCGTGATAATCCTTGTCGGCAAAGAAAGAACTCTCCAACTCAAGTGATGCCCCATAAAGGTTCTCACTTCCAACCGACTGAGGGTCAACAATATAATGCCATTCGCCATCCAGCGAGATGGTCTGACGCGCATCAACATTGATAATCTGAGGATGTGTTCCTTCGGCATTCATTGAAACAAAGGCCGAACACAATGCAATAAGGGAGCAAAACAGTCTGGTTTTCATATCAAATGAGGTTTTATTCAAATTTAAGGGTTGCCATAGACACGCTGTCGCTGCTGGAACCTATTATAATCTCGAACTCTCCAGGCTCCGTAAGCTGCTTATGCTGAAGCACATAATACCAGGAAAGCATATCGGGAGTAATTTCAAATTCCACCTTGGCGCTCTCCCCGGCGGGGATATGCACACGCTTAAAGCCCTTGAGTTCCTTAATGGGGCGAGTCTCCGAAGAAACCAAATCCCTTATGTACAGCTGCACGATTTCATCGCCGTCCATAGAACCGGTGTTTTTCACTGTAACATAGGCAGTTACCTTGCCCCCTGCCTTTAGGGAAGACGAGCCAAGCACCACATCGGAATATTCGTAGGTGGTATAGCTCAAGCCATAGCCAAAGGGATACAAAGGCTCATTCGGTATATCTATATAATGACTTGCATGTTTCTTATACTGACCAGGGTCCACAGGATGCCCAACAGGCTTCATATTGTAATAAACGGGTATCTGACCCACTGCGTAGGGGAAAGACATGGTAAGTTTGCCAGATGGATTGGCCTCTCCCAAGAGCACATCCGCAAGCGCCTCTGACATCCTGGAGCCACCATACCAGGCCTCAAGTATCCCTGAAAAAGTCCTGTGCTCCCATTCCAGCACCAAAGGTCTGCCACTAAAGAGAACCAGCACCACGGGCTTGCCTGTCTTGGCCAGAGCCTCCAAAAGCCTGTGCTGCGCATCGGGAATCACGATATTGGCTCGGCTCATTCCCTCACCAGTCATATTGTCAAGTTCACCCACCGCAGCAACCACAACATCCGCCCTTGAAGCGGCAGATACAGCCTCGGCAATCATGACATTGGCATCCCTTGAATCCCGCTTGTACCCCTTTTTATGGTCCATTAGTTTCTCGAAATCGGCATCATCCAGCACATTGCTTCCCTTGGCGTAGATTACATCAACCCCCTCGGTTTCCTCAAGCACCGCCTTAAGGGATTTATGATCTTTAGGGTCAAGAGCCGCCCAGGACCCGCCACACTGCTCCCCTGCATCGGCAAAAGGCCCCACCAGAGCCACCCTGCACCCCTTTTTAAGGGGCAACACCCCATCATTCTTTAGCAGAACGAAAGACTCCAGAGCCACCTGCTTGGAGACTGCCATGTTTTCATCGGAAAGCGTTTTGGATGCCTTGGCCTCATCAAAGAACTTATATGGGTCATCAAACAAACCCAGCTTATACTTGGCTTCCAGCACCCTACGGCAGGCCTCGTCTATACGCGCCTTGCTTATCTTGCCATCCTTAACCAAATCCTCCCCGTATTTAATGATACCACCGGTAACCATATCCATGTCAAGCCCAGCATTGAACGAGAGGGCCGTGGCTTCCTCAACATCTCCCACACCATGGTTAACCAGCTGACCTATAGCATTATAGTCGGCAACACAAAGCCCATCATATCCCCATTCTTCCCTAAGCACATCGGTAAAGAGCCACTTGTTGATTGTAGCCGGCACGCCATTGATGTCATTAAATGAAGTCATTATGCTGGAAGACCCCGCATCAAGCGCCATCCTGTACTGGGGCATATACTCATTGCGCATGCGGCTTTCACTCATATCGGTCTCGCGATAGTCCCGGCCTCCCTCGGCTGCACCATAAATGGCAAAATGCTTTACGCAGGACATCATTTGCGATTCATACCCGCGAACCATAGCCGCGCCCATCATTCCGTTAAGATAGGCATCCTCGCCCGTACCCTCAACGCAGCGCCCCCAGCGGGGGTCACGGCACACATCCACCATTGGATTGAATGTCCAGCAGATACCCTCCGCAGACGCTTCCGTTGCAGAAATCCTAGCCACTGTCTCCACCATTTCCTCATCCCAGGTGGCTCCAAGGGCAATCGGAACGGGGAAAATGGTCCTGTACCCATGAATCACGTCCAAGCCAATCAGAAGAGGAATTCCCAGACGCGATTCTTCAACGGCCAGCCGCTGATATTCCTTCTTGGAATCCAATGACTTTGCATTTAGGATGCCTCCTACCCTACCGGCACGGATGTCTTCTATTACATTTTCACACTTAACATCCCCCGTAACTATCTCGGAGGGTACAGTGGGAAGATAAAGCTGGCCCAACTTTTCCTCAAGGGTCATCTTCTTCATGATGCCATCCACAAACCTGTCCATTTCGGAACCCTTTTGTGATTGGCAAGCCGCCATTGACAGGCATACTAAAATGCAATAAAAGACTTTCTTCATGTCAAAACTCAGTTCAATATCTTGATAAAATATCCTCCAACTACCGAACGGGCAATGAATTCCTTGTGATGCGGCGTATCGGTAAATACCCAGTCCGACATAGGCACACGGTCTACCGTTTCATTCATAAAATCCCAAACAGGATTCACCAGCGCCTCAAATTCCTCCTGGCTGTCAGCCATCGTCGCCGTCCAGACAATCCAATCTGTCTTGGTATAGTTAGCCCTATTGTCAAGGGGAATTCCATACCGATTCTGAACGGAAGGATAGTATGCAAGTTCGGTGCGGGCAATCTCAGCGTCAAAAACATTCAAGCCTAACAGCCTATCCCACACGAGATTATACTTCTGGCTCCAAGTGCCGGGCTTGTCAAAGGTCAGACGGTAGTGATTGCCATCGAAGGCCATTTCCTGCCATTTTGATGCCATTTCCCTGGCAGCATTCTCATATTTTTCGGCAATATCCCCATGTCCAAGCGCAGAAGCCATCTTTCCGTAGGACGCAATTGCCAAAATAGCCTTGATTGAAAGGTTGGCATTATGGGCAAAATGACCCGCAAAGTCATCCGTGCAGAGCTGGTTTTCGGGGTCAAGGCCATTTTGCAGCAGGTATTCAGCCCAGGTTCCCAGCACATCCCAATGCTTGGCCGCGTATTCGTAGGATCCCTCATACTTGCACACGGCGGCGGTGAGTATCAACATGTTACCCGATTCCTCCACCGGCATGTGGCTATAGCCTCCCCCGGTCTGTGCCCCGTAGGTCTGTCCATTTGCACGCGGATAGGTTCCAACATCGTGTGCAGGGAAAGGAAACTGCCATTTTCCACTTTCGGAATAGTAGAAAATGGGGTTCATCATCCCCTTTACAAACTCAGGGTTATAATGCAGGAACATTGGAGCCGAAGGATATGTAATGTCCACAGTACCAATGCTTCCGTTGCTGTTGTTTTCCTTAGACAGCCACAGCATATCCCCGTTTGGAGCCTCGGCCAGCATGTGCGCCGACACCGCCTGACGGTAGGCAAGGGCGCAAAGTTCAGCATATTTTCGCCCGCCCGCCTTTGTGGCCTCATCCATTAGGGAAGCATCAAATTCAGCCGCCTCCCTCATCAAGCCCTTATATTCCCTTTCGGCAGATGCAAACTCATCCAGGATATCCCTTTTCCCGTCCCTATTCCAGTAGGGAAGCAATTTCTCCCCAAAATATTCCACAGCCCTAACATCATCATATCCAAGCATCAAATATCCTTCGGAAGATTTTTTCTTCCCCAGGTTGCGCGAGATGCACAGACTGTCAATCCTATAGTCGGATGACTTCCCTGCCAGATAGAAACTTCCCCAATTTATCTTGGTGCCATCTCCAACCTGACCAAGCACATTCTGCACCTTGTTCGAGACCTTTACGGCGGTAAGACCTTTTCTCCTAACTTCCTCAATTTCAGCCTGTTCTATCCATGGGGCATGCAGTGCCCAATCCTCGGAGGCCTCGAAACTAATGGACATTACATGGCTCTGCCCATCCTTGGAATTCAGCCGATAGGATATATAGTTTACCGGCCTAGCCACAAGATTGGGGCGGTCCAGAAACAGTGGGGCGGTAAACACCAGTTCCAACTCCACAGGCCCACAATCGAAGGTATAATAGGTATTCATTGCCTGCACATCGGCAAGGGTCTGGACGGCTGTAACGGGGTGTTTCTGCTCCACGGCCTGCCGGCGACAAATGCCAAAGTCCAGGTAAGCAAGGGTTCTGCTATGGCAAACCACCGCTATCAGATTGTCTCCCTCGTGCAGGAGTTCGGGAGGAATGGCAAACATATCCGAACATCCACGGCGGATTCTTTTATAGCCAGGATTGCCATTGATATAGAAATCTGCCGTTAGGTTGGTGGTGGCCTCCAGATAAAGGGTATCGGCAATATCATCTGCCGACAGATTTACCCATCTTCTCACCCAAATATCCTTTGTAAGCCACTCTGTCTGAACCATTTCGTTGGTATTCCTGTTTCCGAATGGTCCCTGCCCATGTTCCCATTTGCTATCGTCAAAATCGGTGGAAATCCAGCCTTCGCCGGGGTCATCCATAGTATAGGAAGCATCCCATGGGCTTGCCCAACCCGATTTTACAATGGGGATGTAGCTGTCGTGGGAAGCCCCCATAAAGCGGTAGGCCTGCCCATCTACGTCCAGAACTCCAATCAATCCAAGGGGCTTTCCGGTCCAATGAGTGACAGGCGCATCATACAGCCTGTCCGCAGCCGACCATGCGCTGATATAAGGGTCAATTGTAACCAATGGATAGGCGGGCGCACGAAGCAAACTTGCCTCATGCCCGGGCATCTGCCGCTTGGCTCCGCACGATGCAAGAATCATCAGCAGAGACAGCAGGAATATGTCCTTACATCTCATCAGTTAGCCTCCAAGTATGGACGCGAGGTAACATTTTTGGCCAATGTAACCTGGTTTGTTGTTACCGATGTCGCCCTCAAGCCAATAAACGTGGTGATATCGGCAACAGTATCTGTGGTCCAAGTATTTACGCTCATTCCATTTTCCAGGCACCAGCTTATCCAATCGGGATGCGAGGTAAGGGTATTCATGTTGTATGATATCCCGGAATAACGCAGAACCCCACTGTCAATAAGGGTGCTGGGGTCGTCCGTTCCCAACCAATTTGTCTTGACACCGGGAAGGCTTGTCTTCAGTTGCGAAAGAGCAACATCGCTGTAGGACATCACCTCAATCTGGTCCTCTACCCCATATTTCTTGGCCAGGGTCGCTATCTGCTTGGCGCACAATTGATTCTTGGCGGCGGTGCTGTGCTTCTTTATCTCGAAGTACATAATCACATCGGGATATTTCACCGCTTGCTTGAAGAAGGATTCCAGCGTGGCAACATACTGCCCATCGCTCAAGGTCAACTTGCCCACAACCGAAGATGTGCTGTTCTCGATTGTCACACCTTTTAACTCGGCATCATGGTTCACATACACAACCCCATCGGTAGTAACCCACACATCAAATTCCGCGGCCCAGATTCCTGCTGTCTGCGTTGCCTTGAATGCCTTAAGGGAATTCTCGGCATACGAGGTGTGCAGGCAACGATGGGCGCAAACCTTGGTAATCTGCTCTGTATCAGGCGTTCCCGACAAGGAGAAGGTGGTGGTTCCAAGGAATTTGGAATACTGCCCGCGCACCAGGTATATGCTATAGCTCCCATCGGCAATGTCATCGGGAAGTTCGATTATTGCCGCACTGTTGTACGAAGGCGAAGACACATTCTTTATCTGCGTGGTGCAGGTATGATACCCATTGTCGGAGTTTGCCTGAAGCATAATGACATCCCCCGTTTCAAAGCCCTCGCCGTAAATATAGTACTTGTACCCCTTTGCAACATTGCAGGGGGTAAGGTAGGAAAGGCTTGTGATATTGATTTGCACAGGGTTCTGAACCTTGCGAATCTTGGTATAAAGGGTGGATGCCTGCGAGGCGCTGGCACTCTCGCTGTAGATTCGAGCAAGCACCACATCTCCCTTCCAACTGGCTGAATTATAATTAATTGCGGAACTACAATTTCCACCCACGCAAATCCATTGGCTCCCCGAAGATGAGGAAGTTACCAAATCCCCGGAGGTCGAAGCGCTTGCCACGGATTCCCCATCTACATACATGGTAATCTTGGATGAGGAATAATCCCAGGAAACCACCACATGGTAGTAGGTTGCAAGCTCGGGGGTAATCCCACTGTCCAGAACCACCTCATTCTCACCTATCTTGGCATGGAAGCAGATGTGGGCACCGCTGGCCAACTTGGATACATAAAACCCGAATCCGGCATCGCTATAGGATGCAAACGGCGCGCAGGTGACACTGCCTGAGGGCAATTGGTCCAGGCTGAACATGGTCTCCATTGTGAAACCCTGGGCAATCTTGGCAAGCATCGCATCGCTATAGGCAATGCGGTAGAAGCCACTTCCCCTGGTAGAGCCCAAATCCCCTCCGAAATGAGCTACATAAATCTTGTAGGAGGAATTATAGTATGCCGACAGATTGTACCCTGCGTTGTGTACCACGGTGTTCTTAAGGGCAGAGGCATCGGTAGCAGAGGCATCCCCGCTGAACTTAAGGTCCAACACATTTGCAAAGAAGGAGGATGCCCCACCCGATTCTTCCCCCGATGTGGAGCCGGATGTGGAAGATTCCTTGCCACATGCCACCACAATGGAGAATGTAAGCAAAAACAAAAACAACTTCTTCATTACTTAAGCGCCTTTACGGAAATTTTACCAAACCTCAAGTCGAAAACGCTATTGCCGTATGTCTGGCCGGTGAATATGGATGCCGAGGCATCATCGTGATATTCAACCACATACTGACCTGCGGGAAATATTCTAAAATATACCTTTTCCTTGCCTAGCAGGAAGGCCGGCATCGTGACGAAATGCTCGGAGTATCCAACGGCGGCATCATACGGTACATTTGTGGCCTTATCCCATATAATCGGGTGTAGCGTAAGTGTATCGGAAACAGGCATAAATGTCTTACCATCAATAGAATAGGCTACGCCCCACTGCGCGGGATACCCAAAGGCGGTTTCCTTGGTTTCCATCCCTGCGAGGAAGGTAAAATCGAAGCAAAGCGCGCTACCCTCGAAGCCCTTGGTGCTTACCTCAACCACCACGGCGGCATTGGAACCAAACCACTCTGCGGCAGTGCTCTCAAACAAGATTGCCGCAAACGGTCTTGCCCCCTCATAAACCCTACCGTCAAGCGTGCTGCGGGTGTTAAAGTCATTGGTAAGCCCCATTTTTGCCGATACCGTGGTGTACAGCGCACCGGAGCCAACATCGGGGAGAACCTTGTCGGCCTCTATCCTTGTCGTGCTTTCTATCCATTTAACCTCCCCCTGTGAGACGCAGTTCAACACCTGCCTGTAATTTCTATCCCAATTCCATTCGGCCACAGTTGTATAGTTTGACTTGTCTTCCATGGGAATTTGCACATCCCCCAAGCCGGCAATTCTCAACTCATAGCGCCCTACATTCCCATAACGGCGGAACTCCTCATGCACCGGAATGCCGGAAATGCTACCAACCCCTTGGGGCAGCCTATCTCCCCGCCTACGCCAGTCGCAAACCGTATTTACGGCCAGAAACATCTGGCTTCCTTCCTTGTCCACAACATACCACCCGGCCTCATCCGTCCAATCCGAATCCTGCTTCTTCTTAAACTCATTGAGGTAGGTGGGCTGGACATAGAATTCCTGGATGTTTGTATAGCTCCCTTCCTTCGAAAGAAACTCCACATCATCTATGGTAACGTAGGTGTAGATATCATCATCTGTCAACTCGGAAATATGCCTGTGCCTTGCCACGGGGGTTGACTTCGATAAAACCTTGCAGTTCACGCCCTTAACCCCCAAAAGGGTATATCTGTCGGGGTCTGTTTCCTTGTAAATCTTCACCCCGGATAGGTCTATGCTCACCTTTGAGAACCTGGGGATTCTGTTGTCATACAAGTCGTCGAATATTATGCGGAAGCCATATTTTCCATCCAGACTCTGGATATAACCCGTGCAGTAGCCTTCCAGAATGTCCACCTTATTCCAGGCCGTCTGAATATTCTTCCCCATGTTCACAGAGTTGTAATCACTGATTATTATGCCCTCTATGCTGCTTCCCGAAGGCAGGACAGCCCCATTCTCGGTGGCCTTGGAGCGCAGGGACTCAAAACTATCGGCAAAACACAGGGTCCACGAAAAAACAGTCAGTGCAATAAGTAGAATCCTTTTCATCACTTTTTGAATTCAGGGTCAAACAATTCATTCAGCACAATTCCAAGGCGATAGCCGGCAGCCACAAAAATATAGTCAAACAGCTCAACATGGCTCTTGGTGGTGTAGAATGTGTCAGTAACATCATCCTTTGGCTCATACCAAGTATAAATCACCTTGGACCTAAGGGCCACATCATGAAGCCAGTCCGACATTGTGCCTGCTGTAATTTTCTTATAATCAGAAGAATACAATCCCTCAAGATAGTTTGAATATTCGTCGAAATTACGGTTAAATTCGGGATGGCATGCATCCGCTCCGTCAATCAGATTGTGAAGATTGCGAGTTTTTCCCTTCCATTTAAACACCCATATTCCATAGCCACCTGCAATTCCACCGCCCATAAGGTCGGGAGTATTCTTGTCGTACGAATACAGGATATGCCCGGGGCAATGAAGGTCGCCGACAAAATGGATAATCATTCGCAACTGAATGTTTACAACAGAATCGGGCAGATTCTTGTAATTATGCAGATTGTCAATGTATTTGGTCAGCCTTTCATAGCCCACCCCGTTTCCGTCGGGACGGTTGGAATAAGTCAGCGGATAGCAGTTCTCGTCCACACAAACCGCATGCTCAAGGGCCTGGAAGGTATAATCGGGGGCATCGCTGTAATCGGCAGGAGCCCATGGGCGGGACCTATAGGTATCGGGAAACATGGCCACCATACCCCCGTATATAGGGAGGTCAAAATATCTGTCAAGTTCCTGCTTTGTGGTTGGCGTGCAATGCTCGTATGCAATATATGCAATGAGCCGGTGCGCCCAACCCCAGGCCCCTGCGTTTGTCGACACAAGGAAGGCCAATACAATCAATGCAAAAAATCTTTTCATTATCTGTATCTAATGTAGAAGAATCCAAATCTTACCCTAATATCAATATCGGTTGAATAGTCAATGGTAGACTGCTCAATATCGTCTGTCCAGACAAGAGGAAGCGAAACGATGGTTTCATCGTAGG
>Ga0181612_115802_pt1 | contig 10258 bp, 9 predicted proteins | sample HoacroProtozoa21_FD_119630 | JGI IMG/M metagenome (GOLD analysis project Ga0181612, IMG submission 119630) | Hoatzin crop microbial communities from Cojedes, Venezuel. Combined Assembly of Gp0051906, Gp0051904, Gp0051908 | reverse complement strand
CTCACGGACGAGCCTGATAGATTTTAAGCAGCCTCAGAGAGTTTCTGGCTCCTCTTGTACCTCTCAGTCATCTTATTTTCTTCTGCAGGCTGCTGCTGCTCAACAGATTCCCATTTCCCTCCACACATCCTTACAGGCCCAAGCTCAGCTTGGGCTGAGGGGTGGTCTGCCTGTTTCTCAGTCCCAGGAGATGTACAGCTCCATACAGCCCTTCAGGTAACTACTGCCAGTTTTCCATTTCCTTGTGGTCTGAACTTTTATGTTCCTGATGGCCATGTACATTGATCAGGTACTCCACACTCGTCTTCTCTTGCCCCTTTAGCATCCTGCTTCCTTGCCCTAGTATCATTGCTGAAGTGGAGAGCAAGGATATTGGGGTACATAAGGCTCTCTGTAGCATATTTATTTGTAGGCAAAGACCATCCTTGGAAAATTATATTCAGTTGCTCTGAGTACCCTCCCAAATGGTGAGACAACTTGATGTAGAAAAAGGAGGTTTGTGGGCTGGCAAGCAGACATATTAGTGAGAAACCGAGAGCTGACATCTTACTCTATTTAGTTGAATACTGGTGAGAAGACTGAGAGAACTTGATCAGAGCTGACTACCTGCATAATGAAATTAAAACCTCTTTTTATTAGATACAAACTAAAAGACAAGAACAGAATAAATAAAATGTAAGATTCAAATTAGGAAATCAAATGCAAGTGTAACAGTACTTGGCTACAGGAACTGCTTACTACAATTGAAGAAATGAGACATCCACTTCAGAGTTGGGCAGGCTGTGGGAATCATACTCTGTACCCCCTTTCCTGCAGGAGATGAGAGTGAATGATCGGAATAGTCCTTTAAGGCCTCAAAAACCTAGACGTTGAGGTTTAAAAAACCTGTTATTTTGCTAGAGCTCTTTGTGACTTCTGATACTTTTCTGCTTTGCAAAACTGCTGCAGACTTCTGGTAACCTGAATCCTCCTCCACTACTAATCCAGAACTTAATTGTGCAGGATATTGATACATAAACTTGGGATAGGACATGATGTCATTCTGTTGAATATTCCTGTAACACAAGGACGTGGTTGTAAGGGCTTAGAAGTGGAAGTAAAAGCCCCTTTAACTAAAATTGAAAGTGGCATCACAGCTTATTTGTAAGCTGTCAGTTATTAGAGTCTGAAAACTGCTTGCTGATTGCAGGCCAGATGTGGTTTGGCAAGGAGTGCGTGTATAGTCTCCAAAGGTTTTCTGCGTAATGACTTGAGCGTATTTTTCTTCTTGCAGGTCTCAGGTGTATATGCACCCCAGTCTGTCTCAACCTAGCACCATGGTCCTGACGGGAGGCACTGCTCTGAAGCCTCCGTATTCCGCCTTCCCAGGCATGCAGCCCTTGGAGGTGGTGAAAACCCAGTCTGGGTCCCCCTATCAGCCCATGAATGGAAGCCAGACGCTGGTTTATGAAGGCCAGATAAACCAGGCGGCTGGTATGGGAGCTTCCCAGATGATGGACTCTCAGCTTACACAGGTTAGGAGCAGGGCTCGCAAGCCACTCCCTTGGACAGGCTTTTTCACAGACACTTTTTTCTGAGACTGCGTTGAAACTAGTATTTGTGCCGAGTCATGTGTTTGTGTGCGCTAAGCTCTCTGTAAAGAGGCAAAGGATTCTCCCGAGAGACTCTGTTCTGTGAACCATTGTTTCGAACGTGCAGTACCTGATTTAATGAGATTCTTGCTAATTACTTTTTTGTCCCTGCTGAGATGTCACTTTGTAACTTGGAAGTCCTCACCCTCAGTACAGATGCTTCATGCATAGAAGACCATGATGCTTTAATTGTCCTGAAAGTATCTCTTGTGAGCACCAAATCCCAGTCTTCTCCAGATTAAACTCATCTTCCAGGGTAACTAGGACCTTTTATTAAAAGCTCATGTATCTCCTCAATTAATTTGTTATACTGGTCTTATTTACAACTTCTGCTGGTCTGTTTGGCAGCATCTTAACAGTTTCACTGTGTGTCTTAGTAGCGTATGAAGTTCTTTGTAAAGCATGGTTAAGATAGAGACGTTGAATCCTACTGTGAGCGTAGCTGTGTTTGTGGTCAGATGTGTTCTGATTCTCTGGAGAAGTTTGATACTTCTATTAAACTCATCTTACATTTATTTTGTGCAACATGTTAAGGTCTATTTTGTTTAAAGCAGGATTTTTACATTGTGACTGACTTAAAAATAAAGAGTTAATCCTTAAAGTAACTTATCTGGGCAAAATAGAGAGGCAAGCTAAATATCCAAAGAAATGCTTTATCCATCATAAGCTAGTAACTTGGTCTCTTGTGCCAGCCTGAGATTTATTTTTTTATTTATTTATTACAAAGTGTTGTCATAGAATCTCCCAAATGCAGCGATTGTGAGAACTGCCAGATGAATCAAAGGGAACAGGAACCTCTTGAGTCCTGAGCTGCATGTTTTTTTAAATTACTCTTCATCATTACTGTCATCAGTTTGAAGCTCACTGCAGAACATACTGCTGAGGTCACCATCACTTTCTCTAGAGGTCCAGTTCCCAAAATGCTTTGGTGTGAAAATGTAGCAGACTTTCTGGTTTGGGCATCTCAAAGCTGCAAGCAAAACGCCTGACACTGAGCTGTCTGACACTGCCATCATATCAAGAGAAAAATCCTGCAGCAACCATGAGGAAGACTGAAGGACTGGGTGAAGGTTCTAGGCAAGAAGGAAGGCCCTGTGTCCGAGTGCTGTTATGTTAAATTGATGCCATTTTAGAAACCCAGCTGGCAGGGTGTTGGCAACACTGGCAGAGCATGCGTTTGAGTGTGAAAGTCCCACTGTTACATTGATTTGTATTTATTCTGTGCCAGACTGTTCGTGAGCTTCTTTTTAGCAATGCTGTGCTTTCAGGGTATTAGGAGACAGCATGTCAAACACAAGACTGTTAATGCCATGAAGTAACTACATGTCCTTATCACACAGCTAACAATGCCTGTGCCTGGCTCCCAGCTTCCTCTGCCCCGCTATGGCTCTGGCCAGCAGCCCCTGATTCTACCGCAGTCCATCCAGCTCCCTCAGGGGCAAAACCTGCCTGTAGGAGCTCCTCGAAGAATCCTCCCTCCTGGATCCCAGCCTTCTGTTCTTGGTGCCAGCAGGGAGGTAAGGATTAACTGCTTCGTGCTCATCTTAGCATTCATTAACCCCTCCTGCACTGAAGCTTCACCCCTTGACCTTGTTAAAGGGGAGACTGGCTTGTTTGGGATCCTTAAACATCAAAGCCAAGGATTGGTGTTAAATTGAAGGAGCCCTTTTCCCCTCATCTCCAAAGCACAGGCCAGCAGTTTTTCAGGTTTTGCTCCTGGTCATCATTCTGTTTCCAGGGAGCCACATCCTGCCTTGATCCAGTTTGGAGTCTCCAGTTTTATTACATGTTTACACAGGTTTCCCCAGAGTGCTTGAGGGGTGGTGAGCTCCAGACACAGCTGGAATACTGCCCAGATATTTCACACTGTTGTGAAGCTTGTCCATTTGAGTAGGTATATTAATGTCATGTCTGGTTTGATGGATTCATATCATAAGTTTGTCTGTTATAGGGGAGAGAGAGCACAGCAGTTAACTTCCAGGTTCTGTATTTGCTTGTGCTGTTGGCTTGTTGGTTTAATACAGGCAGATTATTTCACTTACAAGTCTCACTTTCTTCACCTGAAAAATGTTTTCTCTTTTAATGGGCACAGTGGGTAAAAGGGCAGAGGTTTGGCTGAAGTGTTTATATAAAGTAATGGGTGATTTGTGAATGTGAAGATGATACACTCTCTCCCACTCATTTTTCTCTGTAGTCCTCCCAGATGGAAATGAAAGGGTTTCATTTCTCCGATGGTAAACAGAGTCTGTCCTCCGGCGGGTCTGTACCGTCACCACATACGTACAGGTAAAATATTTATAGAACTTAGCCTCTATAGTCAGAATCAGAACGGGGAAGAAGTAGTGTTCCCCATTTGCAGTGACATGGTGCATGCATCATCCCTGTACGAGATTCACTTGGACTTTCACTTGTAGTATGCGTCTACTGTAGTCCAAATACTTGTACCAAAATGCATGATCATGGCTTTCATTTTTGGGTGTGGCCCAGCATGTATCTGACTTGGCCCTTCGTGCTTGTGGGAAACGCATAAAGTTATTTGTTTGCTGAGTCTTAAAGACAAATTGGAATTGGCGTGCGCTTTTCTGTGTTCCTTGTTAAGGTGGAAAATTTGAGGATCATTGAATATAAACATTTTAGTTTCCAGCGTGGTCCTCTCAGATGAGAAGTGCTCGTGTCTAGACGTACCAAACCTTCAGGTTATTGAACATTTTGGGACATGCACTTAATTTATTTTTTTTCTCCTAACCAATCCATGTGTTGTCTTTTGGGCTGGGGAGCTCACTGATCTGCACTGCACACACTCGTGCCCTGTCTACTGCTGCTTTCTGCTGTCTTTTTTCTTTCACCCATGAATAAGGTTCTCATTCCGTTGTAGAATTTACTCCATGAATATTGTCGACTCTTCGATTTCCAGGCCTAGCTCTGCCAGCCCAAGCGGGAAGCCATCTGGACCAGCAGTTAGTATGGGCTCTGTGCAAGGACACTATGTACAACAGGTAGTGTACACCAGTACTATGTATCTGCTCTTCTGTGCTGTCATGCTTGTGCCTTGGACTTAAGAGGAGTGGCAGGAAGGCCGGTGTACTGAAGCTGTGTGTGGGAGCTGTTACTTTCCCTCCAGGGAGAGTGGGTGGGTGTTATACCGAGTCCAAGAGTAACACTGTGTGATTTGAAAGTCAGGAGAGATTAGAGGATTACCTGGTTTACAGTGTCCATGTTTTTGGTGGTTGAGTTTTTATGGGTTAATTGCATTGCCAGACATCAGACACTTTGAGATACTCACGTGTGAGGGGTTTTAGAGCGGCAAAGTGTGACAAAATGGAAGAAATACCTGATTCTTGGAGCAAAGTTTGATGTCTTGCATGAATGATGGTCACAGTTTGTTTTTTGTGTCTGCCTAGAGGTCTCTGTGCTAGCTAATGCTTTGGGTTTGTATGTCAAAAGGCAAAGCAGCGGGTGGATGAAAATAAAGCCAATCTGGGAGCAGTAAAGCTGCAAGAAACAGCCTCCACAAACCAGATGAAGCCAGTGCGCACAGGAGCGATCAAACCTCAGGCAGTCAAAGTGGAGGAAAGCAAGGCCTAGGAGCACCTCTGATGCCCAGCTGGTCCCGCTGCCGGAGAGGCACTGCAGCTTGGACTGGACCCCGCTGGATCTCCTGAAAATCTCACCAGATCTACTCCCTGCCCCACATTGACTGACTACAGCGATGTCACCCAAGCCCCTCTCCCAACAAAGCAGTTTGAAACAGTGGATATGACATTGACCTGCTTGCTTTAAAACAAACCAACCACGTGACTTTTAAGTGGCTCGAGCCATTTTTTATTTTTTTTCTTTCTCCCCCGTGCCCCATCCACAGGTAGCTGTGATTGCTCACTTCGCAATGCCCATCCTTCTCCTTCCCTACTTCTGTCTCAGCAGAGTGGCAACTGGGGGAGGGGGGTTAGTTTGAGGTTTTTCATTTTAAAGGCAGCTGAGGTTTTTACGAAAAAAGCTATATCTTTGTTTATAGCAGAACTTTTATATGTTCTTTCAATTTTTCCCCCCCTTATTTCTGCTTTCTTCAGTCCTTCCAGAAGAGAATTCCCTTCAGCTAAAATTATGTTCTGACAAAACTCTGCTTAGTTTTATATATGGTTCTGTGCTATGTTGAGAATCATGACTCTTCTAAATTGAATGAGTTTGGGTATATTTTCCCCAGATGATTTAGCCTTTCAGATTATTTGATTTAAAAAAAAGGACAGTGATGGCATTCATTAACTTTTCAGTATTTTTGTTTTAAGCTAGAAGCAGTGCTTGCGTTAGAAGTGTATGTGTACTAAAGGTATATAGTAGATCAGTGCATTAATCTTGAAACTTGCACCACTTTAATTACAGCTTTGGGATGCCTTGTGCACAACAAAATGTGGCATTCTTGTTTTAAGGGGGGGAAAAACCCCAAAATTTCTGTTGCAAGTTCATTTGGATCTAGGTTTTGGGGGATTTTGTGGGTTTGGGATTTTTTAGTGACTGCCAAACACACACCAAAATGTAAATCGTGGATTTAAGAAATACAAAATCTGTTAAGAAAAATCTCCTCGCCGCACATGGGTCAGAAGAGTTGGCTAGAGCCAACGGGTCTGTATGGACTACTTTTTGTAGTTGTGATGCTCTCTCTTATGCTCCCTGCGTTGGCTGCTGTAATTCTTCGTGTCTCCTGAGACTTGTTCTATATTGTGTTCATCCCTTGGCGCTGCTCTCCTAGGCTTTGCTCTTCTCCCTTTTCCCTAGGTCTTGCTTTCTGTTCCTCTAAATCATGGCCTTTTGTAAAGTTTGCATAGAAGCGCGTTGGTAAGGGAGCCCCTCTGCAAGGCAGCCATTTTAGCACATTTGGAACCTCCTTTTTTTGTGTTGGAAGCGCATGGTTACAGAGGCAGTTTGGAATCATCCTTTTAGTCTCCTTCCCCAGATGAACAGCAGAGGGTTCTTTACTCTTGATGCGGTTGCATATAGTCTGTATTCAGTGTCATCACTTTATGCTTTCATAACAATATTTGATCTTCTATGAAAGGAAGGTCCCAGTGGGAGGGGGTTGGGTTTTTATTTGTGTGGTTGTTTGGTTTTAGTTTATATGTGTGCCTGTGTGTGTGTGTAGATTTTAGGATGGACTTACAAGTTCCTGAAAGTGCTTGGAGTCCTTCAGCTGGCAGTAGTCTTAAGTAAACTCAGCTACTTTCAGCTAACTTGGTTTGTGTTGTTTAGCTCTTTCAAAATGTAAAGTAGGCTGGTCACTCTGAAGTGAGGGAAAGAAAACTTCATTTTTGCAGGAGATGATAGCTTGCTAACTGGCTGTGCCGTCTGCCTCTGCTAGGTGGCAGCAAGTCATTTGTTGGTGGTTCCAAAGAAGATATTTTGAACAAAGAATGTATTTGGGAAGGGATCTGAAAGGTGTTCTTGTTTCTTCGTTTGCTTTTCCCCCCCCCCTTTCTGGGAAAGATCCTTCATAACCTTCTAGGGATGCATTTGAAGTTTTAAGCTAGGTATAAATAAGAATTTTATACAGTGGCTTTAAAGAGCTTAGAAACCTAAACTAACTTAGACATAGTCATGTCCCCTCTCCACAGGTGTCCCCATTGACTATGGCAGAGAACCCAAAGGGAAAGGGATAGGATGGTACTTTAAGAAAAATAAAAGCTCTTTTTTTCCTCATGTTTTATGGATTTTTAACTTTAGAGTGTGCCAGCATCTCTCTAGCATCCTCCTTAAAGTACCGGGTTTGAGATTTAGTGAGAAATATTTCCCTAGCCTTCAGACATCTCCCAGATCTGCATCCTCATCTGCTAGTCCTGCTCCCAGCATTTTCCAAAGATTGCTTCACCACTAAGTCATCACACTCCCCTTTCTGTTTTTCTCCCTTGGAATATCATGAACGATAGAATTGTCTGGTTTTTCTTTTTTTTTTTTTAATTATTATTCTGCCCAGCTGGCCCTAGCTATACCAGCCCAGAATCTAACTGTAATGGCTAAAGAGACTTATCTGAGCTCCCCTCTTCTCATCTCTTTCCTACCCCAGACACATTACATAAGCTTTACAAAGACAGTAACCTCTTTCCTCCCACCTATATGACTTGAAAATGGTCAAATGTGTTGGAGAAACTGGGTTATTGCTAGATACAAGTTACTGCAGTCCCTCTGGTGTAAATGCCATCAGAACTACAATACTTCCTGTTGAAAAAGGTCACCCTTCTTTCTCTTTTAACCCCTCCATTCCTTCTCCCAACAGAATAAAACACTAGAATTTATTTATACGTATTTGATGTTGTAGGTCTAGGTGAAAAAGTAATTGTTTCACTGCTCTATTTATATATTATGTCTGAATTACTCTGTGCAGGAAAGGCCAAGAAATGCATGTGAGCTTCATTCCATTCCTCACCTTTGCGTGACTGTCAGCTGCAGTTGGCAAGACTCACTTAATGGAGTTTTGTGTAATGGAAAGCAGTTTCAGAGCCCAAATTTCTAAAGGTGCAATATCCTTCTTCTCTGGCATATATTTTTGTTTGTTTGTGTAACGCTAGTACAAGGTTAGTGCAGTTTGTGGTGCTCGAGTCGACAGGAAAGCCTCTGATCCTCAAGGTGCAGAAATGCCACAAGGGTGCTGGTACGCTGATATAAATTCAGGTTGGTGGAGGATGGAGATGTATAGAACATGGATATGGCTTATAGGGGGATAATTCTGCTTGCCGTGTCCACTGCTGAAGGGTTGGGCCCTAGTGATTTATTCCTTTGTGAGTTGCTTTTGCTTTGACTGGAAATCAGCCACCAAATCGCAGGCCTCTTCTGCTAGGAAAGGCGCAGTGGGAGGGAGAGGTGGAATCCATATTTTCAGCAATAGTGGGTGAAGCGGAAATACTCAGAGGCTGACTTTGCTGCTCTTCGTTCAGCTGCAGGTCTGAAGCACATCTGTAACCGGTTCTTCTGTACGCAGTGGTTCATGGCCTCGCAGCTGCATTCTGTGCTGCTTTCCTCTCCAGTTCAGCCTGCTTTTAGCTCTTAATTAAAAAAAAAACAACAAAAAAAGAACGAGGTTAAGGAAGGAAAAAAGTGCGCTGCGGTGTATTTTAAATTTAAATGAAAAGTGGAAGCAGCACAGTCACCAGGGAACCAGGTACTCTTGTTGATCTTCCATAATTCGCCCCCGGCTCGGCCGCGTGGCAGCTGTGCAGTGGTCAGTGGCTCTGGATGTGTTTGCAGCCCGTTGAACTCCACAGGTGTTTGTGTTCATGCAGAGGCGCTCCATCTAACAGTTTCCTTGCAAGAATGCTGCAAAGCTACAAGCTGCCCTGTGGTTCCTGTGTATGTACAGATACATATTAAAAAATGAGCTTAGCATTCTTGCTATGTCTCACCTTTTGGCGCGCCACTACATTCACTTTCAAGCGAGCACCACTGCATGCCAAGGTCTTGTTCTGTTGCATTTTGTTAGCCTGTTTTGCTTCTGACTGGTTAAGCACAGTTTAATTCCTTGTAATGTGGGTTATTTTTGGGGTGCAGCAGCCCAGTTTCCTCACAAGAAAGATGCATTGTGAATAAGAACTAATTTATGGCAGGCATCAGGATAATTAGCTGTGGCCCATCAACAGCAAAGGTGCATTTTGCCCAAGCAGTGGAACTGGGTGCTGTGAAGAGACAGCACCAGTCCAGCTACTTTTTGTTGTTGTTGTATGTTTTAATCCAAAGACCACCCGCTCTTCTTAGCGGCCATAGCCCCCTCCTTGGGTTCCGTGGCTCCTCCTGGCTCCTCGAGATGTCTGCAGCCGCCACCTTGGCCGTTCCCCTGGGTATCGCAGCAGCGAGGCGCTTGCCCTTTCGCATGTCTCCAGGCGTTGTCCGTAGCTGGCATCCTCCCTCCGGTTCTGTATAAATCGCATTTGTTGTTTCTCAAGGGGATATTGTACTCCTTAAAGCTTTTAACCTCATGACCTGTAGAGTACATTTGTTTTTTTTTTTTTTTTTTGGCCTTTCCTCTCTTTGTCTTTTCATGTAGACCAGATATTTGAAAGGGCAGACGATGGATAATTGTGTAACGTGCAACCTGTTTATATTTTTTGGTAACTTTTACTCGGTCCGGAACTCGAATCACGGCATCACCAGGCCAGTTGCGGCACACTCTTTATTGCCCTTTTTCCTCGTTTCAGTACCTATTGTTTCTCCTTTCAAATATGTGATTGTATTAGCTCTTTCCATATGAAAGAATTCTCCTTATTTAAATAAAAAAAAAATTAAAAAAAATAAAGCAGATTATGCTTTTCTCAAATTCCCCAGTCCCTTGCCTGGTTCATTTTGCATATATTTATCATTTGTTTGTTTTTTCCCCTGAGCGGAGGTGGCCGTGCTCTGGCGGGGAGCCAGGCGGAGCCGGGCGGCGGCAGGCCCAGGGTCGGGCTCTGGGGACGGCGGGGCCCTCACGGCCGCCAGGGCGGGGCGGGCGTTGCCGTAGCAACACGACGGGGCTCCTCCCTCCCCCCCACGGCGCTGCGTGCGTCTGACGCCACATCCGGCGGCGTGAGGCAGTGGGTGGGGCCCGGCGCGCAGGACGGCTCCGCCCCCCCGGTGAGCAATGGCGGGGGCCGTCATCTCTTCAGGGCCGG